>Ga0123355_10021592_pt1 | contig 10305 bp, 8 predicted proteins | sample TergutEmb28metaG_3_FD_89872 | JGI IMG/M metagenome (GOLD analysis project Ga0123355, IMG submission 89872) | Embiratermes neotenicus P1 segment gut microbial communities from Petit-Saut dam, French Guiana - Emb289 P1 | ecosystem: Host-associated > Arthropoda: Insects > Digestive system > Gut ... | reverse complement strand
TTGTCTTCCAGGTTGCTATCCAAAAATTTAAAGATCAAGATATATAGAACTATAATTTTGCCTGTTGTTTTGTATGGGTGTGAAACTTGGTCGTTGACATTGCGGAAGGAAAGGAAGCTGAGGTTGTTGGAAGAAATGGTGTTGAGGAGAATATTTAGACCTAGGAGCGACGAGGTAACGGGGGAATGGAGGAGACTGCATAACGAGGAGCTAAATGATTTGTACACCTCACACAATATTGTGCGGGTATTAAAATCGAGAAGAATGAGATGGGCTGGACATGTGGCGCGTATGGGTGAGGAGAGGGGGGTATAGGGTCTTGGTGGGGAAACAGGAGGGAAAGAGACCATTGGGGAGACCTAGGTTCAAATAAATTTCTGAAAATTTTTTCACAAATATCAAAACTTAGAAGGCAAAATGATCTAATGGGGAAAGTTGAGTGTTTTGTATTCTTGAAATCCAATGGAAAAAGTTAAAACATAAGGGAAAGCAGCTTCCAAAACCCCATAAATGTGCTTCAGTTAAAAATATTTTGACATATTGAAGGTGAAACATACCAAAAATTGTAGCAGAAAATATGTTTCCCCAGCTTTTGTAATACCATGAACTCCCAAAAAAGTTTCACTAATTTTGCGGATAGTTTCCGCAGATTTACTTGAACGCGCTGCTTCCATAGATACAAATCAAATAATGTTTAAATTTGGAATATTTACAGGAAGTAAGCATACCGAAAATGTAAAACCCTTTACTAATTAAATATACAGATTTGTTGTAAAAGCAGTAACGTTTCTACAATGGAAACAATAGAACTAAGGGAAGAAGGACCGGAAGGAAACATGTTTTATTATCTACTGAGTAAATCCCACTCAAATTGCTGACCTACTAAGCACAATCCACGAGTCACAATTTGAAAGCCACTGTTTAGTAGGTGGAAAATGTAGGATTTTTCCCCCATCTACATGCACGTCTGTGTTTTTATCTATCTACCTATGTCAGTTTATCAGTATGACTGTCTAGCTACCTGCTTACATACTTAAAAATCTGTCTATCTAACCACCTTCCTATTTTCTCCAGCACTCGAACGTCCATTTTATCCTCTCTCTTACATTTTCTTTTCTTTCTTCCTGTCTTCTTTCTTACTTCTAGCAAACAGTGGTTAAAATATACCATTGCGATTTAGAACTTCTATATCGAATATGTACAAATCAGTGCCAGAAAAATATAAAATACATCGTTGATGTTTATAATAATTACCACTATCAAGTTAATTGGCAGTGTAAATAATTACTGACTGTAGTGTGTCTGTTGATGAACTGAAGAACAAAAGCATATCTTTAAAGTAATCGAAGATGGGAAAACTAATATAAAAAGTCCGTGTGTTGAAAGGTTAAAGGTGAAAGAAAACACAGGGACGTTGCGGAATTTTCGAAAGAAAGAAGCATCTCTTAGCCCTGCCGGGATTTCATCCCCGGATCTTCCAGCCCCTAGCATACTGACTATACCGACTGAGCGGTCTCCGGCTCTTTTTGCTACAATGTGGAGTTATAATTATTATTTTATATAAATATAAAAATACGTCATGATCCACTGTTACACAGGGCAGCTGTTTGAAGGACGGAGACCACCATCAATGGTTCTCCGAACACAAATACCTGATTTTTCTCCCTCACATATTATAACATCCTCTTTTTAGACCCCCTTCACTTACACATTTCAAAAGTAAATAACATAAAAATTCTAGCAAGCACTTTTCTGGACCAATCCCACTTTTTTTTTTATTTCATCCCTTCAGAAATCAAAGCTAAACATTCCCTTTTCACAGACATCCAATCACAACATGGCCTTTCTTTAAAAGCTCTTGAACACAGACACAATGGCGCGGTCCATGGACGCTATATAATCAAGGCTGTGTATGCGTCTCCAGCTCTCCATTCATCCGGTAAAAGAAGATAAAAAATTCATTACATTTGAGTTGCTTATAACTCAAGTGGGAAGGAACACACCTCAGTATTGTTGAGCTAAAAGTGACCTCAACCTCTCAAAGAGACGACGGGTGTTATTAAATGTTACATTACAGATTTAATAGATTTGAGTATGGAAAAAAGCAGGAAATAGAGACGACAGGAGGAACGTAGCGTGGAAGAGGAGAGAGAGAGAGAGAGAGAGGAAAATGTAAAGAATTTGTATGAAAATGGGGAAGAAGAGACAGAGGAAGAGACAGAAGAGGAAGAGAACGAAATAGAAAAAAACAGATGAAAATAAATAAGATAAAATAAAAAGGATAAAGGAGAAGATAAAAAACAGAGAAGGAAGGAAAGAAGAATGAGATGGGTTGGGCATGTGGCGCGTATGGGTGAGGAGAGGGGGTGTGTAGTGTCTTGCTGGGGAAACCGGAATGAAGGAGACCACTGGGGAGACCTAGGCGTAGATGGGTGGATAATATTAAGATAGATCTCCAGGAGGTGGAATGTGGGTATATGGACTGGATTGGGTTGGCCCAGGATAGAGACAGGTGGCGGACGATTGTGAGTGCGGTAATGATCCTTCGAGTTCCGTGAAATGCGGGGAATTTCTTGACTAACTGCAAACCAGTTAGCTTCTCAAGAAGGACTCTGCACAATGGAGTAAGTAAGTACTCGTAATTATACGCTATTATCATAGTTTTCGCCTAATATGTTGACTTGACTGATTTAAGGAGAATGGGATGAGCGGGGTGCGGTAAGCGTGTAAAATATGATTTTATTGATTTACTGACTTGTTAAATTTGTTCGTTCACTTAGTAATAAATACATAACAAATAAATTAAGTTATTGACAAGTGTATGAGATTTAGTTATTATAACATTATTGAAATTTCGAAGTCACACTGTAGCTACGTTCGGAATAAACCTTGTATAAGTAATGAGTATGTCTGGTGCATGTGTCTAAGGATTGTGTGTAGCATCGGGGTTGCAGTAATGTGGAATTTGGCTTTCAGGTTGTTTAGAGCAAGAAGTGTCAAGACCAGTCCTGGGACGAGAAAGAACTTACATCATGGAGGGTGGTGGTTAGGTAGGCATGAAAGCAGGAAAACTGGGGTTAGTATACAATGGGGTTGTTACAGTGGTTAAAAACATTATTCAATGGTGATATACTTTAAGCTTGTCTTTAATGGCACTGCTAAGTGATGAAGTTCTTATAGAAGAGTTCATGTGTATGGAGCATTGATAGAATAATATGGATAAAAAGGTAAAGTGATACCGTTACAGTCCCTGTGTGGCCCAGAGGATGGGTAGCGGTTTAGCCCTACTCTTCCATGACCGCGGCACTAGAAGGGGGTGAGTGGTCAGCAGCACGCCCTGGCCGCACTTTACCCTCAGGAAAGATCCGGTACCCATTTTACAGGAAGCTGGGTTGGCCCCAGGGCCGGTCCGGACGGACGGAAAATCTCGTCCCCACCGGGATCCGATCACGGACTGTCCAGTCCGTAATCAGTCGCTATACCGACTGAGCTACCGGACCCACAGAATAATATGAGTAGGAAAACCGAAATATAAGGAGAAACTCTTGTGTCAGTGCACCTTTTCTCACCACACATCTCATATAGAATGGGCCTGAAATAAATCCGATTCGAAGCGTTGAGACCCTGGCTACCGTCACAGCCATGGCTCAGTCTAGTAACATGATGGAGTTTCAGATTTCTACAAGACTAGGTTCAGACCCGCCAACAGACTAGCTACAGCAGCGTATAAGAAACACAGCAGCTATTCGTATTACACCTTCCATCGCTAATAATATTTAAGAAGACCCGTCGCAGTTTGGACTATATATCGTCACACCGCACTCGGCAATCCTATGTTCCAGCATTTACGACTGTGAACAGGGTATTAAAATTCGTCAACACTCCCCCACCACAACACCTTGGTTCAGAGCGGTTCTACAAAATCTGTGTGTGGTACTTTTCCCTCCTTACTATATTTACGATCGCTTTATTTATTTTCCTTTATTTTTTGTTACATTTCCACTTCACCCTTCTCTTCCTTCGCCTTTCATTATACAGCCTTCTACATCTCTGTCTATTCTTCGACCGGCCATATTCTGTTGGCCCTAAATTCGTTCAGTTCATTATCTGTACTCTCGTCTTTGATAGTTACAGATTCTCAAAGCTTGTAAGAAATCGTGTCGCTGTCATGGTTTATCTTACTGTTAGTATTAGAGACAACTTCAGTGCCACGGTGTATGCTGTTTAATAACATACAAAAACAGCAATAAACACATTTTAAATACGCATTTTACACAGTTACTATTATGAGTGCCTGTAACAGAACTGAGATCTCAACGGCAGAATATCGTGGGCAACTGTCCGGTTTTATCTTTTCATTTCCTGTGTGCAGACCGCCTCTGTGGTCTAGTGGTCAGAGTTTCTGGCTACGGATACAGAGATCCCGGGTTCGGTCCCCGGCGCCACCAGATTTTCTGAGTAGTAGTGGGTCTGGAACGGGTCCACTCAGCCTCGTGAGGTCAAACTGAGGAGCTACTTGAATAGAAAAAAAGCGGCTCCAGGTTCAGAAAACAGTGATTAACGGCCGTGGGGACCCGTTGCGCTAACCACGTGACACCCCTCTATCCGCAAAAGTTGGCACTAACTTCGCCTACCAGCGGCGGCCGCTCTGTCGGTATGGTTCGCTCGCGGAATAAAGTCACGGAGTTTAGTTTTCCTGTGTGCAGCCTAATGATGGTTTTTGGAAATCTAAGATTTACAGCTTGGTGAGAACTCAAAACTTATATTCTGTATTGAATGTGGTGTTTAATTCAAATGATTATTTTTTCACTCTTGGGCGTGAATTTACAAATCTTCCCTATATAAGCCTATTACTTTCTTCACACACACACACACATGTATATATGTTATATATATATATATATATAATACGGGGAAACCTGAGGGAAAGAGACCATTGCGGACACCCAGACGTAGATGGGAGGATAATATTAAGATGGATCTTCGGGGAGTGGTAGGAGGTGGAGACTGGATAGAGTTGGCTCAGGATAGGGACGGATGGCGGGCACTTGTGAATAAGGTGATGAACTTTAGGGTTCCATAATTTGCGGGGAATTTCTTGACTAGCTGCAAACCCGGTTAGCTTCTCAAGAAGGACTCTGCTCCATGGAGTAAGTAAGTAAGTAATATATATAATATATTATATTATTGTGTAACTTTAGGAATGTGTAAAGTAAGAGAATAAATTTATCAGGTTCTAAAAAGAATCCTGCATCATGAATTTAACTCGTTTTAAAGAAAATCTGCAGCAAACCAACTGCATGAACATAAGTCCAAAATTATGCATTTTAAGCTCTGTGTGTACAGGCATAACAGTGGCGTACCGAGGGGGGTTTTGGGGTGTTCAAAACTCCCCCCCCCCCAAATTCTGAAGGCCCTCCAAAATCGTGCCAAACTCAAACCGATTGTGAAAACTGTTAAAAATTGCTGAATTTAGGACGCCAACACCACAAGATGTTCGGAAAAAAAGCATTAAAATTCTAAAACTACCTAGGTTCGCAATTTTTTTACATTAGCAATGACAAATAAATTGGTTGTCATCATAAATAGTCTTAAATTAACAAAAACTAAGAAAGTTTTACTGTCCTCAACTGAATTTGTTGAACCCCCCCCCTCTAAAAAATCCCTGGATACGCCACTGAGGCATAGTACCCAAATATATACGTTCCTGTGTAGCAATTCTGGAAGGCGATATAAAGGGGAAAATGTCACCGTGCACACCGTGAAAGCCGACAAGGTTTTTGGTGCTATAGCGTCCCTCATTCTTAACCTCGGCACTAGAAAGCGGTAAACGTTCAGCTTCACGCCCCGGTCGCTTTACCTGCAGGAACAAAGTTACCGGTACAAGGATCTTTCCGGCAGTTACAGTTGACGAAGCGCGGTACTAACCACCAGTCTTCTTCTAGAACCGGGCTGCGAATGGGTTGAAGCTGTACCTCACCCTCCCTTCTGTGCCTCTACTGGTATGTCGTGGGGCGACCTTTACTTTAAATCTCTGATGTTATAAATAAAAGGTATTATAGTCTCTAAGTGTGCATATTACGGAAATGCGTTAACCAGTCCCAGTCAATGTACGTCTAAGAACAAGTGGCTACTGAGATATGGATGATAGCCGTATTATCTATACAGCAGATGGTCTGTGTGATTTCCACGCATGTCAGAACTACTTTCAACTTATTATTATTTTCTGTGTACAATATTCAATTCTTACTATATTATTTTGGCCATCTAATCTTACTCTATCGGTCTAACAATCTAATTAATAAACATATTTTATATTACAGACATGCTGCCACAACACCCAATTAATATAAGAAAATCAGTGAGTGTATTTTAAAAATGTGACTTTAACAAGGAACAGTATAGCTCCCTGAAGATGATCTTAGGATCCAAACATGTTGGAGCGATTTTAAATGTTTTAATGTAAAAAATTTTATATATGTGCATTAGTTGGTGTGATAATTAAATTATTCTACGGAATGCAAAGTGCAACGATGAAGATACTTTGTCTTATAATAAGACGTGATTACTCTAAAAAATTATTGGTTTAACACGAGTATCTCGGAAGGTATTCTCTACCCGCTGCTTTAAAAACTCCGAGTTATTTATCGTGTTTGATTACACTAATATATACATATATATATATATATATTAAATAAACTTCATGATAAAATGTGGATAATTGTACTTTTATATTTACAAATCTCGGATTTAATTATCCATATCTATTCTTTCCTTTGATGATCACCTCCCTGAGGATGGTTATTGTAAGCTGAAACATGTAGGAAAAGTGTCATATATTTACCAACTATTATCTTTTTATTGTTGTGCAATTGTTGGGATACATATTGTGAATTACTTCAATAAAGTAATTTATTTATTATTATGAGATGGGCTGGGCATGTGGCGCGTATGGTTGAAGAGAGGGGGTGTATAGGGTCAGGCTGGGGAAACCGGAGGGAAGGAGACCACTGGGGAGACCTAGACGTAGATGGGAGGATAATGTTAGGATGAATCTCCAGGATGTGGGATTTGGGTATATGGACTGGATTGGGCTGGCCCAGGATAGAGACAGTTGGCGAACGCTTGTGAGTGCGGTAATGAACTTTCGGGTTCCGTGAAATGCGGGGAATTTCTTGACTAACTGCATACCAGTTAGCTTCTCAAGAAGGACTCTGTACCATGGAGTGAGTAAGTAAGTAAGTAAGTAATTTCTTTATTACTGTAATGATTTGCGTAGCTCCAAACGTTGCTTATAGACTTGTAAATTCGTACACGATTTAACACAATACGTGGTAGATTAGGAAGTTGAAAATAGCGAACAGCGGTAGTAGGGGGAGAGTTGGAGGAAATGGAGTGAAAGAAAAGGAGAAAGAGGAATATCCGGCCATAAAAAGATTGCCAACAGAAAGGCAGTCTGTATTATCACTGTTTGTGGCGGTCCTTTTAGGAAGAACCTGTGAAGAGAAGGTTATTCCTCTGTCTGTGTTGAGTTTTGAATGCTTTAGATTTTACAACAGAAAAAAAATTTTCGAAGCTAGACTTTACTTATTCAATACACTGGCAACCCTTCTTATTATCCCTTATCAAATACAATTCTCAGGGTTGAGGTGGTGGTGGTGGTGGTGAATAAAGAAATATTTTGTTTCCACTCTTTATTTGTGTAATACATTAGAATACAAGTTCCTATACTTCATCCTATTAGGACTCTGTGTGGTTCTTCTATATTTCTAAGTTACTGATATGGACACGTGAGATAACTGAAGACCATCAGAATTGAAAACTTGTGTATGCAATTTATTCATGTACTTCACACCTTAATCCGACTCTTTTCTTGTATTTTTCATTGTAGGGATTCGACGAAGTCTCGTACGCTGTTTTTTTTTTTTATTGAATGCAGTCTGAGTTGAGAGAAAATATGTTACAGAGTGTATAGAGCTAATATGTCAAGGAGCATTAGATGGGCGCAACATGTAACACGCACGGGTCGGATGATGTATGACATTTGAGGAATTCCACACCAACATAAACGTCAGAAATGTCTCCTAGGACAGCAGCTTTATCGCACACAAAGCCTGCTTCCTCTGGGACATCCTGTAACGGATTCCATGTTTAGGGACGATTTCGAAGGAACGATTTGTGGATAGGATTATAATTTTAAAAGGGATGTTGGAGGAATAGGGTGTGGTGTTGATTGAATTTATATTGGTCGGGGCAGATTTGACATGTAGATCAGAGAATAATATTAAATCGAAAATTAAAGGAAGAGTTTGTCAATGTTATATCGATTTATCTTGGGCAGAATAAGTTCCAAAGGCAGAATATTCGTAACGTGTAGCGAAACTTTAGGAATGTGTGAAGGAAGAGAATTAATTTATCAGATTCTAAAAAGAATCCTGCATCATGAATTTAACTCGTTTTAGAGAAAATCTGCAGCAAAACAACTGTATGAACATAAGTCCAAAATTTTACATTTTAAGCTCTGGGTGTGGCATAACATTGGCGTAACGAGGGGGGGTTTGGGGTGTTCAAAACTCCCCCAAAAATTCCGAAGGCCCTCCAAAATCGTGCCAAACTCAACCCGATTGTGAAAACTGTTAAAAATTGCTGAATTTAGGACGCCAACACCACAAGATGTTCGGAAAAAAGGCAGTAAAATTCTAAAACTACCTAGGTTCGCAATTTTTTTAAATTAGCAATGACAAATAAATTGGTTGTCATCATAAATAGTCTTAAATTACCAAAAACTAAGAAACTTTTACTGTCCTCAACTGAATTTGTTGAACCCCCCTAACAAAATCCCTGGATACGCCACTGAGGCATAGTACCCAAATATATACGTTCCTGTGTAGCAATTCTGGAAGGCGATATAAAGGGGAAAATGTCACTGTGCACACCTTGAAAGCCGACAAGGTTTTTTGGTGCTATAGCGTCCCTCATTCTTAACCTCGGCACTAGATAGCGGTAAACGTTCAGCTTCACGTCCCGGTCGCTTTACCCGCAGGGACAAAGTTACCGGTACGCAATAAATACGTTGTTTGTTGGATCCTAGGTCCAGTCTGAGACGCGTGGGAGAAGAAATAATTTCTGTCCAAAATCTAATTACGATTAGTCAGTTGTCGAGCCAGTAGTGTAGTTATCACTCCGGTTGCATTATCCCGCCTCTTGGAGTAATTCAAAGTGTCACATTTTCTACAGAAATTGTTCCACTTTTAGTCACTTACTTTATTTTACGTGGTGGGCCGGTTATCTCATCCGGTATAGCGACTGACTACGGGCTGGACGGTCCGGGATCGAATTCCGGTGGGGACGAGATTTTCCGCCCGTCCAGACCGGCTCTGGGGCCCACTCAGCCTCCTGTACAATGGGTACCGTGTCTTTCTTGGGGGTAAAGTGCGCCAGGGGCATCCTACTGACCACTCACCCCCATTCTAGTGTCGCGGTCATGGAAGAGTACAGCTATACCACTAGCCACTATCTGGGCCACACCGGGCCTGTAACTGGATCACTTTAACTTTACCTTTTTATTTTATTTTACATAGAGAAAGAAGGCCACATTGTTTTGCGAGTGTATTGACTTCCTTTCATATTTGTCATCTGAATTACATTCGTATTTCCACCTGAAACCACGCCATTTCTGCACTTAACAATTTAAACGCCGAGTTAAATCCCATCTGCCATTTGCTGACATTATTAGGAGCTCACCCTATTCTCCACATTAGCAGGATAAGGGTTAATATTTTCCTTCTATCAAGCAACACCAGCGTGATGGTTGCATGCAATTCAGCACTGGGCATATAGCTAGCGTAACTTTGTATAAGTTCTAGGAACTTCAAGTGAAAATAAATATTCCAGATACACAATACGGAAACTTCTTTGTACGTGTAATGAAGAAGCAATATTGTGAGCCAGCGAAATTCCTATTGAGTTAAATGCCGATAATCAATGAATCTACGTGCAGTATTTCTTGTTGATAGATTAAAAATGAAATAAATGAAGTGAACATCATTTTCGACACAACCTTATCTCTATTACAGTGTCCGTCTCATTGAGCAAGATGTTTTGACATAAATTAGCTCATCTTCAGGCTTTTAAGCAACGTTAGAACTTTAAGAGCCTGAAGATGACTTAATTTAGTTCGACATATAGTTGAGTAAAGAGAAAACCAACTTGATGCCACTTATTTTATTATTTATTCAATACTCATTAAATGCTCAACATGTTTCGGCCGTTAATACGACCATCTTCAGGAGTCTGCGACTAACT
>Ga0123355_10021591_pt1 | contig 10306 bp, 6 predicted proteins | sample TergutEmb28metaG_3_FD_89872 | JGI IMG/M metagenome (GOLD analysis project Ga0123355, IMG submission 89872) | Embiratermes neotenicus P1 segment gut microbial communities from Petit-Saut dam, French Guiana - Emb289 P1 | ecosystem: Host-associated > Arthropoda: Insects > Digestive system > Gut ... | reverse complement strand
TTGTTTTTAGGGTAAAAAGGGGGGATCCAGGAACTCACCCTTCCCCCCCCCGTGAAAAACTATTAAAAGGGTATTTGTTCTAAAGGGGGGAAAGAACAGGAAAAATTTCCCCCCCCCCCCCCCCCACTCTAGACCAGCCAACATGAAGTCCCTATATTAAGGTAAGTGTCATGTATGAACCAAAAATGGTGTTTGTGGTAAGGAAATCCAGAATCACGGGGCTTTCTTGAATGACCCTTGGCAGATAGAAATCCTTCTGATACCAGAAAGAATTTTGTTTCAAGTGAATGTGAGTTAAATAATTCTGTAACAATGAAATCTGGCATGATTCCAATGGTATAGATAGTATTGATACTGATGCCTGCCTTGGCACATTCCTGAGTTTCTGCTGTGGCCTGGCTCCTGTGTGGAATGTATGGGTAATTGAAGAGCATACCATTTTCCTACAATACACCCATCTTTTCTTTTTTGCACGTTCATATTCCACAGTTTCGCAAATTTGCAGGGTTGTCCCAAGAAAGAAATATGTAACTCAGGTCCTTCAGTGGATAAGGTGCATCAGAATTGTTTGACAGCTTGAACAGGTCTTGAAGCATGTTGTTCAAGGGGTTCAAGGATAAAAAACAAGCAGCTAGAATCATGGTGTTTCTACAAAAGAAAGAAAACGCACAAAAAAATATTAAGATATTGAAGGGTAGGGTGGGCGGGCTGGGCAATCAGTTATTTGTGGATTTTTGCCTTTTTTGGAGAGGGGGAACCAAACGCTTGCAAAAGCAAGGGCTGAGCATGCTGGTAAGTTACAAGCCAAGTAAAACATCAAAACCACTGTTACGTTCATGCTTTTGATTCAGTCTCCTGTGTTGTGCCCATTGTGCTTTTATTGTGTAACACATCATCACATTCTGGCCATGAATGGTGTAAAAGTGTGAGAACAATGGGAACACAATACAGTTAACCATGTAAAATGAAATCCTGTATTCAGTGATTTTTTTTTGTTCCCAGCAGAAGCCAAATTAAATAATGTATTCTTCTCCTATATTTAGTAAATTTCATTTTATTATAGGAAATTGTTGACCTTCCAGAGGTTGTATCTCGGTTCAGTGCAGTTGTGTTCAAAACAGTGAACAGTATTCATATTTTCTGTGTGCCAGAAATCATTAGCACATGGTGATTTTGGTCAAAACAGCAGTCAGTATTCATGTATATCAACCAAAACTCTGTACAGTCAGTCTTATAAGGAGGTCAGAAATTTTTGCATGTAATTTTGCCTAACCATCAGTTAGTGCAAACCTTGATTTAGTGGTGCAAAGCCATTTCCCCAGTGATTCATGAAATATGGCTCACAATGTATGTAGAACTTAGGAATGCTGTTAGTCGTCTGGTTGCAAGTCTTACACTTAACAGCTGTATGGCTGATTGAAAACATTGCTTGATGTCAAGGATTACAGATATGCATTGCTTAACACCAGGGATACGTTCTGAGAAATGCGTTGTTAGGCACTTTCGTCTTTGTGAGAACGTGTACTTAATACAAACCTAGACAGTATAGCCTACTACACACCTAGGCTATATGATATAGCCTATTGTTCCTAGGCTACAAACCTGTACAGCATGCTACTGTACTGAATACTGTAGGCAATTATAACGCAATGTTAAGTATTGTAATATTTTAATCTTATTGGACCACCTTCATATATGCAGTCCGTTGTTGACTAAAACATCATTATGTGGCGCATACCTGTATTTGGAGAGAAGCACAAGGATTCTGTAGGAAATTTTCATTCTCTCCCAGAATTTTGTCCTGAGAATGCCCACCAATGTATCTCTTCACTGGTTCATGTAATCTCAGACTTCATAGTGAAATTGAAAGCTTTGTGCTTTTTACCATTAGCTCCACAGCTTCTTGATATGTTTTTGCTCACAAAATCACATGCACATGTATGCACACAAAACTAGGCAGGCATTGCTGTGACCAGTTAATGCTGCACTTCCAAGTACTGTGTGACTGTGATCCAGAAAACATCCAAAAAGCAGTTGGTGCAGGAAAATATTCATATTTCATCACAGTGATTGCACGTTTGACAAGTAACTCTCTGGAATGCAGTCATGCATACTGTGATTATTTGTTGTTATTTCTTGACAGTGTTGATTACATCAGTGAGGACAGTAGAGTTGCAAGTCATGAATGATGTCATAAAATTCAGCGGCAGCAAGCTACATCCTGCAAGGTCCATTTGTCACATCATCTGCAGCATTGGGTCTTAACCTGTATCATATTACAAAGTCTCCTCACTCCTGATATACTAATATCCCTGTCCCTAGTCATTCCCCAAAGGATATTCATTTATCATTTTGAAGTTTCTTTTCCAACAGGGAATTAGTAATGGGTTATTTATCAAGTGATCCTGTTGCCCAATCTTATATTACATTTTTGAAGTACATAAAAAGGGAACTGCTTTAAATTATATTGTGCATAAATTATACGAAGTATAAAATATTCACACCAACACCAGTCAATTGTAGAATAAACAAAGGGGCAAGCTAGAGAGCAACAAAAATAACTGCAGGAGACATCAACAAATGATGTTAAAAGTAATAAAAATCGTGTAAGTTAAATTACTCTTTGAAAATGATGACAAATACTTTTAATATAGGATAGGCTGTATCTGCTTATTGGAGCACATGGACCGAATTTAGCTGCCCAATTCATAATCTTTTTGATTTTAGTTGTGTTACACATTTCATAACTAGCGGTTAGTTGTCTGTGTATAAAGAAATCTGTGTAGATGTAGGGAAAAATTATTTTTGTCAAAAAAGAAGTTTTTTATGCTTTCTTCCTTCCTTCCCCCACCCCTATCATTCATATGGTGGCCATATCCCAGAGGTCAGGCACCAGTGAGCTACAGTAGAACTGTCATTGATTTTGGCCCAAGGAGAAGAGTGCAAGGGAATTCTGTCTCTGCCCACCTCTCCCTATACTTTGTTTGCACTAAAGGTATGTGTATACAGTAAATCAGATTTATTTTACCATTGGTACTGGGCTGTGATTTCATTTGTTAAGCTACACAGCATGTGAGCTTTATATGGGAAACAGATGTACAGCTATCAGTAGACTGGTGAATATAATGTGGACAGTTAGTTTGGGCACTAGGTTGCAGACATGCATCGTGTACGTGCACCTGTGTGTGTGCATGTACATGTATGTGCACACAAAAGTTAAGTGAAAAATGTTTTTGTATACACATGCATGCACGCGTGCCTGTAAACACACACAAAATGTTTAATGAAAAGTGTGTTTTGTCTTTTTTGAGTGATATGTCTGAAGTCAGGTAAATACCACTTTTTATGTGACCTAGTGTTGAGACTGTGTGTCATAAAATTATGGCCATGTGCCTATTTGACACAGATGGAGGTGTAGTCCCACACATTCGTAAACTTGAGGGTGGGGGTTCCGAAGCTGGTCTGGCTGCTATGGAAAGAGAAAACTCTTGTTTCTTCCTGGAATTCACCCCAGTTCCTTATGATATATCCCATAGCACAATCTTGTTGAGTGGGGCTATCCCAGCTACAAAACTTCTGGGATATTTTATAGTTGCTGTGTGAATGAAAGGTGCATGAAACAAGGATAGCTTTATGGCCTTTAATTTTTAACTTCTTTGTTGAGTACTATTTGGAAGATCCAAGGAAACATTGAGAATTGTAATTTAATGGAACATTTCCCCTTCTGTTCTGCATTACCTGTATGGAACAGAGTCTGGAAGCTCCTTCAGCTGGTCAGCAGATCAAAGACAAATATGATTCTGAACTGAATTGTAGAAAACACTTCTCATTTCAATTTACTCTTAATATATGCATGAATACAGTTTTGACTTATTGCCATTATCTACAAATATTTTAATTTTGTCCAATTTTCAAAGAATTTATTAGCCATCTTGATTGTATGATTTTGTCCTGCATTTGGGCCACAAGACATGAACACTTTGGTTTCTTTCTATTCACTATTCACACTGGTACTTCATGAAACATGGTATGCTGCTCCTGTTATTTCTGTAGCTGAAATTTTTATATTTTCTGCAGTGTCATGAATAAAGGTAAAGTTATAAACACAACTTATAATGTTTATATTCCTAAGGAGTTTTTACATAGCTTGTCTCGTGTTGAGACAAGCATTATCACTCTTGTTGAGAGTAACATATGACATGTAATAAAGATATATAGGGTTTTAAAGTTTACAGCTTCATGTCATGCAATTTTTCTATTTTGGCATTCCTGGGATGGCATTGTGAATGAGAAGGTGTCTGCCTGGGCTCTTGAAATGAGGTCTAACTTCAGCGTCACCAACCTTGCAGTGTGGGTCTTAAGCTTTGCCTTTATCAAGGTATGTTACTTTAGATACTGCTTGTGGTTTTCTGACATAGATCCAGCATTATCACTCTTGTTGAGACAAGCTATGTAAAAACTCCTCAGCAATATAAACGTTATAAGTTGTGTTTGACTGTAACTTTACCTCTCTTGTTGAGACAAGCATTATCACTCGTATTGAGGCAAGCTAAGTAAAATCTCCTTAGCAATGTAAACATTACAGGTTGTGTTTGTCTGTACCTTTACCTATATTCATGATCCTATACAACACAACAGGGATGGCTCACCTGAAAGTTTTCTGTAGTATTTTCCCAAGCCTTATTGGCATAGCTGTTGTCAGCCAAAGTTTTCCTGAGTTGCAACCCTGTTGAAAGTGTCGAGCTCATGGTCTTCTGTAACTACCACGTTCTTTGTGAGTCTTCCCATCAAGAAAGGTGCAGGTGTTGTGAATATTTTGATTTGGGAACATTATGCTCAAATTTGCTGCTCCACCGGCATTGCCTTTAATATTTGCTTGTAATCTGTCATTCCCAGTTGGCTTGAAAATATCATCTGTTGTTAATTTTGCATTAAAATCTCTTAACAGAATATTCATTTGGTATCTCAGAAATGGATAAAATATGTACTCTGATTCCACACAGAAATCTGCCTTTGAATCATCACATTTATCCTCAGCTGTACCCGTGTATCATATACATTCTTACATGATAGTGCATAAACACTAGTACGTTGAAGCATAACTTACAAATAAGGTAGGCAGTTAAACTAAAAGTACATGGGTCTGAGCAGGGCTTCTAAGTAGAGGTTTGAAGACAGACATGTAATTCAGCATGGCTGTGCTGCTTGACAGTGGTATGTCAGTGCAGCATGTAGCTGTACTCATGGCTACAGCAGTTGAAGCTATAGACATAGCAGTGAGATACCTGAATGAGACAGAGAGGACCACTGTCCCATCAATGACTGACAGTATTATGTGGTTGCATAGTTTGTAGTATTTTTGTCTGTTTAGAACATAAGGAAGTTGATAAGGGGCACATGTAACTCCACATCTATCTGAAACTTGTGTTGGACTGTTCATTGTTGTTGTAGAGAGGGGAATGACAATCTTGATGAAATGTATTATGATATGTAATAATGTGGGGTTTGTTACTGTCTGTTAACAGGTGTGAAGATTCATCACTGAAGAGACTTACTCTTTGCCTAACAAAGGACGTGGCATTGCTGGACAGTGGAAGCAGCACAACATATTTGTGTGTAGTTCTCCATCATTTTAAGGTCCCTTGGTGTAGCACTGTGTTGAAACAGTGAAGATTACTGATGTCAGAAGAAGGTTCCTGCCAGAAATTCTCTGGTGGCCAGTAAAACATTAGTAATCATTACTATTTTGATATGGTGCTTGCCAAGGATCCATGACAATCTTCTGTGTTCGACACTGATGCAGATCATCTGACTGCAGGTTGAGGGCAACCTGGAAGATCCTTCTATCCTAGTTATTGCACATGAAGTATGAGAACTGTGGACCGTCCACCAGGAGTGCCTGTATTGAAGGTGTGTTACTTTAGTTACTGCTCATGGTTTGCTGGGATAGAACCGGCTTTATAGTTGAACAAAGGGCACTTATGCATAAGGTTTCGGCTAGGGCTGTGCATTAGCTGAAATGGACCTGCAGAAGAGTTACGTTATTGTTCTGACTAGAGAGTAGGCAAAGGGGGTGGGGCAAGGGTCAGACTTAAAGAATAAACAACTTTGTTGCTCACAAAATGCCTCATTCTGTGGCTATGTATCTGGTTTAACATTAGTGGCCCTTGTGTGGGTTACAGACATAACATGCGACTTGGCTCTGGCTTCCATACCATGGTCTGTAGGCAGAGTAGCAAGATCCTCTTTTGAGGAAGGATTTTAATGGAAAGTACTATGTGGGTGTCCTAGCTAGAGGAAGAAGTCATGCGCACTGGATGCAGTGTGGAAATATCAAGAAGAAAACAGTTTTGAGAACACATTTATGGCAAGACATGAATGTGCAGCAACACTGCTGTGAGAAGTTTTTACAAGTTGGGTCTTAGGGTATCGTTCAGGATGGCCCTGCTTCGAGCTGATTATTTTAGTCTTGATATAAGATTGTATGAAGAAACTGCTGCTGATGTGATCGTATGCCAAATGAGTCATGAGATTCTGAACCCCTGTAACAGCATTTGTACAGTGCTGTAGGGAGTGGGTTGAAATTTGTGGGCTTAGCATTGGTAGTGGTGTGACATGGTGTTGCAAGGTAGAGGAAGAAGTGTTGCAGAGAAGGGAATTACCACGGTTTGAGAAGTGTAAATGTTAAGAAATTGTACCTCAATATATATAAAAGTGGAAGACAGTTTAACTGTAGCACATGAGTCTGAGCAGGGACTCGTTAAGTAGATGGTTGAAGACAGACATGTAGGTCAGGATGGTTGTGCTGCTTGTGAGTGGTATATCAATGTGCCATGTTGCAGTAGCCATGGCCACAGTATTTGAAAGCAGTGAGAGGTGTTGTTTTATGCAGCTGTTACAGAATTCATCTTTGGTCCTGTAGAGTGGGAAATTACAGAGAGGGAAACGAGTCTTGGCGAAATGTGGTATAATATGTAGTAATGTAGGAATTTGTTACTCTCTCTTAACAGGTTTGAAGACACAACCATGAAGGGTCTGATTACGCATTGAAGAAAGGATGCAGAATTACTGGGGTGTGGAATCAGAACCACAGATTTGTCTGAGGTTCTCCTTTGTTGTGAAATCCTTTTGGTGTAGCACTATGTTGAAACAGTAAAGATTACCGATGTCAGAAGGAAGTTCTTGCCAGAACTCTTCTGGCCTTAGGTCAAACATTAGTAATCATTAGTATTTTGATATGGTGCTTGCCAAGTGTCCATGACATTTTTCTGCTTTCTACATCGATGCAGAGACATTTGACTACAGCTTGAGGGCATCCAGGAAGTTCCCTCTTTCGCAGTTATTGCACAATGAGTCTGACATGTTTGTGTACCAATCTAGGGTGAGTGTACGTGTTTTTCAGTGCTGAATTTAATTTTACAATATAATTTTTTGAATTGTACTTGTACATTAATGCATATCACTGAAACAGGTAACTTATGACACATAATAAAGATATATAGTGTTCTAAAGTTCACATTTTAACGTCATGTAATTTTTCTATTTTGGCATTGTGAATGGGAAGCTGTCTGCCCAGGCTTTTGAAGGAGGTCCAACTTCAGTGTCACCAACCTTGCAGTGTGGGTCTTAAGCTTTGGACCTACCACCAGGAGTGCCTGTATGAAGGTGTGTTACTTTAGATACTGCTTATGTTTTGCTGGCATAGATCCAGCATTCAGGTTGAACAGAGGGAACTTAGACATAAGGCAATGGGTAGGGGTCTGCATAAACTGAAATTGACCGTTGTCGGAGGGGTTAGGTTACTCTTCAGACTAGAATATAGCCAAAGGGCGTAGGGTAGGGTTCATAATTAAATTTGTAGCTGAGGTGGATTCTTGCTAGTATAACTAGAATGACAACCCAGTATCCCATTCTGTGGCTAATACTTTGTGGTGACCATCTGTTGTCCTTAGGATTTAATGTAGCAGTATGTGAAGGAGAAATGGTCAGTGACATGTTCAGTGGCAAAGTCATTCATCAAGATTTTCTGAACTCCAGTTTTGGCAGGCATTGGACATGAAGTGGGAGTAGGCTCCAGATTCCCCTGTGAGATGATAAGCAGCATTCAAAGACTAAGTTATCCATCCTCTGAATGAGCTCTATCAATGTTCCTTCAGTCCCATCAATATTATTGTTATCTTGTTGTTGTTGTTGTTGTTGTTTTTGTTGTCTCTTGTCACAGGCCTTTTCTTCTTGAACCAACGGTGATCCGCACCACTCAGGCTTCAAGTTTCAGACAGTTGTACTTTGTGTATTATGTGTGATGTTCCAAGTATAGGTCTCTATTGTAGTGAATCTACTGAATGTTTTCTTGGTATGGCTTCCAAATTTTTCCTTAAAACTTCTGTTAATATTCCAGTCCCTGGTATAACCTTACATTTCAGGTTACACATTCGTTGTAAATCTATACATAAAATCTTGTATTTTAGCTTCTTTTTGTCTTCCTTTTACACTAGATTACTGTGTGAGGGATTGCCACATCTATGAGTATGCATGTTTTTAATTATATCTGGCTTTTTGCTGTACCTTCTCTGTCTGCGTGTACTGCTTGATTCCACAATACTGTAATAGTTTCCTCTTCATACACTGGCTTGGGCATGTGTGTGTACCATTTGTCTCTATTTCAATGCCAAGGGCTTTGCATATTGAATAATGTAAATGTGCACAAAGTTTATCGTGTCTCATTAAGTACTGATTCTTCGCCAGAATGGAAAATCTTGAGTCTAGGAAGTGTGTCATCCCCGTTGTGTGTATGAAACTAGGAAAATGGTATTTAGTCAAACACAACTGTGTCCCAGTAGGTGTATTTGGTTACTATAATGGGCAACTACATGTTTCGGCCTGTACTGGCCATCTTCAGGTTGTCTTAGGAGAACTTAACTTAAGATCTTATATAAGCATAGCACACGCACGTGGTGTAGAGATCTCTACATACGGGCCTTATTTGCAACAAGTAAAGCTACTTCGTGGAGGTGTGCTCGGCAGGTATGATGGTTCTGTAGTTGTGTGGAGGCCTGTTCTCTGTCCGTCTCCTTGATTAAGCTGCGTTGTGGGGGGCTCGAGTGGCCTTGGGTGCGTGGTCCCTTGCCTATGCTCCAGGTGTTTGTCTGATCAGACAAACAGCAGCACTATACGGCAGTGAAGAAGACACCACCACATAGAAGGAAAAAACCAACACGCACACATAGTGTAATAACATAGCACGCTTACTGTAGAGGAATGGCAATACATCATATAGCGCCAGTATTAGCATAATAAGTGGCTTGCAGTGAACACCTACAACACAGTGAAAGAACCAGCTACATACAGTGAACAGTAGATTCAATTAACATTATAACACATCCCCTACAGTGAATACAGTGAAGTAGTCAGCTACACACAGGGAAACAGTACATGGCGACAACAGCAAGTGCCACCACCCACATGAACTTACACCCACCCGGGGATAAAACCGGAAAGAGCGGGAACTCTCTAACACCAGAAGCATAGGCAAGGGACCACACACCCAAGGGCACTCAAGCCCCCCACAACGCAGCCTAATCTAGGAGAAGGACGGAGAACAGCCTCTGCACGACTACAGAACCATCGTACCTGCCGAGCACACCTCCACAAAGTAGCTTTACTTGTTGCAAATAAGGTCCGTATGTAGAGATCTCTACCCCACGTGCGCGCGCTATGCTTATAGTAAGATCTTAAGTTAAGTTCTCCTAAGACAACCTGAAGAAGGCCAGTAGAGGCTGAAACATGTAGTTGCCCATTATAGTCACCAAATACACCTATTGGGACACAGTTGTGTTTGATTAAATACCATTTTCCTAGGAAAATCTTGAGGTTAGGTGGTCAAAACTTCCTACATGTTGTTTACAAAACCGGCATTAACTGTCAGTTTCTATCTTCAGAATTTTATTCTTAAAAGAGTTTGTACTAATTGCTTGGTCTTCATCTGTCACAATGGGACTTTCTGTTTCTCCTTTCATATCTTCATATTTTAACCATCAGTATGACTGTTCAGTATCCACCAGCTTTTCATCTAAGTTACGTGGCAGTTGTCCATGCATCCTCTTTCCTCGCCAGCTTTCTTTTGTTTTCTGTGCTTTGCTGTCCTTATTTGTCTTGTTCCTCACTGCACTTCTATCTTGAGGCATTTACGAGGTCTGTTAGAAAAGTATCCGACCGTATTTTTTTATGCGAACACGTGATGGATTATAATCTAGCGCGCTTGCATGAGCCGACCTTGAACCTTAGTGCGCATGCGTGAATTTTTTCC
>Ga0123355_10021590_pt1 | contig 10306 bp, 5 predicted proteins | sample TergutEmb28metaG_3_FD_89872 | JGI IMG/M metagenome (GOLD analysis project Ga0123355, IMG submission 89872) | Embiratermes neotenicus P1 segment gut microbial communities from Petit-Saut dam, French Guiana - Emb289 P1 | ecosystem: Host-associated > Arthropoda: Insects > Digestive system > Gut ... | reverse complement strand
GTCCGCCGCCGCGTTGGGGATGATGTAGGGAATGCCCGTCTCCACAGCAAAGGCCGCGACGGCAAGGCTGACGTCCACCGCGTGCCCGCCGAAGAGCAGGTGTACGCCATCGTCTTCGACCAACCGTCTGGCCATCTCCAGAGCCTGCTCCGGGGAGGCCGCATCGTCCTCGAGGAAAACTTCCACAGTATAGGAGCCCAACTGCCAGTCCCTATTGTCCAGCCAGAGGCGCATCGCATCCCTCTGGTCCTCCCCCCTGGCCGGCCCCGGAACGGTGTCGGTAGAAAGTGTAAAGAAACTGCCGATCCGCAGAACAGGTCTATCTCCGAGCCCCGCAGTCGGGGTCGGCGAGGTGTCGGCCGGATCCCCCTGACCTCGGCCGCACGCGGCCAGTCCCGCGATTACAATTAGGGTCAGCAGCAATACAAATAAGCGTTTCATTGTCTCAGCGTTTTCCCTTTATAGAATATTAGCGCAGGCCGTAACCTACGCTAATACCAAAAATAATCTCGTCGAACTAAGGGGTCCCTACATGGAGCAAACCATACGGCTGTGCGCGCCGGGGTCTTTGTCCATGGCGTCAAAGTTCTCCTTCACCTCATCCAAAGTGAAGCGGTCGGTGATGATGGACTTCATGTCAAACTCCCCCGCCTGGACGAGCTTGATGCTCCGCTCATAGCTGGGCACCGTCATGGCGCGGCAGCCCAGAAGGGTAAGCTGTTTGAAGTAGAGGTTGTATCCGTTGACCCCGGCCAGATCTTTCAGAATTCCGAAGGCCAGAATCGTACCGCCCGGACGGGCCACTTCAATAGATTGCTGCAGGGTGGCGGCAACGCCCGCCGCCTCAATGACATAGTCGGCCCCGCGGCCATTCGTGGCGTCTCTCACGATTTGCAGCAGATCCTCTTCCTTGGCGTTGACCGGGATTGCGCCGGCCTCCTTGGCGAGATCCAGTTTCCATTGGCTTCTGCTGCAGGCATAGACCGTGGCCCCAGACATAACGGCAAGCCGTGTGAAGAACAGCCCGGGCGTGGCGATCCCGATGATGACAACCACTTCACCCTTCTTCGGCGGGCCCGCCTTCTCCAGCAGTTCCCAGGCGTTGATGACCGTCGCCAGAGATTGGATAGTAGAGCCGTCCTCCCAGCTGATCTCCTTCGGCATCTTCACCGCCGCACGGGCCGGAACGACCGCGTACTCCGCGAAGCAGCCATCGCGGGCAAGGCCCATCAGTGCGGCCTTCTCACAGATATTCGTCAGGCCCTGCTTGCAATAGAAGCACGCCCCGCAGAAATAGGCCGGAACGAAGATGACATGGTCGCCCTTCTCAAAGCCCGTGACATCCTTGCCCATATCCTCCACAATGCCCACGCCCTCGTGCCCCACGGGGATGGGGTAGTACTTGGCCGGAATCTGGCCCAGATAAATCGCAATGTCCGTGCCGCAGATCGCCGTGGCCTTGATCCGCACCAGGAGCTCTTCGTCATTCGGCACGGGGATGTCCACTAACTCCGTCACGAGCTCCTTGGGCCCGTGCAGCATCGCCGCTTTCATTTTCATGGCCTTTTCTCCTTTATCGATTCACTTGGAATTTCGGCTCGTTCCCCTGGGAAACCGTGATCACGTCCGCGATGATCTTCTCTCTAAGCTCCTGCACAGCCTCAATGGAGACGAAGGCCGCATGGGGCGTCACGATGCAGTTGTCCAGTTTGCAGAGCGGGTTGTTTACGGCGTTGGCCGGGGTCTCGTCAATCAACACGTCTAGACCGGCACCGGAGATTTGCTTCTCCTGCAAGGCCTTCACCAGGGCCGCCTCATTGATCAGGCCGCCGCGGGAGGTGTTGACCAGGATCGCATCTTTGCGCATTTTCCCGAGAAAGGTCTCGTTCACCATACCCTCGGTCTCGGCCGTCAGCGGCAGGTTCAGGGCGACGATAAGGGACTGCGCGACCACCTCGTCCAGCTCCGCCTTTTGCACACCGAGTGCAGCCATTGCGGCTGCGTCTACATAGGGGTCATAGGCCAGAACTTTCATGCCAAAGCCCTGCAGCTTCTGCGCGGTCAACTTGGCGATACGGCCGAAGCCCAGGAGACCCAAGGTCTTGTCCCGGAGGCGGGGCATGTCGAAGTTGCCCAAAAGGCTCCAAGAGCCGTTCGCAATGGCCCGATTTAACACAACCACCCGGCGTGCCACGGCGAGCGCTAGGGCTACAGTTTGATCCGACACCTCTTCAATGCAGTAGTCCGTGCAGTTGAGCACACGGATGCCCTTCGCTGTCGCCGCCGGAACATCAATGTTGTTGACGCCAATGCCGGTCTTGCTGATGCTTTTGCACTTCGTCGTCGCGGCGATCACTTTAGCTGTAATCTCCGCGTAGGCGGTGACAATCGCGTCTGCATCCACCGCAGCGGCCGCGATTGTGTCCTCATCGCGCGAGCCTAGATAAACCAACTCCAGCCCTGCAGCCGCATAGGACTTCTCCTCCAAATCCAAATTGGGGAAAACATGATCCGTAAACAGTACTTTGTAAGCCATTTGACATCTGTCTCCTTTTTTTCTTAAACTTCTGTGGGCAAAACCCACCTGTCCCTTACCTTTATATGACTTTATAATATGTTTCTGATTTGCGCTTCTTTTATTATACAAGCATCGCCACGATTTGTAAAACAACTAATAGTTATAGCTCTGCAAGAAAACCTGTCCACATACCCTGCGTTCGCAATACAATACGTATATCTATCAGAAACGCCGGCCAGACGTCAGAAAGACTTGACAAACCGACCCGTTCGTGTTAGAATTTCCACGATTCATGGGGGTATAGCTCAGCTGGGAGCCCCAGTTAAGGGCCTACGATAACATCAAAACTGAATACCAGAATCGACACTTTAATACTTTAAATGGGGGCATAGCTCAGCTGGGAGAGCGCTTGAATGGCATTCAAGAGGTCAGCGGTTCGATCCCGCTTGTCTCCACCAGAACGGCTTGAAACACTAAGTTTCAAGCCGTTCTTTCTTTTGTAAAATCGCATATGTCAGATTGGATTCCAAAATGTTCTAAGTCGATATTAAGGCCAATTTGTAGCTGATAATCTACGCCAACCTCTATCCGGCGTATCAGGTTGGCGACAATCATCTTCTTTGCCGGGAGTTCGACCGAATCGTATAACTCCGTCCATGATATGACTTCATCATACTTGGCCTCCATTTCTTTTATGTGACCCTCACACTCGGCTAATTCCCGCCGAATATTGGCAAGGTCGCTTTGGGTTTTCACCAACTCCTGTTCGGCCTGTGCAATCAACTCATTCAGAACTTCTGGCGCGAATTTGCTCTCACCGCGAATGGCGTTTAGAACCTCGGACTTTAATGTGGCGAGATCACCTGCGCTTTTCTTATATTCGCGCTCTATCGTCTTGTGGCGGCCTGTCAATTCTTGCTTCAATGACACAAAGCTGGAATTAACTACCTCGTCTCGGGACACGCTCTGCATACTCTCAAAGATGCGCCGAATCACACTATCAACTACACCGTCAAGCCGTGTACTGGCATAGCCCGTTTGTCCCTCGCATCCGTTCCGCTGGTACACCTTGCCGTAGCATAGATAGCGGAGCCGCTTCTGTTTTACGCCATTTTCAACCGTATATCTGCCGTTTGTCGCAACAACGAGCCGTGCGCCACAATGAGCACAGTATACCTTTCCATTCAGCAAGCAGCGGCTATCCGTCCCATGTGGGTACGTTCGACCGTCGGCGGCATCTGCTTTGCGTTTTTCCATGATGTCCCGCGCCTTTTGGAACACTTCGGGCGGGATAATTTGTAATGCCTCAATCACCGGGGAACGGCTTTCCCCACTTCGCAAAATGCCCGTGTAGGTCAGATTCTTGAGGATGTGATTGATGCTGGCATAATGAAATGTTTTCCCGCTCCTGTTCTTAATACCCTCTTTGGCAAACAAGGTTGCAATCCTTTGTACACCGTGGCCGTAATTGACATATAGGTCATAAATTTTTTGGACGATTACCGCTTCTTCTTCAAGGACGGCCAAATTCTTCTTTTCGTTCTTTTTCTTATCAAGCCTCCCGCTCTTAACGAGCGTGTAGCCATAGGGCGGTGTGCCGCCCTTGTAATGTCCGTCCTCTACCAGTAGCCCCAATCCCGCTTTTGTGCGGATTGAGGTTTTTTCGCTTTCTCCGTGCGCTTGCCAATAACGGATATAGTTTGTAAGCTTGTCGGTATGATTCTCAAAGCGTTGTTCTCCCTCATTGACACTCCATACGCGAACTCCGCCTTTTAGCACAAGCCATTCGACCACAAAAGGCGTCTCGTCTGCGATTCTGCCAATACGATCAAACAGAAACACAAGGAGGATGTCAAACTTCTTTGTGGTGGCCAGTTCCTTTATGATCTGAACGCTGTCACGCTTTTCTGCGCGTACCTTATGACCAGATATACCGTCCTCTCGTTCCTCATGGACTAATATCCAGCCCTGTTGCTCTAAGTACCGTCGGCACTCCCTACGTTGCATTGGAATGTCGGCTTGGTTCTGTTCGTCATACGTTACCTGCTTGTCGTCCGAAACACGGTATAGGCAGAGAACGCGCCGCCCGATGTCGGCCTCGTTTGGGATATAGTTTTTAATGTTTGCTAGTTCGCTATCTTGTAGGACTTGATTTTTAGAGTTCATACGAATCTACCTCTCATTTCTGTAAATTTGAGCGGTAGATTAGTACGTTGACTATTCAGTTATCAAGGTGCTTGAAAAGCCTCTGATTACACACTTTTCTACCTTCTATTATATCAAACTTACAACAAAAACGCAAATTATCATAATGATTTTAGAACCTTTCCGGTTTTCCTCTGTACGCTGATAATAAGATTTTTTTCGCGGTCAAAAGTGGTTCTATCATACCTTTTTCGGTAGATGTAATTGTCACGGTACAGCCGTCAATGATAGTTGACACTCTCCTATTGCGGCTATCTACAGGCGGCGGGGAAAATTGATTCTGGGTTTCGACCCTTTTTCTCTCTTGCGTCTGCATAGTTAGTCTCCTATATAGTCAAGACTTCGGGCCAGAGTGGCCCGAAGTCAAAGGTTTCCATTCATCAAAGCGGACGTATGCCGCGCCGCATATGTTGGTCTGTCATAAGACAGAAAATTCCGGCGCGGCACACGCCCTATGTAAAGTTAAAGCGACAACTGGACAGGCAGTAGCATACCGCCCTCACGGGAATTTCACCCCTCCCCATTCTGATGGCGAGCCGTACCCATTGGGATGTCCTATGGCTATACGGGCGTATCATTATCCCCGACGCTGGATCGTGGCACAGGCGAGATTGCTTGTCCCGCCCCACCGCTCTGGTGTCTGTCGCTCCCATCGTCCCAGGTCGATGATTATGGCGCACCCTGCGGCTCGGCTCCCCAACGCCGGAACGTATCCGGGTTGTCGGTTATTCGGTTGTCAAGTTGCAAGTGAAAGAGAAGTCCCTTCACTTACTTCCGACAAAAACGAGGTGAAAATTAGCCCCCTGCGAGAACTTTTTTCAAATTTTCTAGTCCCTTGCAGATGGCGACACACACCACAGCGTCACTTACTCCCTCGGCTTCTGCAATTTCTCTTTGAGAAAAGCCCAGGATAAAATAAGCGTAAACCCTCCGGCCCTGCTTGTCCGGCAGGGAGTCAATAGCGGCATAGAGTTCTTCTATCTCATGTTTGCGTTCAAAGATTTCCACGAGCGATATAAAAACATCGTGGACATTGAGCGAGTAATACGCTTTGTACCGTTGCAGATACCGTATGTAACTTCGCTCTTGTCGCTCGGCCTCGCGTAGATACTCAGCTACTTCCTCCGAGACCTCAATGATACAATCCTCACAAAGGGGGTAGAAATCCCGTAAATTTATCTCTGGCATATAGTGCCTCCAATTCATCATTTTTTTGGGGTAAAAATCTGATGAATGGGGCGCGGCGGGTCACGGCAACCGGGGCCGCCATGTTTCCGCGGCCCGGTGGGGACTTCGGGCCAGATTGGCCCGAAGTGACAAGGCTTGTCCTCTATGTCGAAACAAAAAAACACCTGCTGAAAAACAGGCATTTTTGTCGAAGTCAAAAGCGCCACGATCCCGCTGGTGAGGGTCGTGGCATTTCTTAATATGAAATTGAGTTTATCGAGATACTTTCTTGCTTGTCACCCAGTTAAAAGTCCACGAGAGAAAACAGGCTACTCCCGGCCCTCTCGTGGTCTATGTTTGAAATAAAGTCCTTTCTGTGTTTCACAGTTATTCGCTCCTTTTCCATCGTCCTACATGGGATGAAAAAAGAGCCGATAACTGTGAGGGTTTCACAAGTTATCGGCTCTGCGTCTAAGCGTCTGGCTCTATGATAACGGATGTAATAAATTGTTGTACATTTACCATTGTCTTGTTTTCGCATTTCGGGCAATGCAGAGGGAAGTTTTTAAGCTCCGTGTCGCTTCGTAGTTTGATTCGCGTCTTGCCGTCACAGACAGGGCAGAGTAGCCACCTTTCTTTTTCCGTAACTATCATCTATCCTTTCGCCTATCCAAACACCTGTACAAACCGATAGATAATGGCCGCGCTCTGCGCTCTGGTGGCATCGCCCTGGGGGGATAGGGTGGTGGAGTTCACACCCGTAATCAGGCCGTTGTAGTTGGCCCAATACATATACCTCTCAGCCCAGCCGCTCACCTGATCGCGGTCTTGGAAGTGAGAAAGGTCAAACCCATCCGGCACGTCTGTGTTGCCCTCTGTGAACACCGTATAGCGATACATCAGGGCCGCGAGTTCTTCTCTGGTGACATCGACACCCGGTGCAAAGCGATTGCCGCCAACACCGAGTATAATGCCGTTTTCACGCGCCCAAGCGATAGCCTCGGAATACCACCGCCCATCTGCCACATCGCTAAAGCCTACGCCGCCGCTGGCCGCTGGTTCGCCAGCCGTGCGCCAGAGGATGGTTGCCGCCATTGCGCGGGATAGGGTTACATTCGGCGCAAACAGGGTGTCAGAGACACCGTTCATAATGCCTTCTTCCCATACGAACTCAACGTATCCACGCGCCCAATGTCCCTCTGGTACGTCGATGAAGGGGAAACCGTCCACCGGGCCGTCGCCCTCCGCTCTCACAGTTACCACTGCTACATCGGCAAGCACGGCCGCCGCGCCGCCTGTTGCGCTCACTACGACGTAGAAGTAATGCGTCCCCGGTGCAAGGTCTGTGGGTTTCGGGAAGGTTGCGCTGGTGCTATTGGCAAACTCGCTGGCATCCGCCCTATTGGGATCGCTGGCGCGATACCAGCGGAAACTCAGGGTCGCGCCCTGGGTAACGGTGGCCGCTACATAGAGGTTGCTGTCTATGCTCCCTTGGGTGACGATGGCATCTGCCGGTTGGCTGGTGATTGTGATGACGGGAATCGGTGTCCCACCACCACCACCACCGCCACCGCCGCCTGTTGGCGTGGCCGTTGCGGTTGCCGCCGCGCCATTGCCTACGACGTTTACAGCGCGAACATGGAAGGTTACAGCCGTGTTATTGGCAAGCCCCGTAGCTGTATGGGTCGTTGCAAGCCCTACATCCGTCCACGCGCCGCCGCCGACCTGAACTTCATAGCGGAGAATCGCACTGCCGCCGTTGCTTGCAGGGGCATCCCATGACAGGGCGGCTTGCCCGTTGCCAGCCGTTGCGGTGAAGTTTTCCGGGGCCGTTGGAACCGTGACAGGTGTGGCCGTCTCGCTTGCTTCCGCGCCATTGCCTATCGCATTGACAGCGCGGACATTGAAGGTGAATGTGTTGCCGTTGGTCAGGCCGGTAACGATATGGCTCGTCACAAGCCCGACATCTTCCCACGCGCCGCCATCCACTTGAACCTCATAGCGGAGAATCGCACTGCCGCCGTCACTTGCCGGGGCATCCCAGCCCAGGGCAACTTGACCATTGCCGGGGATTGCAATGAGGTTTTCTGGTGCGCCGGGGGCTGTTGGGGCCAGATTTATCGTGAGCGTGATGGATTGCGTACCAATCCCTGCCGCATTTTCCGCCCGAACATCAAAGGTGAATACTCCATCCTGCGATGGCGTTCCCGATAATGTGCCTGTGGCCATGTTAAAGGTCAAGCCGGGGGGCAGGGTGCCTGTCGGCGCAAGCCACACAGGGGTCGGAGAGCCTACGAAGGTAAAAGTCTGGTTGTAGAGTGTTCCCACCGTGCCGTCTGATACCGTCGTCGGGCTGATGATGGGAGCCGTCAGCACCGTCGTTGCCGCAAACTCGTATGACAGCGTGAGCGTCGCGCCGGGTGTGCCGACTATCGTAGCGGCATTGCCGTTGATTGTCACACTTCCCGCCGGAATCCCCGCGAAGGTATGCCCCGCGCTGGCCGTCAGCGTCACTTCTGCGGTGTACTGCGTACCGCCCGTAAATGGAGTATTTGCCGGTGTCCATGATACTGCGCCCATTGCGAAATTGCCCGTCCCTGTCGCCGTGGCGCTGGGCGCTACGCCTGTCACCGGCGCGGTGACGTTTACAGCGGCGACGGGAATCGGGGCCAGGGTCGTTGACGCAAACTGGAAGGACAGCGTAAGCGATGTCCCGGCGTTACTCACAATCGTAGCGGTATTGCCGTTGATCGTCACATTTGCCGCCGGAATCCCCGCGAAGGTGTGGCCGCTGTCTGCATCCAGCGTCACGGTGGCGGTGTACTGTGTGCCGCCGCTGAACGGATCGTTATTCGGTGTCCACGATACCGCGCCGACCGTGAAATCACCCGTCCCTGTCGCGGTGGGATTGGGTGCTACGCCCGTTGCCGGGGCGGTGACGGCGATCGCCGCGCTGGTGATGGATGCCGCCGCCGTTGCCGTAAATTGACGGGACAGTGTGAGCGTGTTGCCGTTGTTGCTCACTACCGTGGCGGCTTGGCCGTTGATGGTCACATTGGCCGCCGGAATCCCCGTGAAGGTATGCCCCGCGTTGGCCGTCAGCGTCACGGTGGCGGTGTATTGGGTGCCACCGGTGAATGTCGCATTTGCCGGTGTCCACGTTACCCCGCCGACTGTGAAATTGCCCGTGCCTGTTGCCGTGGGGCTGGGTGCCGCGCCTGTTGACGGGGCGGTGACAGTGATGGCCGCGCTGTTGATTTGTGCCACATTTACGGTGATGGTGAAATCTTGCGTATACGCTGTTCCCACCGCCTCGCCATTGGCGATTGTCGCCCGTACCACTACAGTGCCGTCCGTTGGCACATTGAGGGTGTTTCCGCCTGTGATACTCGCGCCTGTTGTCCCCGCGTCATGGATGCTCCACGCAATGCTCTGATTCGTGGCATCGTTCGGCACAACTGTACCGCTGAGATTGCGGGTAGTTCCCGCCGTCATTGCGCTGGTATTTACGCCTGTGATGTCCGTCACCGCGACAAAGGCCGCGTTTACGGTGATGGTGAAATCCTGTATATAATTGCTCGTCGGGGTCAAGCCGTTTGTAATTGTCGCCCGTACCACCACAGTACCCGCCGTTGGCACGTTGAGGACATTGCCGCCTGTGATGCTGGCCCCTGTCGTCCCCGCATCGTGGATGCTCCACGCGATTGTCTGATTCGTGGCGTTGCTCGGTACAACCGTGCCGCTGAGCGCGCGGGTTTGCCCTGCCGTGATTGCGCTGGTATCTACGCCTGTGATATTCGTTACCGCCATGAACGTAGCCGGGAACTGGAAGGACAGCGTGACCGCCGCGCCCGTGTTGCTTGTGACCGTGGCGTTGTTGCCGTTGATGGTCGCTGTCGTCAGCCCTGTAAATGTATGGCCGCCGCTTGCCGTCAGCGTCACGGTGGCGGTGTATTGTGTGGCACCGGTGAAGGGGTTGTTATTTGGTGTCCACGTCACCGCGCTCATTGTAAAGTTGCCTGTGCCGCCCGCTGTGGTGTTGGGGATTGCGTTTGTCACCGGGGCGGTAACGGTTATGGCGGCGATGGTGATCGGCGCGTCCGTTGTTGATGGGAACTGGAAGGACAGCGTAACCGCCGCGCCGGTGTTGTTCGTGACCGTGGCGGTATTGCCGTTGATGGTCGCTGTCGTTAGCCCTGTGAATGTATGGCCTGTTGCCGCCGATAGCGTTACGGTCGCGGTGTACTGTGTGCCGCCTTGGAATGGGCTGTGGTTTGGTGTCCACGCTACCGCTCCGGCTGTGAAGTTGCCTGTGACAACTGTTGCCGTGGTGTTGGGCGTTGCGCCTAGTGCCGGGGCGGTGACGGTGATGGCGGCTGTGGGGATCGGCGCCACCCCTGTTGATGTGAACACAGC
>Ga0123355_10021589_pt1 | contig 10306 bp, 5 predicted proteins | sample TergutEmb28metaG_3_FD_89872 | JGI IMG/M metagenome (GOLD analysis project Ga0123355, IMG submission 89872) | Embiratermes neotenicus P1 segment gut microbial communities from Petit-Saut dam, French Guiana - Emb289 P1 | ecosystem: Host-associated > Arthropoda: Insects > Digestive system > Gut ... | reverse complement strand
TACTAGACATATCCGTCTATTCGAGAAACTTCGCATCAAGAAAACCAAGCTCCTTAACTCCCTCACCTTCCTCCTTCGCTGCCGAGATCACCACACCATACCCTGTTTCGTACAATTCCAATACCACATCCATTCCCGAGCCGCCAACAGAATCTACCAACGCACCAGCTATGCCTTACTACGAGAAAGAATACAGCAAAACAGATATTTCATTCACCTGCCTATGAAGATGGAACCGATAGTGAGTTCCGAAACGTCGGCAATTAGAACTCAGACGCCGGAGAATTACCCAAAAAGGAATAAATTCCATTTAGAACACGGCGAAAGCTTAAAAACAAGATGTAATATAGTTGCTTCACTGACTGGAAGCAGGTGAGGGCAATGATCTGATTCGAATTTTGATGTTTTGCTGACCGTGCATCTCGGTGTATTTATCTTAGTAATTAACCAACTTGATGCACAAATTTTTTTTACAAGAAGTTTATTTCATGCCGCTACATGTTTCGAGCACCATGTGCTCATCATCAGGAGGTCAACATTATATTATACAGCATCTGGTAGCATCACACTTATAGGTGGCCGTTCCGTGCACAGGACGGCTACCTATAGGTGTGATGATACCAGAGGCTGTGTAATGCAATTTTGACCTCCTGATGATGAGCACATGATGCTCGAAACATGTAGAGGCATGAAATAAACTTATTGTAAAACAAAAACTTTGTGCATCAAGTTGGTTAATTACTAAGATAAAGATCTGATTCTAGTTTTAATCTCAAAACGTACAAACTTGTGGAATGAACGTAAGAAAAGTAGTCACGTTGGGCGCTAGAAAGGAAGATGTAGAAGGAAGTTTCCGGATGGGTAAAAGATTCAAAAGAAGGCAGTGTTGTTGTTGTTGTTGTTGTTGTTGTTGTTGCTGTTGTTGTTGTTAATGCGCATTATAGATGGCTGTTCGGAGTAACGTTTTTTGCGGTTAGGCATTTCTATAAATCATTGTATCCATGACAACCGGCAAAGCTGAAACTAAGGAAGAACATTGACAATGAGCGTCAGTGAAGGAAAAGAAGGGCGCATAGAAAGTTAGTGACCAAATCGAAACAAGAAAATTTTGGACCGCTGGAGCAGACGCAATGAAAAGCTAAGAGACAATTTAAAAATGTTTTGTATAGGAGTGTCTTTCAACGACGCTGTCCCAAGTATATTATCTCCCTGATATAAGACTGAATTAGTATGAACAGTAATGGAGTTATACCAAAGTGGAAAAGCCTATTTTTTTACTAGGAGGGGGAAAAATCCTGTCACACTGTCACTTTGTCCACCACAAATCCTGCATATACTGACCAGGGTTTGAACCCGGATCCCAGTGGTTAGAGCCAGGCGAATAACCACCTGAGTCATGACACGACTACGTTGCTTGGTAACAGTATGATTACTTTATCACTGTCTGCAATAATACTGCATTTCACTAGTTAATCACACCGTCATCTAACCTCCCTACCGTAGTAGCTAGCCGCTGGTTTACAAGAGCCGATTATGTAACACCGCCGACGGAGAGAAAAGTGACGACAGGTCGCCAATCTCTGCTAGAGGCTTCGCGCTATAAAGAGACTAATTTGCGTGGGTGAAGGTAAAAACCCATCAGCGGGCTTTCAGACACTGCGGAGCTGGACAAGACCCAAACCAACTAAGTAATGTTGTAAACTATGGAGGCCGAATGTTTAACACTGCTGACATCAAAGCCTTCTACTGGACACTATCGCGATTTATTTACATCTAGTTCCCAACTCCGTATCACATTTCTCTAAATTACGTCATAATAGTAATATTACACTACCTTATTCGGCATCCAAGTATTTGTCTTGCTTTTCCACATCAGAATTCTATAGGTATGTTATTCTTCCAATCCCGATTGCCTGTTTACTCTTCATATGCTTCTGAATTACTTTACATTAACAAGTCTAGACGACATGTACAGGATCTAAATTACAAGTGCATCGTGATGTATTGTTCTTTGAAACCGTTTTTCTTGTCAACGTGTTCATACACATGGTCGCAATTTCGGCTATAATGGCTGAAACATTTGGTGGTCTTCTTCAACCCTTCCAGGTAAAAAGGTAAAGCAGTCCCATTAGAGGCCTGAACAGGCCCAGAGGGTTCCAGGAAGTTAAGGTTCCCAGATTTCGTGACAAGGGCACAGTAAGTTGGTAGGTTGTCAGCCTTACGCACCGGCTGCCTTTACCCCCAGGAAATACTCCTGGTATTCATTTCTGTTAGAGGCTGAGTCGACCCCAGGGCCACAGTGCGATCGGAAGGATTTTATGTCAATGAAAAATCCACCGACACCAGCTGGGATCGAACAAGCGACCTTCCGATTTGTAGCACAGCACCTTAACCATTCCTTCCAGGTACATTACGAAATTGTGCCTCAATTATACCATAAGTTTATTTTTCCAAATCCTCTCCATTTAACTGTTCATTATCCTTCTAACTTCCGAAATCATCTTTATATAAAGCACAAACATATTACACTTTTACTTATTATTGTTCCTTTTTCTCTTGTCACGGGCCTTTTCATTCTGGCACATCTTTTCTAGAACCAACAGTGATCACCATCACTCAGGCTTCCAGGCTCAGATCGGTGGACATTCCGTTCACTGTATGATGTTCCACGTATGTTTGTCTTTTGTAGTAAAGCTACACATTATTTTTATGGTAAGACCTCCAATTTTTAAACCTATTATTATTATCATCATCATTGTCCTCCTCCTCATCATCATCATCATCATCATCATCTCTTGTAACAGACCTTTTCTGTCTGATACTTCTTTTGAACCAACGGTGATCCCCACATTTCAAGCTTTAAGTTTCACACTGCATTACTTTCAGTAATATGTGTGATGTCCCAGGCACAGCTGTCTTTTGTAGCGAATCTATCGAATGTTTTCCTGGTGTAGCTTCTACATTTTTCTTTAAGCTTCTCGTTACTATTCCATTGGCTCCAATTATTACTGGCATAAGCGTACATTTCAGGTTCCACATTCGTTGTATCTCTATACCTAAACTCTTGTATTTTAACTTCTTTTCCGCTTCCTTTTTAGTATTATTATTATTATTATTATTATTATTGTCATAACGAAAGGTATTAGGTGAATTATTGTAGGTACGAAGTACCTACTTTTAGATAACTCTCTTATATTCATCATTGAATGGCGTGAAATAATGGATATAAAAGCATGAAAAGAAAAAAAATTCGATGTAAATTATTTTAACAACTGAGACTTAGACAGGCCTATGTAACAAAACCTACATCTAAAATTGTTTCACAAAAACGGTGGGTAACTAAATTGAAGATATTTACGTTAAAATCAATGCTAAGTCGATCCATCTAGCTGCGGCATCCCGCAACCCCGGGTTACGGAATGTGGGGACGGTCTGCAGATGTGGGAGGTAGCTGCGAGTATAGTGAATAAGCAGTTGAGGGCAGCCAACAAAAATGGTCCTCCAGCTTGAGTGGCTGGGCGAATGGCTAAAAACTCCTTGCCTTTAAAACCAATCATGCCATGATAGGGCTGACGAAGTCCGCGGAATTGGACAGGTAATTTGGGACATTGTGAATAAGGCAATAAGCTTTCCGTTTAAAAAAATGCGATGAATTTTTTATTAGTTTTCCAAGAAGACGTCTGCGCCATTAATGTAGCTATTTACACTAGAGTATCGATGCATTTGTGACTTTTCTTGTGTGTCTAAGCTGTGTGAATTCTATGAAAAAGAAATAGAGGGACATGAAGAAATAAAAGTACTGGAAGTTGGACATGTACCAGTTGGATTTTAGCCAATTTGACTCTCACGTCTAGGAGAGGGGCACCATGCGGGTCCTTGGAAAATGAAATTTGAGTACCAGTGGTCCAGACGCCCAGCAAGTCAACGCAGTCTTGCTGCAAACAGATACAATAAAACACAGCTAAGTCGCAGGTCGCTAAGTATGAAATATAGCCGGTTTATTTATTGCGTTTCTTGGTCCATAACCGCAAGGACCCCTACTAGCATTAACCGTTAATAAAGTCTGTTCTTATATGTGCCTTGAGACGTTTATATGGAAACTGCAACGCCATGTTGCCGTGCGCCCCTCTTATTCTTGTGGGAGAATGGAAGCAATTTGTTATTTTACTGAGAAGAACACGCGCAGCTTTTAGCCCTTTAAAAACAGTGGTAAGTCTATGTGCCACCCACTTTAATATCTCCAAACTCTCCATTTAACTCGAAAGAAGTGTTGGTCACAATTCTTACTAAACATCAATTATTTCCGTACCCTGTATTAACCGGTTTTCTATATAATAGATTCCCAGTGTTGTATTTGACACAGTGACTTAATTTTGAAACTTTAATTAAAAGCATTTAATGATTAGAAGTGTTAAATTCTCTTACCTACGAAAAAGGTCTAGCTTTAATTACTAAGAACGAATAATTGACTACATAGCCATCGAAGTCGAGCTGCTTTGTACTCCAGTTGCAGTCTGCAGAAGAGTCTCGAACCGTGACCAGCAGCTCTGAATGAACCTGGACGATGAGTGAGTGTGGTAATGAAGAGACCCACAATCATGAGAGTACAACTCCATACGTTTCACTTGCAACAGCATTATTTACTGTTTATGCACAATAAACTCCAGTACACTTGACGTGGGGATTATTGCGAAAGTGTTTGGACTGCCCAACTCCCCGTCTTAACCTGAGGTTAGAGTTTCTTCCTTCCTGGAACAACATCCACGATACTTTCCCCACCGGGACCGCGCAAGATACGACGTATCAAACGACGCAGTCCCACTTCCCAGAAGACATTCTTTATGGTTACAGCATAAGATCCTCACACATCTCCCGTAACACCCACGTAATTCTCAATCTAACATCCAGAATTGTCCTGTCAGTTTCCATTCATGTTGTTGAAGTAGAAACATCTGCGTTAAAAACAATATTTATTTACGTACTGTTTTGAGAGTCAAGGAGCAGAGGAATATCCTACATGAAATAAGGAAACGGAAGGCTAACTGGATTGGTCACATTTTGCGTAGAAACTGCCTTCTACAACAGGGTTATTGAAGGAAAGATAAAAGGAGGTATAGCAGTGACAGGAAGACGAGGAAGAAAACGTAGGAAGCTATTGGATGAGCTTAAGGAAAGGAGAGGATACTCACATTTGAAGGAGGAAGCTCTAGATCGCACTATGTGGTGAGCTCGATTTGGAAGAGGCTTTGGACCTGTCGTAAGACAGACTACTAAATGAATGAGTTTTATTTTAGAAAGTTACACTGATTACACCCCTTCTCTAATGAAAAGTCCACGTATAGAATAATTGAAGTTGACATTTTCAATTGTAATTAATATAAGCATCTACGAACTTTTATTTACTCGACAAGTTAGATTTAAAAGAAGTTGGAACATAAATTGTATGTTGCGTATAATTAAATTACACACAAGAAGTTAATTCCTTAAAGAGTTTCTTTTTAATTTGGATTAGATTATAATACAGATAATTACTCTGCACAAGGATAAACAAAAACATTAATTTTTTTTTACAAAGTATGTTACATAGCTTTGTGTTTCTTTGGTCTATTCCGTAGGCTTACATAAAGTTTAACCCATGAGTGGTCACAGAAACGGAGGCAGGGGAGACGTGCAAGGACTGCGGCCCGAGTGGTGTACAGTCACGGAGGGCACTATTCAGTCAGAGTCGCCTACAGCCATTGCAATTAATGCTGCTGAAATTAATCTTGACGCAGGATAAATAACTTTTTGGCGTGACGTTTCTCTTGACACCATAATTGTTCTCGGCTAGTTAACAAATTCTCCGCATTTCGTTGAACCTGACATTTAACCGCTGTATTCGCAACAGCCAGCCACTAAGCTAGCTTCTTCAAATCCACAGCCTGCCGTTTTATTTCTTTACAGTTCGTTTTAATATTAGCCTAATATTTAAACTTAAATCTTTATAATGAACTCCTTCCTCCATGTTTGGTAGAGTGCGTTTGAAATATGGTGGCACACGCGCAGAAATCAGATTTCTTCTTTCGGCGAAACGGACGAGTCCATTTAAATCGGCGGGGGCTTCAGTTCATTCGACTACTGGCAGCCGAGGTGTGCGCGTCGGCGATAGTAATGCTGGATACACCATGTTCCGAGGTAGTGTGATGTATACTGGTTACCCACTCCATTCGCCAGTTTCCCCTTCACTTCCCCTCCCTTACGTCACCGTGTGCCATCACATTTCAACTGGACTTTACTAAAACGATGTATTTCTCATCCATACATACTACAAGTCCAGCCCATCTCACGCTTTTCGATTTCATCATCTCATAGTATCTGGAAAACATAGAACTCATGAAGCACCTCACAGTGTAACGTTCCTTCCAGCCCCTTGTTAACATACCCCTGCTACGTCCTTATAATCACCTCAGCAACTTATTCTCAAGCACTGGCACTTTGTTTCAAACACAGCAAATATAATTTCAAAATGAAAATTTTCCACCAATGTTAGGTTCCTCGTATTTATCTTACTCCAGCAGTACAGCTCGAATCCTGACCAACACACGTGCCAAATAACCTCTTCAAACACAAAACTCAGAGGATTTCACGCACTTCAGACACTCTATATATACTTAAGTATTATTCCTTGAAATATCATAACCCAGCTTCGTACCGGTCTTTCGAAGAGTCACATTCCAATAGCTTCATCCCTAGAAGTCCAAATTCATTCTTCATAATTGGCGTGTGAATGATACGTCCAACGCGTCTTTCACACATTATTGGACGAACTGTTCAGAAGTATGTCTTGAAGTTTTCGCTGCAACCGAATTCAATAAACGTTTATTGGGCAGACAGCCGCGTCAAAATATGAAGGTTTTTCGACGTTTCGGGAAATAACTCCGTCCACATCTTCAGGGTGTGCTGATGGTTGGGTGGAACCAAAACTCATCATCATCATCATCATCATAATAATAATCGGTTTTGGCTCTACCCAACCACCAGCACACCCAGAAGATGGGCACGGAGATATTTCCCGAAACGTCGACAAACCAAGTCTTGACGCGGCTGTCTGCCCGGGAAAATTTTATTTTTCAAAAGTAGTTCACGAAATACCGTGCTATAAGTGGCGGTACGCCTTCTTCTTCCATAATTATGCTGTTTCCTTGTCAGTCACTTATTAAAAAGTAGCTGAAACGTTAAAGCAAAAATAACGCCCCTTCCCCAAGAGCCTAACCCTATTCTTAAAATAAGAAAGACAGCGAGGTGGAATCGAATTACTTTCAAAACTCAACATGAATACGTGAGATTCATCGTGTCAGCATTGCCTGCCGCAAGTAATGGCAATAGTATAAAGAACAATATTACAATACATCAAGTTAATTGCATCTTCCGAACAGCACCATTTCAAAATTACCTTTTTTTCCTAATTAATACATTACGACATATTTCATCCTATCTTCTGGCCATTATCAGGTAACTGACTTACAGTCACACGGAACGAACTGTTAGGTGCAGGCCTGTCCTTCACATCTAGCGCATATTATACCCATAAATGAAATATTAAAAGGTAAAAGGTAAAGTGATCCCGTTACAGGCCCGGTGTGGCTCAGAGGGTGGGTAGAGGTATAGCTCTACTCTTCCATGACCGCGGCACTAGAAGGCACTAGAAGTGGTCAGCAGCACGCCCCGGTCGCAATTTACCCCAATGAAAGAACCGGTACCCATTTTACAGGAGGCTGGGTGGGCCCCAGGGCCGGTCTGGACCGGGATCAAATCCCCACCGGGATTTGATCCCGGACCGTCCAGCCTGTAGTCAGTCGCTGTACCGACTGAGCTATCCGGTCCATGTAAACGAAATATTATTCCCAATAAATAAAGGAATAATACAGTGGTTATAGTTAGTTAAAACAGGAATGTTTTGATGAAAGTTATTTGTATGCCATGTAGATCGAAAAAAGAAAAATCCGCTTATTGTTGTGCAGTTGTGTGGTGGGTAAGATTGTCATGGCTGTGGATGGCTTATAAGCGCAAATTAAGTTGTAGTATTAAAATCACAAAACCGTAAAATTCGTCTCACTGCTGCATTTAGTGCTGTAGCATCTCTCCCTTCCAAACCCCGCTGTATCACTTCTTACGGGTGTTAAACTTGCGGCTGCACCTGTAACACTATGAGTCTGCTTTCTTATTAACGTAATAAAATACAGAATACAGCCGACTGATAATGTACATTACGCCTGTTTTTGCACGTCTGATATCTTATTCGCCACAGCAGTGGATCAGTTAAGTTCTTTTCACACAGCTCTAAGTCATCTACCGGATGATGGCCGGAAGATACGACGAAACATGTCGTAATGTCTTAATTAGAATAAAACCTATTTTCATGTTGTGCTATTCGGAACATATAATTAACTTTGTTTAATAAAACACAGCGAGGTGACGATACTTGGGTTTCAACGTTACAATAGAGTTAGGTGTTTTCTATTACGTCCGAACTAAGACCCTATTTTTCTACGCAGGTATATCGGCCGTCAAGTTGTTTCGTTCGCTAACTAAATAATGCGTTTTAGATCCATTTATTTTCCTGTTTACCCTGTATATCAGTATTTAATATTCGTGTCTTCTGACCGTACACAATAACCAGTAAACAGAGCTGTTTACAGTGTGCCCTGGAATATATGGTGCAATTTTGGGGAAGGGGATGTACGGATAATTCAGAAACAAGAATAATCCAAAACATATATTTTTTGAGCACCGAACAAAACAATAGAACTGTAATTTATCACGTACATAACACATACATTATTGTTCAAGTAAGTCACGTTATTTCCCACATTTTTCACCAGTCGTTAACAACTTAAGATCATGCACGGATAATCCGCACTTGGATAACCGAGAGTACACTGTATAGTTTGCTGTGTTAGCTGATGCTTCTATACGTTTACCGAACATTGTCCTAAATAATTTTGCTACACGGCCATTACCATGGAGCATCTTATACAATAGGTCATAACTGCTCCGTAGGTTAGAGAATGCTTAATGCCTGCTTATAGGAAGCTATTTACTGAGACGTGGGTTAGGCGCGGGAGGGTGAAGAAAGAATCAATTTCAGTAGCAAAACAGTAGCAAGCATGATAAAACTTTGGTTATGACGCCGGACGGGGCGGGAATGCCATTTATCATACCTGTTGGATGGAGGGGCGCCGTAGGCTCCCTGTCTTGGTGGCCGGGAAGGGGGAGGGATTAAGGTGCATTAGAGCCCAAATAGTATTTCGCGCTAGGGAGACCAGCAACCAGCTGTGGGCCATAGAGCTTGTTGCGGAAATATGATATAAGCCACGTTACACGAAGCTAGTGGTTAGCTTCTTGGTTAGTCGAACAGATTCCATCCAAGACAGGTTCGAATTTAAACCCCTTAATGTTTTGTATGCACCAGAGGAAGTGTATTCCTTTTGATACTTGTCTATACTGTTTGTATTGACGGTCTTATTGTAAGAGGTGGTTCTTGGAAAAAATGCTTATGACAACCTTATTTTTAGATTGAACTGTTTCGCGGTAATTCTAAAGGTAAGTTTCAAGGTGAAAGTGTCAAGACTTCGGATTCTACAAGAACAAGGAATTTCATTGTCAAGTGCATAAACTGATAAATGTTGGAACAATGTTATGTGTGTTTCAGTTGGCTTTTGTTGAAATGAAATACAGAGCGCTGTGATCCGTTTGAATATAGTGATAAATTATTAGTAAATAAAACGCTTGAAAGATTGTGATGTCGTTACACAATAGATATTATATGTATTTTTTCGTCGGCAGACTGAGGAAATCCTCTAAAAGTCTAAACTAAACCTCGAGTTTTCTAATTCAAATCTCAACATATAATTTATGTATTCCATTTAATCACAATACCTAACAAACACTGTGGGTCCTATTTTACAAATAATCTAGTTATTGCTTTGGAGGGCGAAATTTACCGAAATAACATATAACAAGTACCATCGAGCAGAATTTTAAAACTACTTGCATAAAACATAGATTTGTTGTTCTACATATTTGTTATTATCTCTTTATTTTATCATTGTAAAATTTTACTTTTGTGCCGGTGATAAAATCTAGAAGAATGAGATGGGCTGGGCATGTGACGCGTATGGGTGAGGAGAGGGGGTATATAGGATCTTGCTGGGGAAACCGGAGGGAAGAAGACCACTGGGGAGACCTAGGCGTAGATGGGTGGATAATATTAGGATGGATCTCCAGGAGGTGGGATGTGGGTATATGGACTGGATTGGGCTGGCCC
>Ga0123355_10021588_pt1 | contig 10307 bp, 11 predicted proteins | sample TergutEmb28metaG_3_FD_89872 | JGI IMG/M metagenome (GOLD analysis project Ga0123355, IMG submission 89872) | Embiratermes neotenicus P1 segment gut microbial communities from Petit-Saut dam, French Guiana - Emb289 P1 | ecosystem: Host-associated > Arthropoda: Insects > Digestive system > Gut ... | reverse complement strand
AATGGTGCGAATGCATGGAGGCCAAACATGACACCAGGGACAGTGATGACGTTTTTCCAGCAGGGTGGATTGGCGCGTTTATTTTTTATTGAGACCTTCAGTTACGGTAACTATTCACGTACAGTTGCGATGATGGGTCAGTTTGGAGGGAATAATAATCAGGTGGACGAGTTTATTTTGGGACGAATTGATAATAGATACTTGCCAGAGGGGCGACGAGTGTAATAGAATATATTACGGAGGAAGTTATGAAAGAAAAAACAATTTTAGAACAAATGCAAGAGTTCTTGCGCGAATACAAGGACGACAAAGATTTAGTGATTTCAATGGAAACCGAATTGGCGGAGTTGGAATTGGACAGCCTTGACACCATCGACATGGTTATGGAATTGGAGGACAAGATGGGGGTTTCCATCGAGTTGTCAAAAGAGCTTAATACAATCGGTAAGGTTGTAAATATTATCGAATCACAAAAAAACAAAAAGGCATAATATGAGAAAAGTAGTAGTTACCGGCGGGTCACGCGGGATTGGATTGCAAATTGTCCAAGATTTTTTGGATACGGGGTACGATGTTTATGTTCTTTGCAACTCGGGTGAAGGCATACAAGGTGCCACGGTAATAAAATGTGATGTGTCGAACTTTAACGAAGTTAAGGAAGCGGCGGGTAAAATTGGACCGATAGATGTTTTGGTTAACAATGCGGGGATTTTGCGGGATAATTTGGTGATGTTGATGAGTGAGGAAGAGTTTGATGATGTGATAAATGTGAATTTGAAAGGTGTGTTTAATTGTTGCAAGCATTTTGTGCGTGGGATTATAAAAAGTCCACACGGGCGAATTATTAATATTTCCAGTGTTACCGGATTATTTGGAAACGCGGGGCAGGTCAATTACGCGGCGTCCAAGGCGGGAGTCATAGGGTTGACAAAGTCCCTTGCACGCGAAATCGGGGCGAAAGGCGTGACGGTTAATGCGGTTTTACCGGGTTATATTCAAACCGACATGACAAAAGATTTAAGTGACGAGATTAAAAAAGAGTGTTTAGATATGACAATGGTCAAAAGGTTGGGAACGACAAAAGATGTTTCGTCTTTGGTGTTGTTTTTGGCGGGGGAAAGTGCGGGGTATATAACAGGACAGTGTTTGACGGTTGACGGGGGCATGACGACGTAGTAACCCACTTGACCTAATTTTTCTCACTTTCTGTTCCGGTAGGGAAAGCTCGAAAAACAAGGGCGAGCGGGTTTTGTATTGACGTAACTTGTGTTAGGCATTATAATGAACCATGAAAAGAGTAGTAGTAACCGGTCTTGGGTGTGTGACGCCGTTGGGACTGGATGTAAATACAACGTGGGCGGGCATGATTGCGGGGGAAAACGCTATAGGACCTATTACACGTTTTGACACGACAGACCACAAGGCGAAATTGGCGGCGGAGATTAAAAATTGGGCGGCGGAGAATTATTTCAGTAAAATGGAAGCGCGGAAACTGGATTTATTTTCGCAATTTGGAATTGTCGCGTCAAAAGAGGCGATTGAAGACAGTGGGATTGCGGATAACGTGGACAAGGACAGGTTTGGTGTATATTTGGGTTCTGGTGTTGGTGGATTGAACACCATGGTGGATGCGTGTATGACGATTGGTGAAACCGGGGGTGCGCGTGTGTCGGCGGCTACTATTCCTATGTTGATTGGAAATATATTATCGGCACATGTTGCGATACGTTATGGGGCACGGGGACCTACTTTGCCGATTGTTACCGCTTGTGCAACCGGCGCGCATGCAATAGGCGAGGCATATTTGGCGATACAGGCGGGGCGCGCCGACGCAATCATCGCGGGCGGAAGTGAAGCATGCATAAACCAAATGGCGATGGGCGGATTTGCCAACATGATGGCGTTGTCCACCGAAACCGACCCGAATGCGGCGTCTTTACCGTTTGATAAAAGGCGGAAGGGCTTTGTAATGGGAGAGGGCGCGGGTGCAGTCGTTTTAGAAGAATACGAACACGCAAAAAAACGGGGTGCGAAAATTTATTGCGAGGTTATCGGTTACGGTAATACCTGTGACGCGTATCACATTACCGCCCCCGAACCGAATGCGGATGGGTTGATTAGGGCTTTAAGGTTGGCGGTTGGTGAAATTAAAGATACCGATAAAATTTATTTCAATGCACACGGTACGGGGACAGAATTAAACGACAAAGCAGAAACACATGCGATAAAGCAAGTTTTCGCAAAACCATACGACATCGCGATCAGTTCAACAAAATCAATGACGGGGCACATGTTGGGGGCAGCGGGGGTTGTGGAAAGTATTGCCGCGATAAAGGCACTGCAAACCGGGACAATTCCGCCGACAATAAATTTGAACGAACCAGACCCCGAGTTGGATTTGGATTATACACCGAACAAGGCGCGCCGTTTGGACGTGAATGTTGCGATTAATACCAACCTTGGGTTTGGGGGGCATAACGTTGCACTTGTTTTCAAAAAAATTAACGGAGGATAAAAATGGAATTAAAAAAGATTAAAGAATTTGCGGATTTTATGAAGAAGGAAAATTTGCAGGAATTAGAGGTCAGTGAAAAGGATTGGTCGATTAAGTTGGTAAAGCAACAGGGTAATATTGTTAAAAATATTGTTATGGATAGTAAAGATGAATTTACAGATAAAAAGGGTGAGGTAATAAGAAGTCCGCTGGTTGGGGTTTTCTATGCGTCGCCGTCACCGACAGCGAAGCCTTTTATTGCGGTTGGTCAAAAAGTTAAAAAGGGCGATGTTATTTGCATTGTAGAGGCGATGAAGCAGATGAATGAAATCACGGCGGATAAAGACGGGACAATTACAGAAATTTGTGTGGGTAATGGCGACATTGTCGAATACGATGCAGTGTTGTTTAGGCTGGCGTCAAATGTTTAACAAGATTTTGATTGCAAACAGGGGCGAAATCGCGGTTCGTGTAATACGTGCATGTCGAGAGATGGGTATTTCCACGGTAGCGGTGTATTCGACAGCCGACCGGGATGGACTTTGGGTAAAATTGGCGGACGAGGCGGTTTGTATAGGAAGTGCCAAGAGTTCGGACAGTTACCTGAAAATCGACGCGGTGATTTCCGCGGCGAATGCAACAGGGGCACAGGCGATTCACCCCGGGTATGGTTTTTTGTCGGAAAACGCGGAATTTGCACGGGCATGTGCCGACCATGACATCGTGTTCATTGGACCTTATCCAGAGGTTTTGTCCAAAATGGGGGACAAAAACGTTGCAAAGATTACGATGAAGAATGCAGGGGTTCCGGTGGTTCCAGGTGGTGAATTGGTTGAGAATATAGAGCAAGGATTAAAAGAAGCGAAAGAGATTGGTTTTCCGTTGCTTATCAAAGCGCGAAGCGGCGGGGGTGGTCGTGGTATACGTATAGTAACCGCGGAGAGCGATTTTGAAAAAGAATTTATGTCAGCGCAGGCGGAAGCGGTGAGTTGCTTTGGCGATGACGGAATTTATTTGGAAAAATATTTGACGGATGTGAAACATATTGAGATGCAAATTTTGGGGGACAGTCACGGTCACGTTGTTTGTTTGGGGGAGCGGGATTGTAGTATGCAACGACGCAAGCAAAAATTGGTGGAAGAAGCCCCCGCGAATATCCCAAACGATTTACGCCAACAGATGATAGATGCGTCGGTAAAAGCCGGGAAAGCGGTAAAGTATATTGGGGCGGGAACGGTTGAGTTTTTGGTAACACGGGATAACAAGTTTTATTTTATGGAAATGAATACGCGATTACAGGTTGAACATCCGGTGACAGAGATGATTACGGGGATTGATTTGGTGAAATGGCAAATTCGGGTAGCGGCGGGGAAGCGATTGGGATTTACGCAGGACGATATCAAGTTAACCGGACATTGTATTGAATGTCGTATTAATAACGAGAATTTGCGGGCAGCAATGGTAGGTGGAAAAAACCAAATTACTGCGCTAAATATTCCAAATGGTCCTTGGGTGCGATTTGACAGTGCAATTTATCACGGGTATACGATACCAACCTTTTATGATTCGATGATTGGTAAACTTATAGTGTGGGCGAAAGATAGAGAAGAGGCAATCCGTAAAATGAAAGCGGCATTGTGCGAATTGGTCATCGAAGGGGTGGCGGAGAATACCGAGTTGCAGCATGAACTTTTGGACGTTAAAGAATTTGTGGATACCACATATACGACGACGACAGTGGAGGAATTTTTAAAGTGAAATTTAAGCGACCAAGTAATGAGTTAGAGGGTGGAGCGAAAAAAGTGGCTTTGCCTTTGACAAAGCCGCAGGTTGAAGTTAAACCAATAAGTTTGTGTGATAAGTGTAATAAAAATCTAAATCTTGAAATTGGTGTTTGTGTGTATTGCGGGCATCATTACAGGGTTTCCGCACGCGAAAGGATAAAGAGCCTCGCGACAGAGTTTGACGAAATGTTTGGAGATTTGGAGTCAAAAAATATTCTCGGGTTCAAGGATTATGACGAAAAGTTGGTTGCCGCCAAAAAATGTGGTGAGCGTGAAGCAGTTATAACAGGGGTCGGAAAGATTAGTAAAAGTGATGTCGCGTTGTTTGTGATGGAACCGGGTTTTATGATGGGGTCGATGGGTTCGGTTGTTGGTGAAAAGATTACACGAATTTTTGAACATGCCACAAAAAACAGTTTACCGGTGATTGGATACAGTGTATCTGGTGGGGCGCGAATGCAGGAAGGTGTTTTGTCGCTTATGCAGATGGCGAAGGTTTCCGGGGCGGTGGCGGAGCACAATAATGCGGGATTGTTATTTATAAGCGTCGTTACAAACCCGACAACAGGGGGTGTAACGGCGAGTTACGCGATGTTGGGGGACATTATCATTGCCGAACCGGGGGCGTTAATTGGATTTGCGGGGCCCAGAGTTATTGAACAAACGATACGGCAAAAACTTCCCGCGGGATTTCAAAGCGCGGAATTTTTGTTGGAAAAAGGCTTTGTTGACATGATTGTGGAGAGAACAAAGCATAAGGAAGTCATTGGACAATTGATTGAGATGCATGGGGGGCGAAATAATGGAAGCAATTGAAAGGGTAAAAAGGGCACGTGCGAAGGATAGGGCGACCTTTATTGATTGTTTGGCAGTGTTCAATGGTTTCATCGAAATGCATGGCGACCGAAAATTTGGCGACGACAAGGCGATTATCGGGGGTGTTGCGTATTTTGGAAAAACACCAGTAACAGTGATAGGGATTGAACGTGGACATACAACACAGCAGAAGATTACGCGTAATTTTGGAATGCCACATCCGGAAGGGTACAGGAAGGCACTTCGTTTGATGAAGCAGGCGGAAAAGTTTAACCGACCAATTATCAATTTTGTGGATACCAGTGGGGCATACCCGGGGATGGGGAGCGAAGAACGTGGTCAGGGTCAGGCGATTGCCGAAAACCTGCGGGATATGATGGATTTGTCGGTGCCGGTATTGTCGATTATTATTGGGGAAGGGGGTTCGGGTGGGGCGCTTGCCTTATCCGCCGCCAACGAAGTTTATATGTTGGAAAATTCAATATATTCGGTTATTTCGCCAGAAGGTTGTGCCAGTATTTTATGGAAAGACGCCAGCAAGGCTGCAGAAGCAAGTTCGAACTTGAAACTCACTGCACAGGATTTGTTGGGACTTGGAGTCATTGAGAAAATTATTGAAGAGCAAGATGGGATGTTAAACATCAAAAAGGCAATTGCCGCGTTTTTAAAAAGATACAACACAATATCAAAAGAGCAGTTAAAAAAGCAAAGATATGAACGATTTAGAAATATTGGAGTTTGATGAAATAGATTCAACAAATGATGAAGCGAAGCGGATGCTGCGTGCAAGTCACAGCGTTCCTTTTTGCATTGTCGCAAAGCGTCAAATCGCAGGGCGGGGGCAATGGGGCAAAAATTTTTGGAGTCCTGAGGGTGGTTTTTACGCGACCGTCGTCATAAATGACAACAGTCTTTCCACTGTGGATATCGGAAAAATGTTGACCGAATACCTGCAGTCACTCACGACCAAAAAGGTCACGCAAAAACCGGTTAACGATGTTTTAATCGACGGTAAAAAGGTCGCGGGGATTTTAGTTGAAAAGGTGATGGGAAAACTTGTGATTGGGATAGGGATTAATCAATTTCAAAAAGAACCGATTCCGAAGGAGTTGCAAAACAGTATTGGATTTCTTGAAAGCACAGTAAATCCACAAAGCATAATAACTCCCCTTTGTACGCTACGTGAGGAGGGGACAATTCCCCTACTCACGTAGCGTACAAAAGAAGCGTCTTAAAAAGCAAGCAATCAATATGCTAGAATCAAGTAAAGATTAGTAAGATATTGCTAACCCTTTTTCATTCGCGATGATTGATGTTATCCCACGCATGGGGAGTATTTTGATATTTGTTAAACCGTGTTTTTCGGTGATAAGGTTTTTTAATATTTCCGCACTTTCTTCGTTGAAACAATGTGAAATTACAACAAGGTTATCTTTGTCCGCTTTTTCGCCCGGGAATTTGGAAAGGTTTTCGACACCTTTTTTAAATCCCAATGCGGTACCGATTTTTTTGACTTCGCCTTCACCGTTGTCGCCACAGATAAGTTTGATGGGTAAAACAGATGTTACAACACCCATTACCTTTGACATTCTTCCAGATTTTACAAGGTTTGACAAATCGTTAAGCACAAAACGAACACGGTTTGCGTCACGGATTGGCATTACCTGTTCGCAGATTTGGTCGAATTCCACGCCTGCGTTAATCAATTCAATAAGTTTGTAAATCAAACGCGCAAGACCGCCCGATGTTGATAAACTGTCGATGATAAAGACCTTTTTACCGGTTACCATGTCCACCGCCAATTTGGCGCTGTCGTTTGTACCGCTTAACTTTGAACTGATGGTTACCACGAAAACGTATTCGGTTTTTGTGGATTTAATTAATTCCGCGAATTCTTCGGGGGATGGGCATGCGGTTTTTGGGGATTGTTTTGATTTCTTCATTTTGTCGATGATTTCGCGTGGATTTCCTGCCTCGTCATCTATGAATGTTTCCCCGTCTAATGTGTACTTCAATGGGATTGTTTGAAAGTCTATATATTTTTCGGTTATGTCGTTACTTCTAAGGTCGCAGCTTGAATCTGATATTATTGTGTATTTGTTCATTTCTTTACACCTCCATAATGATATAGTGATTGACTATTGCCCATGTGTCAAGTAAACTATCCATATATATTAAAAAGGAAGCAAAAAATGGACGAAAAGATGAAATTAGTGCAAGAAATTGTAAAAAAGCACAATAATGAACCAAAGCAATTGATACCGATATTGTCAGAGGTACAAGAGGTTTATAGGTATTTACCGGAAGAGGTGATGGAATATATAGCGATAGAATTGGGGATTACCGGGGGGCAGGTTTATGGTTCGGCGACCTTTTATGCACATTTCACGTTGGAACCAAAAGGAAAATATGTAATCAAGGTTTGTGATGGAACCGCGTGTCATGTCAAAAAATCAACCGATATTATTCGCGCAATACAACAGGACCTGAACCTTACAGATAAGGTACACACCACAGACGACGGATTGTTTACTTTAGAGGCGGTTGCGTGTGTTGGTGCGTGTGGGATTGCCCCGGTGGTTGTGGTAAATGAAGATGTGTACGGTTCGGTTACCGTTCCAAAAATGATGGAAATCATGAAAGATTACAAAGGACGGGAGGAAAACAATGAATAAGAAGATGACGTTGGAACAAAGAAAAGAAAATTATATTAAAAACAGCAAGCGATACGGAACGCGTATTGTTATTTGTGCGGGTACCGGTTGCGTTGCCGGTGGGGCGATGAAGATTTACGATAAATTTCGCGAAGTTATAAAGGCACGTGGATTAAAGGTTATTGTTGCGTTGGAATATGAAGACGCCGATTATGCGTTGGCGGAAACCGGTTGTAAGGGCTTTTGCCAGATGGGGCCGTTGGTGTCGTTAAAGCCGCAAGGGGTAATGTATGTTAAGGTTAGTGAGTCCGATGTCGAAGAAATCGTCGACGGATTGGTGTCTGGTGAGCATGTTGAAAGATTGTTTTATAAGTTGCCAGCAACAGGGGAAAAAATAAGTAAGACCGATGATATTCCATTTTACAAACACCAGAATCGTTTGATGTTGGATTTGTGTGGAAGTATCGATGTTAAATGCTTGGACGAATATGTCGCGAATAATGGGTACTTTATGGCTAGACGGGCGGCGTTAGAAATGACCGACAAGGAAATATGTGACGAGATTTTGGCGTCTGGACTTCGTGGACGCGGGGGCGGTGGGTTTCCGACCGGGCGAAAGTGGGATTTTGGTCGTCAATCTAAATCCGACATTAAATATGTAATATGTAACGGGGACGAGGGTGACCCGGGTGCGTTTATGGATAGATGTATTATGGAGGGTAACGCCCATTCAGTGTTGGAGGGCATGATTATTGCGGCAATGGCGATTGGTAGCACGGTTGGGTATATCTATTGTCGTTTGGAATACCCGTTGGCGCTTCGACGTATGAAAATTGCAATTAAGATGGCGGAAGAAGCGGGGTTTTTAGGAAAGAATATTTTCGGATCAGGCAAAGATTTTGAGGTTATCATCATGGAGGGTGCAGGTGCATTCGTATGTGGTGAAGAAACGGCGTTGATGGCGTCGATTGAAGGGCGACGTGGTATGCCGGTGTTAAAGCCCCCTTTTCCAACTGAACGCGGGTTATTTGGGAAGCCAACGGTTATTAATAACGTTGAAACATTGGCGACAATTCCGATTATCATGCAGATGGGGGCGGAAAATTATGCGAAACTGGGGACAGCGGGTTCAAAGGGTACAAAGACATATGCACTTACCGGGCACATTGCGAACAGTGGATTGATTGAAGTTCCATTTGGAATGACGTTGCGTCAAATCGTCGGTGAAGTCGGCGGTGGTGTTGTTAATGATGATGAAACGTTGGATGGTACAAATTACAAGGCGGTTCAGATTGGTGGTCCAAGTGGTGGATGCTTGACACAGGAGCACATTGACGTACCGCTGGATTATGAAAAATTGTTGGAAATCGGTGCGATGATTGGTTCGGGTGGATTGGTTGTTATGAACCAGCAAACCTGTATGGTCAAAATTGCGCGGTTCTTTATGCAGTTTACCCAGAACGAAAGTTGTGGAAAGTGTTTACCGTGTCGTGAGGGTACCCGTCAAATGTTAGAGTTATTGGACGATATTATCGAAGGACGTGCGACAGAGGATACATTGGTATTGTTGGAGGAACTTGCAAATACCGTTTTGGTCAGTTCATTGTGTATGCTTGGGAAGACTGCACCTAATCCGGTGTTGTCTACTTTGAAGTATTTTAGGCAAGAATATATTGACCATGTTGTGCACGGTAAATGTCCAGCAAACCAGTGTGAAGCGTTTATGAGTTTTGTTGTCAACGACAAGTGTAAGGGTTGTACATTGTGTGTGAAGGCGTGTCCGGTTGATGCGATTACAGGGAGTCCGGGCAAGATGTACACCATAGATAAGGAAAAGTGCATTAAGTGTGGGGCGTGCGTTCCTGCGTGTAAATTTAAGGCAATTGTGAAGGGGTGAGTATGATTAAAGTTAATGGTATTGAGGTAAAACATAAAGGTGAAAAAAATCTTTTGGAGTTGGTGCGAAGTGCGGGTATCGAATTGCCGACATTTTGTTACCAGCCGGAATTAAGTGTTTTCGGGTCGTGCAGAATGTGTATTGTAGAGGTCGAGGGTCGCGGAGTGGTGCCGGCGTGTTCTACTGCTGTGTGGGATGGTATGGATATTAAGACCAACACGAAATTGTTACGTAATTCACGCAAAATGATTGTTGAGCTGATGCTTGCCGCACATGACCAAGATTGTAAAACCTGTGCAAAAAGCAGTTTTTGCAAATTGCAGGACATTGCAAAGGATTTAGGTGTTGACGAAGTTCGTTTCAAAAAAAGTGAATTGGAACATACATTGGACAAAAGCGGCGAGATTATCCGCGATACCGGAAAGTGTATTCTTTGCGGAAACTGTGTAAGACAATGCAGTGAAAAACAAGCGGTAGGTGCATTAGACTTTGCATTTCGTGGCTCCAACGCCAAGGTGTTGACCGAATACAATCGTGACATGGATAAAACACAATGTGTTAATTGTGGACAGTGTGTAAAGGTTTGCCCAGTAGGTGCGTTAACAGGTAAACCACAAATTGAAGAAGTTTGGAGTGCAATAGGTAGTGGTAAAACAGTAGTT
>Ga0123355_10021587_pt1 | contig 10307 bp, 6 predicted proteins | sample TergutEmb28metaG_3_FD_89872 | JGI IMG/M metagenome (GOLD analysis project Ga0123355, IMG submission 89872) | Embiratermes neotenicus P1 segment gut microbial communities from Petit-Saut dam, French Guiana - Emb289 P1 | ecosystem: Host-associated > Arthropoda: Insects > Digestive system > Gut ... | reverse complement strand
TCTCTTTGCTAAAGGAGAAGTCAAAAATCTGTCCAAAGTTGAATGAACTTCTCTTAAGCTCCTGGAATGGCCCGACCGTTCATGTTTGCTGCTTTATGTTAGCACACGCATCCATTAAAACATTCGTTAGCCGAATCCATATTCGTTAGCAGAGTCAGAAAAACAGCGAAAAAAATCTTCGTTAGCCGAAAAATTTGTTAGCAGGGTCACTCATTAGACGAGGTATCACTGTATTAGTTTTTATGCAAGACCCCTCCTTCATGGTCTGTTATAGGGTAAACTTTACTTTACCATTATGTAAGACCCACACTTGGAATTGTGTTAAAATAATTTAGAAGTCATTCAGAAATCCACAAATTATTAATCTGTGTTTTTAAGCCCACGGCATAGTGTTATGTGATACTGCGACAGACAAATGGAATTAACCAAAGGAAATATGAAAGACCACACAAAATCTGATAACTTGTAATGTGTACATATTAAATTCAGTTATGTAATGTTCAGAAAGAGAACTATATTTTCAGACACAGTCACAAAACCTTACTTCAGACAGCCAACACCACACTACTACATTGGTGTCTCATACTCACATCCTGTGACAGTACGATTCGTAACAGGAAGATCCTGTGCAAATCGTTCCAAGATCTGCCTCTGAACCTCCTCACTCTCAGCTTGCTCAAACTTCTCCAATTCTGCTCTGGGCATTTTGAACTGTTACAGATTACATACAAACACAATAGAATAATTTAAAAACCACCCATCACTACACATAACAAACCATAAATTAATCTGTACAGAAATTTCTTCTGAAACGGCAGTTCATTTTCCAAATGTTGTTACATCAACAGTAATTCTTATAATAAAACCAATGAGAAGCACTAATTTCTCTCATTTATTTTTGGAATAGGACTCTACATGTTTTGGACAGCATCTCTGTCCACCATCAGGAGTCTAGCACTGTACACACAACAACAGGTATAGGCCATACAGGTTACGCTGACTGCTTGCTAGTGGGATCAGGATCCCGCTAGCAACAGTCCTATTCCAAAAATAAATAAGAGAAATTAGTGCTTCTTGTTGCTTTTATTATAAGAATGTATCACAATGCACAGTCCTCAGAATGTCAAAATCAACAGTAATGTTACAAAACTAAACCTTCCTCTTTCTTAAGCTCCCTTATCCCATGCCACCTATTATTATTCTATTTTTACCATCATCATAATGCAACCCTATGTTGAATGGAGGCTTAACAATTACAACAATGGAATAATAATTTACAAATTGCATTAATTACATGAAAAACTAATATCTACTCTGTCCTAATTAAGTTTTGTTCCAATTAAAGTGTTCCACATATGGTACTAAACAGATGTTAAAGTTCGAACAACCATATATCTAGCACAAAGCCAAACCATAAAAACTCTTTGGGACTTGTATAAACATAAAATAACTTACGTTTATTGGACCTTGCATCACTGTGATAGTTGAAGAATAATAGACCAACTTGATGTCACTTGCTATTTTATTTCACTTCTTAGGTGCTCAACATGTTTCGGATATTAATATATCCATCACAGGATCTTGCAACTATTCTGTTGAATTACCTCATGGGTTGTATTGTTCTGTAAAGATGGAGGATTTAGCATTAGCATAAATTATGGTGTGTAGTGGTGTGTTTGATGTGTCATGCTTTGTTGCTTTGTTGTAGTTGTTAAGTGTATTTCTGTTGATACTGACTGTTATGGTCTTTTCTGTTTTGTTATTATTGTGTTCTCATGTGTGTAGTATGTTTTATTGGTTGATTGGTAATGCACTGTTAATATACTATGTTATTGTGAATTTGAGATTGCACATACCTTGGTTTGATGTGTGTTGGAGTTTTGTTGTGGTTGGGTTGGAGTGGTATCCGTGTTGCAGGCTGAAGCACAACTGGTCTGTTCATGTGGAATGTGGGGCTGGGGGTTAATGGCCATTTGAAATAGGGGGTTTATTTCTTCTGGGCTTTGTTCTGGAATGAGTTTGCCTTCTCGGTAAAGGGTTTGGATGTAGGAATGAGCAAGCTTGCTCATTCCTTACGAGAAATACTACATCCAAACCCTTTACCAAGAAGGCAAACTCATTCCGGGGCAAAACCCATGAGAAATAAACCCCCTATTTCAAGCGGTCATTAACCCCCAGCCCCACATTCCACATGAACAGACCAGTTGTGCTTCAGCCTGCAACACGGATACCACTCCAACCCAACCACAACAAAACTCCAACACACATCGAACCAAGGTATGTGCAATTTCAAATTCACAATAACATAGTATATTAGCAATGCATTACCAATCAACCAATAAAACATACTACACACATGAGAACACAATAAATAACAAAGCAGAAAAGACCATAACAGTCAGTATCAACAGAAATATGCTTACCAACTACAACAAAGTGACAAAGCACGTCACATCAAACACATACCACTACACACTATAATTTACGCTAATGCTAAATCCTCCGTCTTTACAGAACAATACGACCAATGCGGTAATTCAAAAGAATAGTCGCAAGCTCCTGATGATGGATATATTAATGTCCGAAACATGTCGAGCACATAAGAAGTGAAATAAAATAGCAAGTGACATCAAGTTGGTCTTTTATTCTTCAACTATAAAATAACTTGACTGGGTTATATCTTAATTATATTCTCACAAAGCTGCATATGAAACAAAAACCAGTATAGAGGTATAGCAGCAGCAGCAACAACAACTGCATTACAAGACAGGAAAGGCTGTGACTGCTACCACAAGGTTATCTGCACTACACATCCGACCATATTAATACCTTAGTAAAAAGAGATAAGGATACACCAGACTACATTTTGTATGAAGTGGAATGTTACAGATTTCTCCACAATCAAAATACATGTTCATTCAGGAGGGTAGGGTATATCAGACCAAGATTAACTTGAAAGGGATAAGAAAACCTACCATCATACTACAATTTCATTAGGACACATCAATAAACTGATGCATGTAATTTGCTTCAGCAAATACGCTTCTCACTGACCAAAATAGTTCTAGGTTCATGAGCCATGTTAAAATCATATATGCCTTCACAAGTGGTTTACTATGACAGCCATTAAGCACCAGTAAGTGCGGTGATATGAATTCTTTGTGTTCTAGGTAATCTTTTATACTAATGAAAATATATACAGTAAAATTCCTTGAATCTGGCTACTGATTATCCTGACAGTTTGACACTTCAGGAAAACAGCCCCAAGACCAGACAGGAAAGTTCACCACTGATAACTGATTCTGTGACTTCATATTGCGGTATCTGGACATTATTGTACCCCTACAGCTACTATAATGACTTAAAAAGATTCTAAGATGAGTAAACAAGATACTGCCAGCCAGAGGAAACATGTAACATTAACAATTTGTCAGAAAACTGAATAATTTGGGGGCCTGAAAGTGGTGCAAACCAAAGTATGGTTATCTGTTATACAACATTTGAACATCTAACTATGATATCAAGAAACAGAAGGACCAACTAAGATCCTGTGTGACATCAACTGAAAGTGTGAAGGGCTTTTTCAAACAACAGACAGTGAAACAGTCCAATTTAGCACAACTGGACAAGGTACTGTAAAAGTGGTTTGCTGCAATGTGTTCCAAATGAAAACCCATGACTGGGCCTATAATGAAGGAAAATGCTGTCTTTTTGTGATGGCATGAAAATAGCAAGTGCACATTCTCTGACTGGCTGCCAAATTTAGGTACCGTCTATAACGCTGGATATTTGACAATCCAGCACCTGTCCAGTCTAGTGGGTGCTGGATTAAAGGAATTCTAGTGTACTTTCAACAGCAACTGGATGAGCACTGGTGACCATTTAGGAAATTAAAAGTCACTCAGTATAATGTTTGGGACAAAAAGCTTACCTTTGCAGGAACTCTGCCAATTTCTGTGAAAATTGTTTGCCAATATGCCCACATGAAAATTACAAACAGGATGTGATATCCTATGAGGTACAGCACTGTAATAAAATGTATGAACAAACTTCAATAATTCACTTGCCAATACCAGTCAAACCATTTTCCCACCATGATTTCATGCTTTAAATCTAACATAAACAACCAGGCACATTCTGGTGCAAAATTTTGCATCACACATGACAGACCATGATGACAAGAGGGTTATCACCTTCTCTATTTCACACTTCTGACTTCCTGAATTGAGTGCCTTCTTGAAGTTTCTGATTCATTCCCTCTGCACCTCCAATACACGCAACAAAACTAGTCATTATGAGCAGCCAATAATCTCCAACAACTGAGTTACTCTAACTGCAGCCCACAGAAAATTTTACTGGCAACTAAAAACTGTATGAACTGTTATCTTAAATAATAAAACTTATATAATAATATCACATAATCATACAAGTGAAACTGGAGTGGAAAGTACAAGTGCACATTTGTGTGATATTCTGTGGTTCTCAGAGGTCTGTAGATGCAGACATGGTAACAGTAACATATGGGACAGGACATTTGTGGTTTCTCAAAAAGTCACTGAAAGTGTTCCACAGTCTTTCACGCTTGTCTACACAGTCTCATTCAATGCTACTTTCCTGGATGTAAACTTCAGAGGCACAAATGCTCTTAAGCTATGCACAATGATTCACTAACCTACCTAAACAACACAGTGCCTCAATATACATATCAAAGTTTCATACCACAAAACCATACAACAATGCCCTGAGTTACAAGTAAATGCACTTCATCTGAATTCTCAGTGAGTAATGTACAGCAACACTTGTCATACAGGCCTAATTCTAGTCCCCAGCATAAAATGAGTAACTGTAGCATATTCACCACTGGTAAACCTTACCATCTGAGGTGAAAGATGCCAGGAAATAATTATATACGTGAACATGAGCTTACAATACAACCACAAACAAAATGTATGCAGTTCCATAACTACATCAATGAATACTCTGGGGTGATTTTAGACTGTTCCAGTCCACCTAAGGAAATTAAACTTCCACAAACATGAGCGATAAGGTATCAGTATTAATTTCCAGAAAACATTCCACTTTCCTATTACAATAAAACAAAACTTGGTGATAAGAAATCATCCACTGTATACTGTCTGGACTATCCTAAGCACAGTAATAAAAAAAATGTTATTATTTTCTCTCAGGGCACATGACTTGACACTGCATTATTCAGAGCACAATAAGCTTCCTCAGTGAATGAATAACAAGAAAACAAACAACTACTCACCTCTTTCTGCAATGTTCATCACAGTAACTGCAAAAGAAATAATAGTAGTAGTAGTAGTAGTGGTAGTAATAAATTGCAATTACACAGTTTCCAGCACATAGGATAACAAACACATCAACTGCTTCTTTTTATTTTCTGGTGTAATATGGCACACATGGGAGAAGAATATTAAGACATATCGTAAATAAATAGAACGGGATGGCATTGGCTAGATTCTTTCGGATAATAACGTGGAAAATTGGCAGGTTGATATGAATATGGTAATGAACGTTCAAGTTCCAAAGAATGAGGGGAATTTCTTAACCAGCTGAAGAACTGTTTACTTGTCAAGGAGGATTCTCCTCCAAGGGGTTAGTTGAAAATGTAATGAACTAATCTGGTGAAGGAGAGAGACCAGTAATAAGCTCCTGTCAACACAGTAAGGAACCATCAGGTTCCATAAATTGGGTACTTCTTCATTAGCTTAAGAATCATCAGCTTCTCAAGACAGACTCTGCCCCATGGATTTACGTAGTTACTTAATATCACCATAATTAACGATGACTATAGTGGTCGTACCGCACTGCTAACCTCTAAATGTTGCATTTTATACATTTATTCAACATATATAGGTACTGACTATTTTAAACATGGTATATACTCTCCATTTCTTCCTCTTCAAAATGCAGTTTGTTTCATAATTCTAACATATTTGGTTTCTGTGTTATTCACATTTTATATACCGGTTGTGCTAAAATTAAAAAAATAATTTTGGCGCCAAAAGGTTAATAAAACATATTTGATATTCCTCTTTATACTTCCAAATTCCCAGTTCTCACATCATTCATTCCTGTTTTACCAACTTCCCGCTTTTTTAGATCTCACTTAACTGCTGTCTGTAAAATGCCCAGTGAAGAAAAGAAACTATCACAACCTATACGGAAATAATGCACATGGTTCTGAACATGAGCACTGTACATGCATCTTGAAGGTACACAGAAATATACAATGTTATCTCACATAAAAATTCAACACCATTTAGAAATAAAATATCTTGTCAGTAAACTGGTGACCATTTTCTTAGACGTGTTAACAAAATGTGTGGAAATGCATCCTAGAGAAATACCAAAAAACATAAACCTGGAAGCATTCCCCAAATTCCTGCACCAAGTAAAAGGTTTCCTACAGAAATGCAAAGGAAAACTGTGAGGCAAATTCCCAACACTCTTGTCCTACAAAAACATTATGCTGCAATAAGCTGCAAAATTTCATAAAATTATGCCAAATGTGGACACAAATAATCTTGTCTCTCATTTTACAAAGCAGAAACACATATTAACAATGTCATAGGATCCACAAGATATATAGTGACATTACTATAGTCTGATATACATGATGATGCACATAATGCCATAAATGGTCAGACTTTCATGAGGAAGAGCCAATTTGCTTACACAGAAAATAGCTACCACACGTATTCGGGCAGTCACAACCTAAGACTTTGAGTGGGTGGTGACCTGGTTCAAATTCTAGTCATGATACAAGCTCTTCTACAGGTTGTTCATGCCTTTCCTCAGCCTTTTAAACAAATGCCTGGCTAGTAACTCAATTAGGCTTCACCAATGCCTTCCCAATTCACACAACTACCAAGCAAAATTATCATATATTCAGCTAGGCACAAAACCAGAGTACTTTGTAGCAAGAAAACATATATTCCGTGTATCAAGTGACACAGCCTTCAAAGGAACTGTTATCCTCCCACATCAGTGTTTCAAATCACCATTAAAAATGGAATAAAATCCACACTCCTAATTACTAAACAGTATGTACTCACTGCAACACAAAATAAAAACTTTGTGTACTACTTCACAAAAGTACACCTCATGCTTACATCATTACTTGAGATAAAATCTCAACCCATCACCCAGCGGTGTGTACCCCACAGGGATTGCATGACAAACGACATGAAAATTACATAGACAGGCAATTAATAACGGGAGCCTAAACATAACCATTTAAGGTTCATCATTTTCAAGAAAATTCTCCTCATGTCAATGCAATTAACGTGCGATCATCCAAAACTCGTTTTCTTGTGACCAAAAAGTGTTAAAACACGAAAATTAAGATACCCATCTCCTTCTCACATAACAGACATCAGCCTGTACCGAAGAATAAAAACCAAATAGATGCCACTTGTTATTTTATTGTACTTCTTATAGGCTCAACATGTTTCGGGCACTACTATTCCCATCATCAGGAGCTCGCGACTATAATGTTGAGTACCACATTGATCGTGCCCGGGCTGCAGGCTAAAGCCATGCTTTAGCCTGCAGCCTGGACACTACTCCAGCCTAACTACACCTAACCTCCAACCTACAACAAACCAAGAACGAAATGACCAATGTGGTAATCAACATTATAGTCGCGAGCTCCTGATGATGGGCATAGTAGTGTCCGAAACATGTTGAGCCTATAAGACGTACAATAAAATAACAAGTGACATCTAGTTGGTTTTTATTCTTCGGTTATCACAATGATGCATGATCCAACAAATATCAAATCATATGGTGAGGTAAATTCAGTCAAAAACACAACTATAAATATATGGTTAAATGATGGTGTTTATTAGCAATGGAAAAATTACATGTTTCGGCCTATAGCGACCATCTTCAGGTTTTGACAACTTTCTTGCTCAAAGAGTTTTATATAATATGCCTAAACCGCGTGGTGATGTTGAGCTCTCATCATCATTTTACGTGCTTTTGTTAAGCTAAGTTTGGTGGGATGTCTATTGTGTCAATGAATTTGTAGGTAGCAACAGTACACCTCCCCCCCTCAGACCGCGAAGTATACAGGAAACTAAAAGAAGGATGCATAAACACCCTACAATTAAACAACCCTCAACACAGTCACAACACAAACCTGGAAGCAAAGACAATCAAGAGCATAAAAACAAAACTCAAGGACAATGAAGCCACGATAGCACACACTGACAAAGGCAACCCCTTAATGATTTTACCCATAAAGCAATATGATTCTAAAACAACGGACTTTATACGAGCAAACAATTTCCAAACCACAGAAAGAGATCCCACCAAAACCTTTCAGTCCCAAGTTAGAAAAGTGGTAACTGACAGCAAGACACTAATCCCACAGGAAATTAAATGGAAGTATGTAAATATGAACCCCATAGCACCGACTATAAAAGGCCTAATCAAAATGCACAAGCCTGAACATCCCACCCAACCCGTGGTAAACTGGCGAGGAGCCCCAGCTTCTAAACTAGCCAGACTATTCACACAAAAGATCAAACAACTAGCCCCACTACCTAACAGACACAACACAGACAACACTAGAGATGTAATCAAGAAACTGAATGACACCCCCACACTCCTCCACTTTACCCTAGCCTCTTTGGACATCACAAATCTTTACACGAACATCCCAGTAGCTGAAACCCGCAACACCATATCCAACACTCTAAAAGAAAATATGCTAGACCCCCAGACCCAACATGAATTGTTAAATTGGTATGACATCATCACCCAACAAAACTACTTCACAATCAACGATGAAATCGTGATACAGAGAAACAGACTGGCAATGGGCATGCCAACATCTCGCCAAATATCTGAGTTTTTTCTACAAAACTTCGAACACCTTCATTTAGCACACCTATCAAACAAGCATAAAATCATCAATTAACTCCATTACTTTGATGACATACTGTTAATTTTTGACTCCAACCACACAAACATCCAAAACATATTAGACGACTTCAATGCAGTACACCCCAATCTAAAATTTACGGCAGAAACAGAGTCTAACAACAAAATAAACTACTTGCACGTCACCATCCACAAGACCCCTACAAAATGGAAGATATCCATACACAGGAAACCCACTTTCACAAACACTATCATCCCATACACCTCCAACCACCCAGCCCAACACAAATATGCTGCCATAAGATTTCTCTACAACAGACTGAACACATATAACTTGCACGAGGATGAATACAAGAAAGAAGAAAACATTATCCAGAACACCATGTATAATAATGCCTTCCCAATTCAACCACACAAACCACCCACCAGTGCGTCAGACAGAAAAATAGCCACCACAACACATACTCCAACACATAAATGGGTCACATTTACCTAAATTGGAAAAGAAACAAATTTCATTACAAACCTGTTCAGGAAGACCAACTTAAAAATTGCATTTTGGACCAACAATATTATCCAGAGTTTACTAAAGCACAAATAACAGGTACCAGACATATACACACAATCCGGAGTGTACAAACTGAAGTGCCCCGATTGCAATAAGGTGTATGTGGGTCAAACTGGCAAAGCTTTCAAGTAAGGTTCAATGAGCACAAAAATGCATTCAAGACAAACAGTCACACTTTAAACTTTGCAAAACACCTTAATGAACAAGCACACTCATTCGGATCCATCCATAACACAATGCAAATACTACAACGGCAAAACAAAGGGTCATAGCTCAACACAATAGAACGTTTTTACATTTACGCAGAATACTTGAACAATAACCACTTAACAATGAACACGCCTATTCCCCAACATAATCTCTGAAGCTATTCTAAAACCCCACCAGCCATAAAAACCCCCCTCACACCCACACTCCAGAGCTACCACACCAAAAACCCAACACAACACCTACCCCAAAACGAGTAACGTAACAGATACACAACAGTACAAGAAGCTGCCACACTGAAAGATGACACACGTCAAACACTACAAATATAAACAGTGAGCATCACTAACAGTGGACAAATTCACATAGTGCAAAATCAAGAGGACAGTGCACTGCACACAACACATATTCTAGTGAAAAACCACAAGAAATATAGTGGACCCAGGCACAAGGACTCAATAATATGACACCAATTTGAGTGTACAACACAATGGAGAGAAGACTACACACACACACACACCAGGAACAAGAACTCCCAGACACCCAAGAAACTGAGGAAGAATACTAGAAAACCACTTCCATGTAAGTACTATTTACCCACTACCTTAGATACATA
>Ga0123355_10021586_pt1 | contig 10307 bp, 7 predicted proteins | sample TergutEmb28metaG_3_FD_89872 | JGI IMG/M metagenome (GOLD analysis project Ga0123355, IMG submission 89872) | Embiratermes neotenicus P1 segment gut microbial communities from Petit-Saut dam, French Guiana - Emb289 P1 | ecosystem: Host-associated > Arthropoda: Insects > Digestive system > Gut ... | reverse complement strand
TGTCAAGAAACGACAGGCTGCTAAGTCCTCTTCATCAAAAGTTGAAACTTAATTTTGGCTGAATTAAATTATAGGCTAAGCTTTTATTTAAATGGCTGGTCAGTTTGCAGAACCACTTATTCTGATTTATGATGTGTATGGACTTTTTTTTGTAAGGATTAACTGATTTATATAGGGACATTATTTTATCTGACAACTATTACTAGTCACTTCTTGTTGGCTTGTGTATCATACAAAACCTAGGTCTCTCACTGGCTTGTTCTCAAGCTGCACATCACAGAGGCTGCCAGTTCCATATGAGTCACCTGCATTTTCTATGTGAATCTGATTGGAAACACATGTTTTCATAACATATGCCACTCTAGACATGTCTTTTTATTCAGGCAAAAGTTTTCTGATGCAACTGTTCCACAAAACAATTCACAAATTTCAAGCAACAAGTTTAATTCTAGGTAATAATACAGCATGCAGTGGTAGTGTAGAGGAACAACTGGACTAAACTGGTGCTAGATTTGGGACATCTACAACAAAACTGTTTGTTTGATTTGCACAGCAAATGAACCAGAAACTTCTGCATTTGCATTCATTTAGAATAACTGGTTCAAAAACTCTATGACACAAACTGTGAAGCAACACATTTTTTTTTTAACTGGTGCCTGTATGAGATACATGATGGAGAAATAGACTCCACATTCATATTGTTTGGTGGTGGAACTTGATATCATCTCAGTGGATATGTGAATTCCCAGAATAACAGGTACTGGTCTGCAGAAAGTCCTATGTTAATCCATGAAGGAGGTTGGTGTGTGCATGCTGTGAGTGTACTAGGTTTGTTGGCCCCATTGTTTTCCCTGGGACCATAAATTCACATCTATGCATTACACATATTCTGACAACATTTCTTGAACATCTGTCTAATCATGCATTGTTTAGAGCATTTTGGTGACACAGTAATAAGCCAGAGATTGTGGCCTTGTTCACCAGATTTGAACCTGTGCAGTTTTTATTTGCAGGTATGTTCAAGGGTAAACTGTAAAGTTACAGTCCTCACATGGAAGATGGTATGAAAGAAAGAATTCAGGATGTAGTGTTGTCTTCAGCCTCACCACCAGAACTCCAATGTGCAAACATGTTAGATGTTAAATTTCCAGCAAGTTTAAGTCTCTGAGTAAAACCCCTATTATTAACTGCAGTACATGGAACTGTAACATGTGGACCCTGACTCATGGCAGATTGGAATAGCAGCTAGTAATGCACTGCCAACTTTCATGGAGCTGTCTGAGGGAAGAGTGATAAAAGTTGTCAGATAAAATGTCCCTGTATTTACCCCTTCTGAGTGCTATTAACTGCTATGGAAGTACACCCTTTCTGTGCCATTAAGAGCTGCCTGTATGGAAGCAAACAAAGCAAGCATGCACATGAATTATTGACAAGACTACTAAAGTAACACAACCTGCATTCTGTAGGACAGTTTCAGAACATTTTAGTGGCTTGGTAACAGTTTTCTTGCTTATTAGAGAGAAATCCATTGTTTCAAAAATAGCCTTATAACCCAGGAAATTAAATTTTCTGTACATTGTGCTGGAAAATGTATTCTTCATGAACCTGCAAAAATATTTCTAAAAGGAGGAGCTTTGGTTTCTTGTGTAGGTGTTCAACTAACATGACTGCTAAACTGCAATACTGTTGTAACTGCAGAGATTATATGTTGTTAATATATTTGCATTTAAACTGGTAACAAGATTTGATGAACTTGTCTGAGTCTGTACATGTGGTCAAGGAGTTGTAAATTTTGCATTTCTTGACCAGCTTGTTTACTGTTGCTGTGTTATGTCTGTGACTTACATAGAACTTGAATGAATTGAAATTCTATTACTCTTGATTTTTAAACCAGGTTGTGTATGTAAGATACAAGTTTATATTTCACTTATTTTAAGGAAAAATAAATACAATGTAACATCAAGGCACATTATTTCAGACAGAAAATATGTGTACTCGTGGATTTCTCCAGAAGTACAAATCAAATTACATCCTGAAGAAATGAATCTAAATATGTAATATTCAGGTTTCTGCCATGGGGTAAATGAGTTCTTCACTCTTTGGGATGTTACACAGCAGTACTGACTGGTAGTCAGCAAAGTTCTGGGACAGATGGCTGTCCCAAAACATTGCTAACTACCAGCCAGTACTGTGTAACATCCCAGAAAAACAAAGACCTCATAAAAAGTAGTCTTGAATAAACTTAAGCTGGACAGATTCTTCTCAAAGGGACAAGAAAACAACATTAACAGCATACGACATACATACGTACGTAGCAATATGTCCATCAATCAAGTACAACAAACCTCGTAACACAACATGGCAAGATATATAACTATATGAAACTGAACAGTATTATTCCTATGTAACATTTCCATTTGAATCTCCTCTGATGACATTTTGTACCCGTATTTTATTCTGCATTATCTTTACTGCAAGTTGAGCCTGTATTCAAGGGATGTTGGTTGATATGCAAATCACTGTCCACTAGTTTATACTGTCCTAAAATAGAGAACAATGAAAGTTACATGTTGCACTGCAACAAAACTACATGCACGATTTCAGGCTTCTGTCATGATGTGCATGAGATCTGTGCTCTTCCGAGATGTTAGGCAGTGTAGAGTGGTAATTCCATGCTGATGTTTTGGGGAGACTTATCAGTCCCATCTTCAACAGTCAAGAAATTTCTTAACCCTAGAAGAGCGCATATCTCGCAACTCTACATTATCACAGAAGTGTATGTCTGGTAAAAAAAATATAGCAGCAACAATAACAACAATAGTGAAAATGATTATTTCACAGCACGTCATGCGTGCAAAATCTGAAACTGAAGTATGAAGTTTAAGTTAAACAGTATGGAGGAAAAGGGCTGTATGTATCTGTCTATAAGACTTTCTTTCCTTCACAGTGCAAAAATTTCAAGCCAAGATAATGACAGTACTGTGTAAAGTACAGCATCCCTTCCTTTCTTCATAATGGCCCATTCTGGTGAAATTTTCACTTAATAACTGCTGTTTGTCTTTACTTCATTGGCATGTCTGAGTGGAAGAAATAATGTTCCAAATACCATACACCAGTATTTAACATTCATTTGTGATAATCACCATAAAGGATCACTATGCACCCACAAATGAAGCAAAATCTTGCAACCATGGCACATATCAGAAGTCATAAACCCCTGTTTCTTCCCAAAATAATTGGTACTGGAGTTCTGCTAAGACATTTAATCCATGACATTCCTCTCTGTGGTCTGAATGTTGCTATGTGGTGCACAATAAAAGCTAAACAAATTAATGGACCCATATGGCATTGAGAAGCAATTATGGTAGATTTGCAAGATGAATACTGAAAAAATTCTTTGTGCAGTTTCACAAGTGGAACAATCAAACACATTGTTTCAGCAGGATTCAGCAGCTGGTAACAATGTTGATGATTCACAACTTGGGGAGCCATTTTTCACGATACAGTTAAGTCATGGCAACCCATATGTATCAACTTTTATTTATGAGGTAATATAAAGGACAAAGTTTACAGAATGCGCTCCTGTATGGAAGAAGAGTTAAACACATGAAAGTTCCTCAGGAACAACTGTGAGTCAAGGTCCGTCTTCTTGAACAGTAAAAAAGAGTGTGTGTTCAGACAGCATTTTAGTACCTCCTTAAACACAGGTGCATTGGCTTTGATTGTGTGATGCAAAATGACTCATATTGAGAAAATCCTGTATTGCTTGGTGGTAAGTTTTTGCTGGCAGCCAAGAATTGACAACTGCCCTCAATTTTACCAGTGGATACGGTGTATTTTGTCTTCCTAGCTTCCTTCACTGCATATTGATCATACTGCATTCAGTAATTTAAAATTTTCAGTACTTGCTTCATTACTTTGCTGTACAAAAAACTTAGGCTGGATGAATGTTTTTTTAAATATTCAACACTGGAGATTAACAGCTGTTGGGTAGTGCTGTTTTGAGCCTTAATGAATCATAATAAAGTATGGTTTACAAAGGACCAAAAATGTACTTCTTATGTATCCCATAAACCATTTCATATTTTACAGGAAGACTTGCATCAGCATGAGGCAGTTCTAATTTTCAGCCACATAAGTCAGTAATAAAGTCTGGTTTACATAAGGCCATTAGTGGGTTTTCTGTGTCCCATAAACTCATCAATTTTGTTGAAATGTGATATGATTTGCATAAAACATTGGTGAGCAGTTCTAACTGTGAAATGTATTAGTCCGTAATATAGAACTGCTGTAAATATACTTTTGCAAGTATTCCATTCAGGTGCACATATCAAAATCCAATATGGGAGACTAAACAGTGACACAGTTCTTATTTTCAGCCATACTAGTTCACAATAAATCCTAACTGAAGTAAAGTCATACATTAACTCCTGCATACAGCTAATAAATCTTCAACAACGTTGAAGTATGAGACACACAATCTTGCATTTCATTTTTCACACTGTACATGCACTGTTAGTAACTGTGTGTACTATACCCTCTCCAGTTCTTGCACAACAAACCCATCAGGGCTGAACATGTGCAGATAAATAATGAAGACTACAGTGAACTCTTTTGTTATACTACAGGAACATTAGTTCTCATGCATGTGTGCAATTCATATTAAAGTTCCCCTTTACAATGCAATTACACACTTTAAAAGGCCTATATACTTCAGCACTGCATTAAGAGAATACCAGATACCTCTCTTCAATGCGGTCTAAATTCAATTGGGACTTTCCTTTTTCATGTGGGAGAATAGGTACGCCTATGTTTGGAACTACTCTTAAACCATGCAGTATAGAAGTTCAGAAATATACAGATGGCATTTCTTTTCTACATTCACTTCTCCTGGTAAAGACCCAGGTTCAAAACAGGGCATGTGTGCTCAACAAATTTGTGATGAGACAGGTATTTCTAGAATTCTTTGGGTTTTACCTGTAAATTATACCACCCGTACTTCATAGTTCTACATTAAAAACATTTTAAAAAACTGAAACTTACAAGACAGTCGGCAAACAAAATGATTAATTCTTCTACACATTTTTGTCTGCAAAATATTTTGCTCTGTAAATAATTGGCAAGTTATGCTGGAGAAACATACAGGTTTTCATGTGAAGTGTCTGTTACTTTTGTCCGACTGTACCAAAAACTAAAGTGGCTCACTCCACAGGGATGTCAACATTGCACAAAAGTTAATTTTATACATTTTGCATGCAATGAGTAATGCAGAGATAAGATTTATTTCAACTTATTGCACTGTTTCTACCACATGCAAGTTAACTCCAACCTGTTTCGGCTAACATACGTAGCAATCAACAGGGAGTACAGACAAAGACCATATTCAGTTAAAAATTTGTAACACTGTCAAAAGATTAAGGTAAAGTATGGATTTTAATTTAATTACAATATGCCAATATGAGATAGACGATGTATAAGATAAAAGGACTTTTTTTTTTTTTGCATCCAAGCATGTTTTCATTTTCACTAGAAGGTCTGAAATAACAGAGTTAAAATAATTGTTATGATTATATTAAAGTTTTGTAATACAGAACCATTACAAACTTTGCTCAAGACAAAGAAAGTTTTTACTTGTATATTCAAGTGGTTGTATATTACACCATTTAAATATAACTTTAAAAATTACTTTAGTTCTATATTACAGACTTTCTACTAATAATGAAAAGAAGATGCAAAAAAAGATTTATCACCTGCATCCCCATACCTTATACATTGTCGCACATGAACAAATTGTAATTAACACTGAAATGTACAATTTACCTTAATCTTTGATGTTATATATTTTTAACTAAATATCACCTGTGTATGTAGACCCTGAAGATTACTACATATGTTAGCTGAAACATGTTGGGAGTAACTGGAATATGGCATAGCCTGTACAATAAGTTGGAAAAGATCCCATCTGTACATCTCTACAAAGAAAGTATATGCCTCTGTCAGTATGGAAACACCTTGGAAATAACTGCTACAGTTTTGTTACTATGATTTACTTGGAACCAAACTTTACCGCTGCATGCTCATTCTGCTGTGTCAGGGGCTGCAGCTAGTTCACCTTCTCCTCCTTCAGCAACTGGTGCTGGATTGTTATTTGCCTGTGACTCTGCATTTCCATTTCCTGGTCCTTCATATTGTAACAGCTTTTCTTTAAGTGCAGTGTTTTCTATTTCCAGTTCTTCTACTTTAGCTTTAATGGTCTCCAATTCAACTCTCATTGCTCCTATGTCCTCTGAATCAAGACCATGACCAGCTAAATGTTTGCAAACATACCTATACCAGCATCAAGGAACTTACAACTTCAAAGTGTAGTACAAAAAATTTAGAACACCTAAATCAATGGGGGCTGGGATAGTGTAGTCAGTATAGCAACTTTCTACATGCAAAGTGAGCAGGGGTTCAAATCTTGGTAGGAAGTAAGAGATTTTCTCATCATACCCATCCACACCAGCCCTGGGACTACCCAGCCTCCTCTACAAGAGGTACCAGGGCTGTGTGCCAGGGGTAAAGTGGCCAGGGGCATGCCATTGATCACCCACCCCCCATCTACAGCCAAAATTAAGCATGATTACAGGTCTAGATGTACTCCCCTATGTGCATCCACTGGCATTTTACAGGGGTACCTTTATCTCTACCTAATTTAATAACCTAAAACATCTAATTCTAGAATTACATTAGCCAATAGAAGTTACTTTGGGTTGGTGAATATACTTAAAGCCAAAAACATAAATAGAAAGCATAAAGTGATACACACACACACACATGTGGGGTGATTCATTAGTTGTGGGTATTACTATATGAGATGAATTCCTAGGTCTTTGGGATCAAAATTATCTGGACATAAAATTTCGTATGAAGTATGGCAAGAACCAAATATCCAGTTGTGCAATACAAACAAAAGGGGTCTGTGAAGGTTGTAGGTTGATTACATACTTATTTCTTCATAAACGATAAACAAGGAGCACACTCCCCAGTGATAAATGAACTAAAGATACTACGACTACTATTTGCAGACGATGAGGCTGTAGCATATTTTACACATTAAAGGCTGCAGAAAAAAACTGAACTAGTAGAACAATTTTATTTTTATGTTCATACTGTGCATTTTTATTGTTTAATATTTATTATTGTACCAACAAATGCACACACACACACACACACACACACACATATATATATATATATATATAGTACAAAATTATATGACAAATGCTCCTACATGTTACAGTTACATATTTAAGGAGCTTATATATTGTGTTGCTAAAGTTATAAAATATTAAAATTCTATAAAGCAGTAGGTCGTTTTATGGTAAAATCTGTATTGTTGATAAAATTGTGGTAGTGGCTGCATATGCAATTCAAAGTCTGTAATAAACTGATATAAAGTATAATTATGAAAATGTAATATTATAAGGAATGTAATGAATTTATGTTGATTGGTTTGATAGACTTACTCTGTTTTGGTGTGTCTGGTGTGCTAGTTAGATGTAGACGAGCAGAGGGTCAACAGTCTCAACCCTCTACATGCTTTGGCACACATCACAAGACGGTACACTACATAACACGATGCTTACTCCCAGTTTGTTTACTTCTGACTAGAACACCAGAAACACCAAAACAGTCCATCATATCAATCAATATAAATTCATTACATTCCTTATTATGTTACATATTCATAAATATACTTTACATCAATTTATTACAGACTTTGAATACAGAATTTATCCACAAAATGACCTACTGCTTTATGTAATTTTAATAATTTTAATATTTTATAACTTTAGCAACACAATATATAATCTTCCTGAAGATGGTGCAGAGGCACCGAAACATGAAGGAGCATTTGTAATGTAAGTTTGTACTAATATATAAATAAATATATATAAATATATGTGTGTGTGTGTGTGTGTGCATTTGTTAGCACAATATTAGTAGATAAATACTGCAAAACTTGAATTTGAAATTTAATTTGAACCTATCTAAAATAATGGTATTTAAGAAATGTTGAAAATTAAAGCAACTGAGCGATGAATGAATGGGTAGAAAAATGAGGCGGTAAATAAATTTAATTATCTAGGATTGACACTGGCAAGCACATGGGGTTTGAACAAACAGGAAACATTGGCCAAAATGCAAGGATACAAGGTCTTGTAGTTACAAATACATATCAGTAACCCCCATTATAAAGATACAGACAGAGAATCTATATAAAATGGTATGTTAATCAAGGCAATGTGTGGAATTGGGGTTTGGGGATTGAGACATGGAAAGAATTAGTTAAGGTTCACAGCAGATTTTGCAAGAACGTAATGAGTATACTGAATTGCACAGATGAAACTTGGTAGAGAGAGTAAGTGACACAAAAGGACAACATACTGTGTTTCACACAGTATAATGGGGCAGGAGTTGAAACACATAAAGCAACACAGCCAGTCCCATCATTTTGTATGACACATGAGATATGGAAGTATGACAAAAATTGTTGAAGGATGTAATAGACAAGGTCCCTAATACACAGCTATTCTACTGAGAATCATGTAATGAAATCCATGCTTCTGAATAAGAAGAGTTTGTTTTGTGAATTTAGAACTGAAGTTCATACAGGTGAAAAGAGATTGAATGTGTGGTTTTAGTCCATATGGCTAAAATCTACGTGTACATGCCATGAACTATGAAAATCAGCATGGAAAGTGTACTGCGTGTTGCAATGCCTTTACCTGCTAACCAGTCAATTCACTGCAAAAAAGCAGTACTGTGTAAGAATGAAAAACCATAAACCCGAAAAGGATACTCTAATGCGTCATCCGGTTTCTCAGCTTCTTCGTATAAGCTAACCAAGACTTTGGTCAGTGCATCCATAACACCAGCTCGTTCCAAATATTTGCGGAACTCCTCTCTCTTCGAATCGATTGGCTGGAGTAATATAAATTAATGTGTTATCATAATAAGCACATACATTTTACTGAAAAAATAACAAAATATAATAGTATTCAGACATACATGAAAAAAACTATTATTTACCCGGTAATTCGACATATTTCCCCTTATATCCTACAAAATGCTATCGTGCTTGTCACAAAACTTTTACTACAGTACTGCAACCTAATAAACGATTACCAATTTCGTAAACGAAATGCAAAGTTAAATTTCGGTGCCTTCTGTACAAAGATCGTTCGTGCGTTCGTATATCAACATCCACAGATCATATAGTACTGCGTCTACCGCAACGACAGTCATCAGTGACAGTTTCGAAACTCAATGATATAATGTGGTCAATGACACAAGTACTGCTATCTATGCATGACCTCTATCACACGTGCTGTCCTGTGTCAATTTCGTTACAAGCTAAACATCAAGTAAATACAGTACCAACCAATGATATTAAAAAGTAAGGTTACCACTGATTGCTAATCCGTGGCTGTGGTTGGTACTCTCTACTCCGTGGTGCACTCTTCACTGCAAATGAAACTGGTATTTGCATAGTAGTTCCAAGAGCATCTACTTTGGTAGTGGTGTAGTAATCTGTGGATGTTATCAATGAAGTCACGGTTTGTTACTCTGATCAACAAATCATAAATGATCCATGCTGTTTGTTTCCTGTACGAGACATGTTGAGACATGTTTGAGCTGCTTCGCTTGAGGTTAGCGTGTGAATATTAAAGGTCGTTTTGAACTGATAGAGGTGCGACTGCTGGAGTGGGTAAGTGTGTTTACCATTGATGTTTGGTATTGTATTCTAGATCTGCTCTATATCGCCGTATACCCGTGTATATATATATATATATATTGTGTTTATATAACGTGTGCTTGGTAATACAATTTCGTTATGTTGTGGTGATACTGTTTGGATACAGGATCCAAGCCGAAGCAATGTAGATAATCGGAACAATGTAAGATGTAATGCTAGCAGACATTTTAGGAATACAAAGATGGTATATCTGAAAGCTAAAATTGAGGAACTTGAAACTAACAGTAAGGTCAACAATGTCAGGGACGTGTATAGGGGCATTAATGACTTCAAGAAGGGATACCAGCCTAGAACTATTATAGTAAAGGATGAGAAAGGAGTGTCGGTTGCAGACCCCCACAGTATTATGGCAAGGTGGAGGAACTATTTCTCCCAGCTATTGAATGTACATGAGGATAATGACGTTAGGCAAGCAGAAATACACACAGTAGAACCACTAGTGCCTGAGCCAAGTGCCTTTGAGGTTGAGTTGGCTATTGGAAAGCTAAAAAATCACATCACCAGG
>Ga0123355_10021585_pt1 | contig 10307 bp, 5 predicted proteins | sample TergutEmb28metaG_3_FD_89872 | JGI IMG/M metagenome (GOLD analysis project Ga0123355, IMG submission 89872) | Embiratermes neotenicus P1 segment gut microbial communities from Petit-Saut dam, French Guiana - Emb289 P1 | ecosystem: Host-associated > Arthropoda: Insects > Digestive system > Gut ... | reverse complement strand
CCGTTAACTCAGTTGTCTGGTCATTGCACTGCCCAGTCCGCTAACTCAGTTGTCTGGTCATTTCATTACTCAGTCCGTTAACTCAGTTGTCTGGTCATTGCACTGCCCAGTCCGCTAACTCAGTTGTCTGGTCATTTCATTACTCAGTCCGGTAACTCAGTTGTCTGGTCATTGCACTGCCCAGTCCGCCAACTCAGTTTTCTGGTCATTTCATTACTCAGCCCGTTAACTCATTTGTCTGGTTATTGCACTGCCGAGTCCGCTAACTCAGCTGTCTGGTCATTTCATAAGGCTACTCGGCCCGTTAACTCAGTTGTCTAGTCATTTCATTACTCATTCCGCTAACTTGTTAGTTGTTCATGTAGCTGTTTAATTCCTCACTCACCCATTTTATTACGCTGTCAGATTCGAGGTTCTGACGGCAGTGAGTATTCAGATTGCAGTCTTTAGGGGTGTGACACCCTGCAATACTGTATATAGGCGCTGACGATTTCCATCTTCCTACACTCCGTGTCCTTCAGAAGCGCAACAAACTTCATGGCTAGTGGATGTAACAACGGTACTGACCCGTTAAAAACCGTAGGCCTATTTAGGGATGCAAGGGGGAAAATCTCCCTCCAATATTTTTCTACCTAAGAACAGTTTTTTTGGTTACTGATTTGAAGGGGGAAGTAAAAAAATAGAAATATTTACACAACGATTATTTGGGTGATGTAAAGATAGGAAGAAATGAAAATCAGCGTTTTGCGGGAGGCAGAATATAGGCATCTCAGTTCCTGAAAACCAAAGTCGATTCCCCCCTCTCCCCAATTTTATTGGTCAAGTTACGGCAATGTACCAAACCACACGGTGCCACATTGTAGGAGGCTGTAATCTTAATTACCCAGCCTATTGGTTCAGTGATCCTTAAGAGGTGGGACAAGTGGTTCGAAAAATAAGAAGATAACTTTTAATCGTTTAAAATGATGTGGTAACTCCTGATATACGAACTGCATGTAAGGCCTGCTGAAACACTGAGAACCCGCTGAAGGACCGTGCCAGGCTGAAGCCGTTATTCGCCGGTCGCTTACCGCATAAGGCCAGTCCATGTGGGATCGGTGATGCAGTGGCACTGGAACAGATTTTTCTCCCAGTACTTCGGTTATACCCTGTCAATATCATTCCGCCATTGTTCCTCGCTCATTCCTCTACCACTGACACTTTATATTATTAGCAGTTGACATTGTGGTGAAAGAACACGCTTTAAGCCTTTAAGGCCCAGTGGTTCCTGTATGTAACACCAGGTTTAACATTCAGAAAGTCCACATTCTGCCCACGCAATGCAGCTTGTGATTTGTATGGATCTCAGAATAAATAGCGATTATTGCCCTCTACAGCTTTAAATTATTGGATTTTTGTATCTGAGATGGAGTGTGTTTACTGCGCGGTGCGAACTGAATCTGTAAATATACTTCAGGTTAATCTTCGCCTTTAGAGGGTTCAAAGCTTGGGAAATTCGTTGTTTCCATACACTCGTTCTATGGGTTTAGTATAATTGTCGGAATAAACAGATACTATTACCCTACAAAAGGAATTAAATGGTTGGTATGTATAGTGGTTGCGGACTGTCCTGTGAAGTGTGAAACTGAATTTTTATGTATCAGTTAGATTAAAAACTTTTTCCCCAGCGCTCTACCTTGCTTCCAGCCTACCTTTGGTAGAAGGACGAGCGGGCGAAGCTTGGGAACTACAGAGGAATATATTTTATGTCCCCTCTGTTATAAATTTAGTTCCTGTCACTACATCCCTTCGTTATCTTCATGTTTTTCTTCTTTCTTTCTTTCTTTCATTCATTCTTTTTCTTCTTCCTCTTCTAGTCAGTCGTCAGAGGGTTATAGGCCAAATTGTCGTAACGTGTTCGTACTGTAGAAATACATTTCTTCGACAAGGAAGGCTTATGACCGCGATTCTTTGACAATATGACCGGTGGGGCCCAAGATATAGAAGGCTGATAGTGGGTCAGTAGTCGCACGGTCATCGGAGAGGTCGCGTGTTTAGCGACTTGACACGGTGCTGCATGGAGTAACGCGTGATGACGACACCCACATATGCTCTGCGTCTCATATGTGATGAAGAGCTGAGAACAGCTGTGAGGAGTGGGGCAAGGCGTCGCCAAGCCACAGACGTTACTCGTTCGCTGTGTTTCGAACAGCTCTTTCCCACGCCTCCAGCAACCCGTGCGTCTTGCGAGATATACAATGACTGTAGTGCAGTACTGGCGTACGTCCATACTATCGTAGAACCATCACGTCGTGCGGCGTGTTACAGTTGTAATGTTTGGGTATCTCCACTGGGTTACGGAATAGTGTATGTCAGCGATGGATCGATTGAACTTCCGAACAGGAAATATTTCTCAAGATTCCAGCATTTCTTGTCCCCAGATGGCGACAGCAGTTACCCCGAAACGTGGGACATATCTACCAAACTGTACCACGTACAGCGGTGAGTCGTCGGTCTCTTACCGGGGAGGTCCGGGTGTGATCCCAGTCCAGTAGGTGTGTGTTAGGTGTGGACAGAGTAGCAGTGGGATAATATTTTATCGTGGGACTTGGGTTTTCCACTGTCACTGTCATTACCTCATTACTGCATACCAATATTTTATTCATCTATCACTGACTGTATAATCTTAGCAGTTAAGAGAGTGTCAGTAAGTGAAAGACTTCTGTCACTTTGTCGCATCGCTGGCAGCCACTCTTCGTGTGTTCAACACCATGGGAACCATAATCTCGCACACGGTCTCGTATAGAAGCAACGGTCTTTCTGAACCTGGCTTGTTCTGTGTTGCAGTATAAATTAAACAGTACCGTGTAGATGTCTTAGCATAAGGTATCTTTAACGTGATCGGGGCTGGACGGTACTGGGTTCGAATCCCAGCAGGCATGAGAGATTTGTCTCTTTTCCAAAAGTCTCGAACGGCCTTGGGGCCCATCTAGCAACCTATTCAGTAGGTACCGGTTGGGGAGGGGGGGGGGGTACATCGGCCGGGGCGCAAGGCTAACCCCACACCTCTCTGGTGTGAAGTTAAGAACAGTTGAAGCTACCAGTACAGTCCCCCTTATCACCTTCATGGCGTGCAGAGGGAGAACTTCAGGTATCTACCTGGCAAATTGAAGGGCTGCACGTCTTTCTACTGTAGGCCTGAACCCACACAAGACTTAAGTAAAATCTCTTTACCCATAATCTCAGGTCTGATTTTTCCCGTTTCGGATAGATTTCCGTTATATGCAGGTACTCAGTTCTGATTAATCCTTGAAAGCATAATGGTAACTATTCGTGTCTAACATTGTATCACGCATCTGTCAAATTCGCGAGTGTACGCGTTATTTCTGTAAGATCAGCTTTAAATCTAATTCTTTCTGTGCGTAGGTGCTCCATAGTTATGTTCTATTTCCTCAGAATGAGTAGGTGTGTACGTTGTTTCCACATGCGTGCTACATGTCCAGTCTCTCGTCCTTTATAATTTAACCACACTAAGGATTTTATGTTTTGATGCAAATTGTGAAGTTTCTCGTAATGTAATTTTCTCACCTTCTCTTCCTGCACCTTCCTTGGGTTCAGATAAATTCGCCCATTCCCTCAGTGTGTTCATTTCTCATGTCCGTTGTGTTAGTGATGACAATAACTAATCAATACGTTTGGTCTCGAAATTCCAACTGCGGTGAATACACGCACAGTTTGTCTGTCACTTTTATTTGGTGGCTTTTTTTCATGCTTCGGGTACTCAAAATCGAGGACGTGGCATGGACTCGGTGACTTAATTCACTTTTGGTGTGAGTGATGCTGAGCAACATAACGTATTTCTCGTATCTTACGAAATGTTCCTTCAACACACGAGTGCATATTCTGTACTGACACGTTTGGAGCTTGCTAGTCAACTTGCTTACAGTAAACAGTTTATACTAATTTAATATACAACCAAGCGAAATCTGCTGCACAAGTACAGTCGGGTTTCATGCGCATAAAATGAACGGGTAACTTTGAAATCAAACGTTTCCGTCCACGTGTTTACTCCGATACTAAATTCAGTCACTGGACATGATTGCTAGCCAGTTCCGTTTACTTACTGACTTGTAACTTATTTCCCTAACAAATTATGGTACCTTTATTCTCTCATCTCCTCGATCTTCATCCCAACTGACCCTTTTAGAACAGATCTTGGTGTAACATGAACGTGTTAGAGCGGAAAAATCCTACAGTCCCGAGAATCTAGATTCCCAAGGAACCTGCCTGGAGCGGAGAAGATTTCGATCACTTACCGTTACGTTATAGGCAAGTTTCATTGTAATTGTATACCTGCAATAGCTCACATAATTGTGTAATGTCCTTGATAATGATTTCTATAACGGAAGCATGTGCGTGTGTGATTTCGTGAGGGTGCTAAATAGATGGTCATTGTTTGAAAAATCAAATATTTTGCTCAGCGTTATACTTAAGAAAACACACACACACACACACACTTGTCAGTGTACCAGATCAGGCTTCACCTGAACTCAGAATAAGTACTGCAGTTGCTGGTGTCCTGCACTCCGATCTTCTACCTAATATTATTCTGTGAAATATATGCATATAATGTTTTATTTGACGAATGAAACTTACTTCTTTCCTGTTACTTTTCCTTGCTTTTTTCCCCGTGAAAACGGGTTAATTTGTATTTATCCGTTAAATGGACTGGAACACACAGACATATTTGGAAAGGGGTTTTTCTTTGTTTCTTTATCCCTTTAATTGGAAATATTTCGTCATCCCCAAACCTCTACCAAAACACGGAAAGAGATCATTATTTTTTGGTCTTTACACACAACAAACTCTTCCCTGGGCATAAAGTTGGCTATATCCGATGACCGTGTTTGATGAAAGGGGAGTGGAGAAAGGAATCGTTGGCTGACGGAGTCCCGAGTCTGCTGATATTATTAAAAAGTCATCGTCGATTAGTTTTTTATATCTCTTTCCTTCATATATCGTGATTTTTGTAGGACGGTAATAAAACAGAGGGAGACGGACATTTTTAAAGAGTTTATTACATGTATCGTAGCTGATTAATTAGACAACCGAAATAAAAAGTTTCTACTCATGTATATTATGTTTGATTTCGGCTTTTGCAAATCCCGTTTTCACGTGGTCAATAACAAGCATTGGATGAAGAGGTTTTTTAATATCTCTTGTATTTGTACGTCTTGAAAGCAAATAGCATTATTGCGACAAGTTGTTGTCGGGTTTGTTACTGCCTCGCTGTATCCTGCTGCCGATCCCTATACAAATGCCGAGCCAGGCTGCGAATCGGACTGGAACGTAACATTCCGGGAGGGGGTGGGTCGGAGTAAACATTGGGAGTGTATATGAACAAGGGTGCATACATGTTGCCATTTATTGAGAATATTTTATCTCCCTCATCTTCTTCATCAAATATGTAGAATATGTAACCCGTTTTCATGTATGGCCGTGGACAGCGACGTAGATTAGACTACATCAGACCCCGCAGCTCGTGGGGACTTGTGAGGTCAGGTGGGTCTCCCAAAATGTACGGATTACTAAAATCTGTTGTGGGTTTTTCGGACTGAATTCCGTTCTTTTGACAGAAGGCAATATTTTGAGAGATCTAGAAGTAGCTTCGCTAATAATTATGGGGTAGCTATTATCGAATCCCGGGGGGAGGGGGGGGGGGCTCACTGACTGGAATATGGTCTCTCACGCGAAAGCAGAAACGTGCGATGAGGGATCCTGAGAACATATCCTGAGCAGAACATTTAGACCGAAGAGAAAGGAAACGTTTCGAGTTCACCGCCGCAAATTATGAACCTTTATATTTTGTATCGGGATGCCCTTTGTTCTGTTTTTACGAAGTGCTGTGTTCATGGTGTGACTCATTCTTGCCGCCCGCATGATTTTTTGGTGAATAATCATTAACACACAGTATTTTGAAAGGAAAATGCCATTCGTAAAGCAATATGCGCCTTAGAAAGGTGCCGGTGGTACGGTAATCCTTGTTTTACGTGCGCTACAGTTTAAATAGTTAGTTGTCTGCCGCCAATACCTGATAAACGACTAGTTTCATGCAAAAAGTAAAGCTGTCCCTATGCACACCTTAAGGGAATATGGGGGGAGTGAACGTACATCTCCAGTCATTCATAATCTTCTCACTAGTTGAAGATGAATGGTTAGCTTCGCGCCACGACCTCATTGACCTGGGGAAAGAGCATTTGATGTCCACTGAATACGGGGCTTGGTGGGGTATGGAGAAAAATATTTCTTTGCCCGTACCGGGAATAGAACCACGATTCCTCGATTGTCTAGCCCGTAACGTAGTCGTTAGACCGACTGAGATGTCCACGGTGAAGCATTTAAAGACTGAGTTGCTACCTGACAGCAGGCTCTGCAGGTCTGCTTTACAAAGACCAGTGTCTTAATGCTGTACAGGAAAATGCTTGTTCTGAGAACCATATGGAATGCGTTAAGTGTGAAATTTTCAGCATCGACGTAGGTGGTACGTATACAGGATGTATATTTTATCTTGTTCCTGCACGTCAGCTGTCTCGGGAGCTTTGTAGCACAAGGAGTTTACATCCACCGGGAACTTAACAAGTTTTCAGCCTGCAATTCACCAACATAGTGGAGGAGCAACGAATACACTCCTAAATATATTAACAGCCCATGGCGTACTGATTTATCTCTCCCGCGCCAGCAGTTATTAGCCGATGATTCTTCTGCCGGGCTCTAAGTGGCCAGTACCTCGGACTGAGAGGTAGGGTATGAGTTGATCGCGTTTCCCGTATTATTGTCAGGATATTCCCGACACTAGCCTCTTTTTTCTTATGCTGAATTCCCTTTTGCAGGCGGACGAGCCGGGCGATGAAACCTCTATGATGGATGACGACATGCAGCTAGACACTTTCGAAGAGGGTTTTAAGGGTAAGTAAATGCCGATTGTAGAGTATTGTCTTGTGTTTTGTCTGTAAGAAGTATAAAGTACGTGTTTGTAGGGGGGACCGCGATGGCACAGTGGTTAAGGTGCTGTGCTACAAATCGGAAGGTCGCTGATTTGATTCCAGATGGTGTCACTGGAATTTTTCATTGACATAATTCTTCCGACCGCACTATGGCCCTGGGGTCAACTCAACCTCTAACAGAAATTAGTACCAGGAGCATTTCCTGGGGGTAAAGGCGGCCGGTGCGTAAGGCTGACAAGCTTACCACCATCCTGTGCCGTTGTCATGAACTCTGGGAACCTTAACTTCTTGGAATCCTCTGGGCCACTCCAGGCCTGTAATGGGACTGCTTTACCTTTACATGTTTGTAGATACGTTTGTGCATGTTCACATACGCATTTGCTTATGTGGTTTTGTGAGTGTGCGAGTGTGTGTGTGGGTTGTTAGCGCGTATATACTGCTACAGGAGTATATCATTGACTTTCCACGCAAAACTTGATAGAGATGGATAGAAAGTGCGTGTTCTACGTTGTTGGAGTGTACTAAGAGTTTGTTAAAGAAACAATTTGTATCTGCAATTGACGTAGACTAGACATTTCTAAGGGGTTCACCTGACAGAGTTCTTTGCCACACCTTAAGACGGAAATAGAGGCGGCTTCCGACACGCTGTGTTTTAATTGCATAAATCGACGATGTTCGAAGTCCAACAAAAGGAGATTGTTTCGAAGTGCCATACTATTTTATTATTGGCTTAGTAACCATTTTCTATGGCTCGATAGCCGTCGTCGGCCTAGACCGCCACTGCCTCGAGTTTTCGAGATCGCACTCAATTAGACACATCACACTCGGTATGACTCCTCGGGACAAGTGCCCAGCCCGTCGCCGAGACCTGACCTCTACCTGACAGCCAGCACACAACATTCACAAGAGACAGACATCCATCCACCCGGCAGTCCCAGCAAGCGACCGGCCGCAGAACGACGCCTTAAGCCGCGCGGCCACCGAAACTGTCTACGAATCAAATACTTCCGTCAGTTACGTTTTCTTTATTCTTACTCATGTTACTGTACCCGACCGTTTCAAACAAACGGTTTATTGTTAATGTTATCGTATTAAACGACTGTTTTGGTAGTAGTCGATAATTGACCTGATTAAAAGAAGCTAAAACTTGAAATTCGGCTGCTTTGTGTATTTATGATAAGAGAACCCTTCAGTTGCAATACGGTCATTAGCGGTTTACGTTACACTGTCTGTGTGCACAGTCACTTGTACACACACACACACACACACATATATATATATATATATATATATATATATATATGCTTTAAGGTCTGCGGTCGCCCGGGGGTTTGATCCTCGGGGCCAGGTACCTTCTCCTTTTGTCACACGTCACTAGTCCTGACAGACCCGAGTCCCATCCTGTTTCATGTCCATTGGTCATTGTGGAGCATCGTCGTCTGGGGTCAAACGGTAGGAGCGTTAAGCTGACTTATTTCCTACGATTAATACCGGGGTCTTCTTAGAGTTTTACTCATTTTTTTCGTGTATTAGTTCTGTTTTTTTACTACACCAAACTTAATATTGGTTACATTTTCTTACGTGGGGCCGGGATTGCTCAGTCGGTATAGCGACTCGCTACGTGCTGGATTGTCCGGGGATCGAATCCAGGTGGGGGCGAGATTTTCCGCACCTGTCCAGACCGGCCCTGGGGTCCACCCAACCCCCTATAAAATGGGTACCGGCTCACATCCCGAGGTTAAAGAAAGGGTAGAGCTTTACCTCTACTCCCCCTCTGGGCCTTCGTGGCCTGTTCTAGGGTAAACTTTACCTTTAACTTTACATTTTCTTACACGTTAAAGACAGGCACTTCTGCTTTCACTTTGTCTTTGTATGTCGTGGCTAGTAGTTAAGAACAGGAGTAGAAGGTGAGAGCAGTGGACGTTATGCTGCATTGTGTGTTACAGCATCCACGTTTGTCGAAAAGAATTTACTGTAGTTAGCCTATGTTTTTTTTTTTCTGTTAACTGTGTCATATTAGCATAAACGTAGCTGTCTTTGCATCACTTTTCAAGTAACTCAGTTTAAGTGTTCTTGACGAAGGTTGTTTGAACTGTTTCCTGTTTGAAATTTCAAAAGGCTTTGCACTACTGATATTCGCTACAAAAATCTCTGACCTGCGCGTTAACGCAGCCATTTGCATTCATGCAGTACTATGTAAGACATGTGACTGCATATGTTTTCTTTCCGTAACTTTCTCGTGACTAGAGACTTCTCGTGAAATGAGAAATTGTTAAATTCATAATTATCTTGTGGTGCCGGCGTGTTGCAGGATTTCATAAGGAAGGGAGCCCATACGTTTATATATGCGCGTACTTTAGAGAAGGGTTCTGCCTCTCTACCTCTCACACCCTTCCTCTCGCATTCCCAACGGCTTTCCTCTCGCCTCTAATTAACTTAAAGTATTTGAACAATGTTTTAACTCATTTTAACCAGGTTATAAGTAATTACACTAATGTTATCTAATTAGATCCTCCTGTTGCAATTTTAGACAGAAAAGAATCACTTCTTTACCGTAATATCATGCCACTGTGTGGTTTGTTTAAACCAATTAGAGCATGAAATTTGTTGAAATAATGTTTAAAAATTCAGGTACTTTATCACAAAATCACTCTACGTCTGTCTGATAAATATTAACCAGTTAATACTGTTTGGGATAATAATTGTTTTTATTCTGGGTAGAGGTAAAGGTCTGCCGTAACATTCCATGAAGGCACAGAGGGGGACTAGAGGTATTCGTATTTAACCTCGGCGCTTGGTGGGGGTGGGTAGTCAACACCACGCTCCGGCCGTTTTACTCCCATTAAAGAGCCCCTGTACCTCTTGTACTGGAGGCTGAGTGGGCCGCGTGGACGATCTGGACGCGTATGGATTGAAGAAAATCCCTTTCGCCATTGGAGTTCGAACCTCGAGCCGTCCGGCTCAGCGAGTCGGTAGAATGACATCGCTATCGCAGCCTATTCTGGGAATTATGGGAATTAGAAATGAACTCCGCGAGCAGAATGCAGAGTTGTTAAACACTGTAGCGCGTGGTGCATATGCTGACCGCTGTATTCTGTGGTATTAACTCAGACGCCAGTAAGCTTGTAATATTTCGTTCGTGCTACATGCACCGGTATTCGTTTGTTTAGGTAATGAATTATGAAAAACAGGTGCGCAACCACAATTTTTCATTGGGTTGGAAGGCGCGGGGCGGGGGGGGGGGGGGGGTGGCCCCTGAGGTTAAGGAAATTTGGGGTTTGTTTTAATAATTTTGGAAAAAATAATCTTTGAATGTATATTTTT
>Ga0123355_10021584_pt1 | contig 10308 bp, 5 predicted proteins | sample TergutEmb28metaG_3_FD_89872 | JGI IMG/M metagenome (GOLD analysis project Ga0123355, IMG submission 89872) | Embiratermes neotenicus P1 segment gut microbial communities from Petit-Saut dam, French Guiana - Emb289 P1 | ecosystem: Host-associated > Arthropoda: Insects > Digestive system > Gut ... | reverse complement strand
TTTCAAGACTTATGACACTTATGCATTCATGGCTAATTTGCATAACCTTGGTAGCTGGCAAAGTGATTACACACAACTGTGTCAGCAAAAATCACTCTGCATCGATACAGTGTTGAAACATTGCGCAGCAAATAGAAAGAGACGGCTTTCAGCGTTGCCAAACGTAGGTCCATATATATACGACGTTAGCATTTCTGGCTTTACCAGGAACTCCATATATATATATATACGACATTAGTAGCCTAAGGGTTAAGGACACAAACACTCATTTCCACAAATGAACATAAAACTTCCTACAAAGTGGTCATCAAACCCCTCCATCCACTCAAAATGAAAAATCAAAAGGCTTGACAATACTTCATGAAATCTTCCAATAATAAATTTCATGAAAAAGCATTAAGTGGTTCTCAAATTGTTATATGAATGTATACAGACATGGATGAACAGTGACATCTGTATTGCTGCTGTGAAGGGGCACAAATGCACCCAGAAATAAATCATATTTTGTACCAGCATTTTCTTTACAAGATCACAAAAGTGAAATATAGCAGTGCCCTATCCCTTCTTGGTATTACAGAATACAAACCTGCCCAGCCTTTCACGAACATTCTGAAATGGATGTGTAAGAAATGGCTTCAAGTAATTGAGCAGACGGTGAAGTAGCTCTGAAACACGCCACTCTTGATTTAGGGCACCTTGCAATGTGTACAGCCGCCTGCAACAAAAGAGTCACAGGATGAATGGTCTGCCATAGCACCACAGAATGGTATGGTCACATCGACACTAACCCACACTCAATGAAGGATGCCTCATCACGCAGTGGGTCTTCCATCAGCAGCTCCAGCAGCCAGTGCTGTCGATTTGGGTCCCTGTTCTCCTGTACAGAAGAATAACAATCAGCCAATTAACAAATCTGTTGTAAGTTTGAACATCCAATTGTGACACGTCAAAGCAGTTGGATGGAGTACTGTGTCCATCACAGAACTAGCTAGTTCATTTATGCTACTGCTGTGCTTGATGGTGCACTCCATCTTTCTAACAAGTATGTACAGCATCCCAATATAATGAATGTTACTGACCATGAACACTGCATGTACCATTGCAATACACGTTCAAAATTGTCTCATAAATGTCTTACTAAATGAAATAAGATCAGGGAAAAAAAATACATTAAAAAAAAGCTGAAAGGCATGTACCAAAATAATCTTAATTCTTGCTTGAATAGGAACAGGTAATTTGTGTGGTCTGACAGGGCACTTACTGTATGAATTACAGACTTCCACGTGAAATTTCCATATAAGTGCCATCTTCCAACTTTTGTAGAGTGACACACGTGCGGGCACGCGCGCGCGCGCGCGCGCACACACACACACACACACACACACACACACACACACAAACACCAGGTTTCAAATCTTAAAACGCACAACAATATTTTATCCTTTATAAACTGGTTTTTCAACTACATACTAAGAAGCAGCTCTCTGAAACTTACTTATAAATTCTTTTTGTACACATGTTATAGACGTTCTGTGAGAATGACTGCTTAGAACTTGTCACTGCAATGCTACTGCTGACACTAGACCTCCAAATTAAAGGCTGCATAGGGGTCAAGAAGCCCTCACCATAAAGAAAAATGTGGTAATGTGGAAATCAGTCCCCTGACTCACCGATGCTGTGGCAAAGCACACACCCCAGTCTGCAACAGTCTCGACTGTCATGTTGAGCAATGCATGGCGAATTATGGGCACCAGTGACTGCCACAGGGCAGACACTTTGTGGAAAGGCCAGTGTTTGGAGCCCCGAATTATACCTACAAACAGAACAAACCCACAGTAAAGTACCACTGAAAACCACTGAACCATGTATCTCACACTAATACATCAGGTCAAACCTCTCATGGTGCATAAACATTCTTAACACAGTGCAACACAATGAGTCACCTGCCTCTTACCACAGACACCTGCATTCAATTCCAGGTCAGTCCACATTGAAATCTGGCAAAAAGAAGTGGCACTGGGACAGGTCTTACCCTGAATATTTCACTCCTACCCTGCCTGTTATCATTCCACCACTGCTCCACAGTCACTCCTTAACCTTACACTTACAATAAAAAATGTATAAATGATGGCTAATGCAGTGCAACTCACCAGCAATAATCTCTGCAGCACAGCGCTGGCTGCTCTCATGTTTGTCTGTCACCAGGTGTTCTAGGTGGGGCAGAAAGTACTTAAGGTAAGTGTCTCCATGGTTCCGAAAAAGACCCTATCAACACGAACAAATGTGGCAGTAGTGTCAATATGCAGAAAGACCCTCAACCAAATGTTATGACAGTGTTTATACAAGAAATAATCTATCATACAGAAAAATGATGGGAAAGTATCCACATCCAGAAAGACTGTTGTGACAGCATCAATACACAAACACTCTCCTATCAACACAAATGTCATGTTACTGTCAGTATATAGAAAGAACAGAAACATAGACAACAATACCAAACACAAGCATACAGTGATGCAGGATACAAAATCCAAAATTTAAAAACATTCACAGAACTGTATGGCATTCAAAGTGAAGGCTGACAAGTGTGTGGTAATGACAGCCATAACACAATAAAAACACTCTCTCTCTCACGCGCATACACACAAACAAACTTGCATATTTCTTAATTCTTGGCATGTTCAAGATGAACAGTTGCACAAAAGCACTTCTTGGCTTGGCCATGTCCATTTATCTGTCTCACTGTAACAAGTCATGAACTTCAGAATGGACCTGCATGCAATGTGACAATAGGGAGCTTTTACTGTTTGCATGGTTGTTGTTATACTTGAACAGTAACTACAAATACTTTACATGAGTTTCTATATGCAACACATCTCAGTTGATAAATATTTACTGAAATATAAAATCTTTTCAACAAATCTGCAGAGAACATTAAACACAAATCATAAAAATCATACTAAAATAACCTGCCAAATCACAACTAAAATTTATCAGTACAACCTGTGCACGGGACGGCCACCCACAGGTGTGATGATACCAAATGCTGTATAATACAATTTTGACCTCTTGATGATGAGCACATAGTGCTTGAAACATGTAGAGGTATACAATAAACTTATTATAAAACAAGAATTTGTGCATTAAGTTGCTTAATTACTAAGATTATCAGTACATATATTTCATGACAATGCGTTGTGGCCTGCATAGTCATCTTTAAGGTAAGTACAAACCTTATGCTCAATACACTTCCTTTGCAAATTGTAAGGTTTCCAAAATACTCAAATATGAGCATTAGTTCTGTTACATTTTATGAATTCCTTACTCTGTAACACTCTCTCTACATACATCGAAATTCTCTGTAGAAACAGGTGTACTTTTCACATGCCTGTCTTGCTATAACAGGTAACAATACTGTTGAAACAACAATGTAGACACAGGAACAGGGTAACTGCAGAGCACTGCCTTACCTTGAACATGATGAAGCGATAACAGTTGAACTTGTCCTTGCCTTTCTTCTCTTCAAGTGCAAGGAACTTGATCAAACTGTCAATGTTGTTCTGGTCTGAGAAGAATAGGTCCACCTCCTTCTCTGCAGCTGTCAGATCTTCGTGCCTTCGATCCAGCACTGGCTGCTCCCCCGAAGGGGAATACACTTCCAACTGCCTGGGAACACAGTCACCTGTCACAACACACTGAATTCACAAAACATTTAAACTATCAGCCAGAGAAGTTCCAACTCTGTTCTGTCCACAACAAACAGGACAAAATGCATAACCAACTGCAAATTCTTCAGCTGTCTTAGGAAATTTATTGTTACAAAACCTGCAAGTTCATCACAGTATTCACAGAAGCTCACCAACAATCATTATCTGAAGTTCACAGTGTGTCTGCCAAAGGATTAATTATGCTTGATGCCTTCATTGTCAATGTGTGCCATATTACATCGGACGGTATGTATGCATAAGTCATTTCTCATTCACATTTCTCCTCCTCCCTTCCTGTTTCCTTGTACCTGCTAATATCTGCCTTAAACATTACTCTGTGGCAACCATGTGGCCTGATGACATTGTGAATTTTGACATCATCATCATCCCATTGTGTAAAACCAGTCAACAGCAGTCCACTCCACACAAAACACAACACTCTGACCTTCACCTAGACCATAATCAGGCAGAAACAAAATACAATATAAAAGGAAAAATGCTATAGAGGAGGCCTCTTCTTTACAATTGATCTAGTAAGTTGCATTAATATTATGCCCATAAGATGAGTAATAAAAGACAAAACATATAATGTATAATAACTGCTTTTTTCCTCTTTCCAAAATTCCGTGCTAAAAATCTAGGTACCTTGTGGTAGAGGTTAAGAGATGATCTGTGTATGTGCTGTGGAAACAAGAACACGCATCAAGCATAGATGGAATAAGTCGATATCCGTACGATCAAGTGCACGTGGTGTTGGGAATTCTCTGTCATATTCTGTTTTACCTAGGCCGTAAATATTGAACTTATCGATCGCCCTGTGCAGCAGATAGAAGAACCAAAAGCTGACTGTATAGGATCAATTCTGTCAACATTATATAACGTGGTTTTAGTTCTATCACACTGCATACGTGGTATGAGGGAACATACGTGGTGAGATGGAATGTGTATGGTAGGAAAATGTATGCAGTATGATAAAACCAAAAACACGTTTTGAATGTTGACACAATTGATCTTACACAGTCAACTTTTGGTTCTTCTACCGGAAGCATGGGGCAAACGGTAAGTTTGATATTTACAGCCTAGGTAAACACAGCATATGATAGAGAATTCCCAACACCACGTGCACTTGATCATATGGATATCGAGTTATTCCATCTATGCCAGAAGCGTGTTCTTGTTTCCAAAGCACACACACAGATCATCTCTTAACCTCTACCACAAGGTACCTAGATTTTTAGCAAGAATTTAGGAGAGAGGAAAAAGCAGTTACTATACATTATATGTTTTATTTTTATTATGCCTCTTTTGGGCACGTAATATTAATGACTCTTAATAGACCGAATGTAAAGAAGAGGCCTCCTCTATAGCATTTTTCCTTTTGCCTGATTATGGTCTGGGGACCACAGTAGCACAGTGGTTAAGGTGCTGCGCTACAAATCAGAAGGTCGCTGGTTGGATTCCAGATGGTGTCATTGGAATTTTTCATTGACATAATCCTTCTGATCGCACTCCGGCCCTGGGGTCGACTCAGCCTCTAACAGAAATGAGTACCAGGAATATTTCCCGGGGGTAAAAACAGCCGGTGTGTAAGGTTGACAATCTTACCACCATTCTGGGCCAGAACCTTAACTTCCTGGAACCCTCTGGGCACCTCGGGCCTGTAATGGGACTGATTTACCTTTTTACCTGAGGTGATTGACCGAAACATGTAGCAGGATGGAATAAATCTGAATATGTGAAGGTCAGAGGGTTGTGTTTTGTGTGGAGTGGACTGTTGTTGACTGATAATATTGTTTTAAAACTTTCTTTGTTTCATATTTCTAAATTATAGTTTGGATTATGAGGACTTGTTTACCTAGGATCCTTTCCCAGTGCTGTTTATACAAGTGCAGGTCAGAGGGTTGTGTTTTGTGTGGAGTGGACTGTTGTTGATTGATAATATTGTTTTAAAAATTTCTTTGTTTCATATTTCTAAATTATAGTTTGGATTACAAGGACTTGTTTACCTAGGATCCTTTCCCAGTGCTGTTTATACAAGTGGTCTTATATTTCCAGTGACAGATGTATCTACACCAGGCCAGTATTTTGTGTTTTTACTTTGTGTTTTCTGTAAGGTATTCTGCAATCATGGTATCAAGAATGGGTATGTTGGTTATTATGTAATTCATGGATGCAAGCATGAATGTTTTACCAATTTCTTTGTTATATGTTCCCTGAATTCCACTCCCAAAATTCAAGGTGCATATCATATATAACCTGAATGAAACAGAAGTACTGTAAAGTACAGTACAGCATCTGAGTGGCCAACACACAATGTTAATAACTCACTTGGCCCAGCAGTAGAAACCATGGTACGGCTTGTGAATGAACCGGGGAGTGTCCCAGTCTTCTGCAGTCAATGGCCGGGTCTCACTACAGTACTGCACCCAGCTGTTGTTAAGGTTGTCTCCTGAGCCCTTGCTCTTCTCAGTCCCTGCGAAACTCAATGGATCTATAGAAATCTTCTTGTGGGCACGTTTTTGCTGTGTGAGCAGGAATATTGTGCTGCGGATAGCTATCTGAAAACAAAAATGAGTAAGAACACTTCCGGCCAAATGCCACTTCTATTCAGAGGCAAGCAGCATCATTCAGTACCTTTCTGAGTTCCAGGGAATCGTGTATAAGCGTATGCAGGAAGTAACGCACAATTCTTGCAGGGTAAACCACATCAGGATGCACAAGATCCCTCAGAAAACTCAGTGCCATTGAGTGGTAGCGCCAGTGCCTGCAACAATGCACATTTGAAACTGCGGTGTCAAGCCACGGTCTTGCCCCAGTCTGATGCTATAACTGTGACACATTTGCTGCATTTATAAAGCATGAGAAAATGCAGTTTCAAGCCACAATTAAGTCACCAAAGAATGAGGTTTCACTCTGAGACAAGGAGTAAAGTGGCACAGCAGGTGGGCAAGCACTGATAAAACAAGCTTCATGAAAGAAGATATGAGGAACTGAACATGGTCCATGAGTGGGTTCCACAACACAAGAATATTTCTTAAATATTATGATATGTTTGATGTCCAATTTCACAGACAGAGAGAAAGACATAGCGAAAAAACAAGAGGATAGTGTTTCAGGAAGCTCCCAAATGCTGCAACAACACAACATCTGAAGCAGATGAACGAAATATGATTATGAAGCACTAGTGGATTAAGAGTTACAGGGCAAACTGGAGTACTTGCACAAACATCTGTCCCAGTGGCAGTGCCAGTGCCACTTGCTACACTAACAGTCCTACATGGACATGGATGAACATGTCCTTCTGCCATTTTGGTCCATCACTGGCAACGGTGATTCTGGGTGGCCACAGAGGACTGCATGGGTTCAGAATGTATCTAAACATAGAGACAGGTATGGGATAGTGGGATACTAAAATATTCTGTTGTTGAAACAACTCTAACTATGACAACATTTGTTACAGTGATTTTATTAACCTATATTCCAACCTAAAAAGGAGAAAATGCAAACCTGTAGGAACACTGTGTCATCTGTGGGCGAGCATGTTTCTGCCATTTAAACATCTATATCAACTGATTTTGATGAAAAGCTGATATCACACTCATGGCACTGGAAGAGCCCTAACTCCTCCCACCCCCAACCCCAAATTCATAATTCCCTAGAACTATGACAGCAAACATACAAAATTATGAGGCATTCACAACACTAATATTTTTTTAGAACTCAAAACACTAACATGCTGGCAGCATAAAACAGTAACATAGTGGCAACATAATGCATTAACATGGTGGCAATGTAAACGAGTAACATGCTGGTAGCATTAAAAAGTAACACAGCAGTAATGTAAAACAGTACCATGCTGGAAGCATAAAACAGTCACATAGTGGCAATGTAAAACAGTAACTTGTAGGCAGCATTAAACAGTAACATATCAGTAATGTAAAACAGTACCATGCTGGCAGCATTACACAGTAACATAGCAGCAATATAAAACAGTAACATGCTGGCAGCATAAACAGTAACATGGTGGCAATGTAAAACAGAAATATGCTGGTAACATAAAACACCAACATGGTGGCAGTGTAAAACAGTAGCATGCTGGCAGCATAAAACAGTAACATGGTGGCAATGTAAGACAGAAAATGCTGGCACCAAAAACAGTAACATGGTGGCAGTGTAAAACAGTAATATGCTGGCAGCATAAAAGAGTAACACTGTGGCAGTGTAAAACAGTAACATGCTGGCAGCATAAAACAGTAGCATGGTGGCAGTGTAAAACAGCAGCATGTTGGCAGCATAAAACAGTAACATGGTGGCAATGCAAAACAGAAACATGCTGGTAGCATAAAACAGCAACATGGTGGCAGTGTAAAACAGCAGCATGCCGGCAGCATAAAACAGTAACATGGTGGCAATGTAAGACAGAAAATGCTGGCAGCAAAAACAGTAACATGGTGGCAGGGTAAAACATTAATATGCTGGCAGCATAAAACAGTAACATGGCGGCAGTGTAAAACAGTAACATGCTGGCAGCACAGAACAGTAATATGGTGGCAGTGTAAAACAGTAATATGCTGGAAGCATAAAACAGTAACATAGTGGCAACATAAAACAGTAACATGCTGACAATGTAAAACAGTAACATGGTGGCAGCATAAAACAGTAACATGTTGGCAGCATTAAACAGTAACATAGTGGCAATGTAAAACAGTAACATAGTGGCAACATAAAACAGTAACATGGTGACAATGTAAAACAGTAACATGCTGGCAGCATAAAACAGGAACATGGTGGCAATGTGAAACAGTAATATGGTGGCAGCATAAAACAGTAACATAGTGGCAATGTAAAACAGTACATAGTGGCAACGTAAAACAGTAACATGGTGACAATGTAAAACAGTAACATGGTGACAATGTAAAACAGTAACATGGTGGCAGCATAAAACAGGAACATGGTGGCAATGTGAAACAGTAACATGGTGGCAGCATAAAACAGGAACATGGTGGCAATGTAAAAGAGGAACATTATGGCAATGTGAAACAGTAACATGGTGGCAGCATAAAACAGTAACAAGGTGGCAATGTAAAACAGTAATATTCTGGAAGCATAAAACAGTAACATGGTGGCAGCATAAAACAGTAACATAGTGGCAATGTAAAACAGTAACATAGTGGCAACGTAAAACAGTAACATGGTGACAATGTAAAACAGTAACATGGTGGCAGCATAAAACAGTAACATGGTGGCAGCATAAAACAGTAACATAGTGGCGATGTAAAACAGTAACATAGTGGCAACGTAAAACAATAACATGGTGAAAATGTAAAACAGTAACATGGTGGCAGCATAATACAGTAACATGGTGGCAGCATAAAACAGTAACATAGTGGCAATGTAAAACAGTAACATAGTGGCAACGTAAAACAGGAACATGGTGACAATGTAAAACAGTAACATGGTGGCAGCATAAAACAGGAACATGGTGGCAATGTGAAACAGTAATATGGTGGCAGCATAAAACAGTAACATAGTGGCAATGTAAAACAGTAACATAGTGGCAACGTAAAACAGTAACATGGTGACAATGTAAAACAGTAGCATGGTGACAATGTAAAACAGTAACATGGTGGCAGCATAAAACAGTAACAAGGTGGCAATGTAAACCAGTAATATGCTGGAAGCATAAAACAGTAACATGGTGGCAGTGTAAAACAGTAACATGCTGGCAGCATAAAACAGTAACATGGTGGCAGCATAAAACAGTAACATAGTGGCAATGTAAAACAGTAACATAGTGGCAATGTAAAACAGTAACATGGTGCCAATGTAAAACAGTAACATGGTGGCAGCATAAAACGGAACATGGTGGCAATGTGAAACAGTAACATGGTGGCAGCATGAAACAGGAACATGGTGGCAATGTAAAACAGGAACATTGCGGCAATGTGAAACAGTAATATGGTGGCAGCATAAAACAGTAACAAGGTGGCAATGTAAAACAGTAACATGGTGGCAATGTAAAACAGTAACATGGTGGCAGCATAAAACAGTAACATAGTGGCAATGTAAAACAGTAACATGGTGGCAGCATAAAACAGGAACATTGTGGCAATGTAAAACAGAAACATTGTGGCAATGTGAAACAGTAACATGGTGGCAATGTAAAACATTGACATGCTGGCAGCATAAAACAGTAACATGGTGGCAGCATAAAACAGTAACATGGTGGCAATGTAATTAACATGGTGGCAGCATAAAACAGTAGCACGGTGGCAATCCAAAACAGTAAAATGGTGGCCATGTAAAAAGTAGCATGGTGACAATGTGAAAAATTTTCTTAATCTTTATACACCTTATCTTCATACATCTTTATACACCTACACATGATATCTGGTCACCTGCCTATTACTTACTTACTCCATGGTGCAGAGTCCTTTTTCAGAAGCTAACTGGTCTGCAGCTAGTCAAGAAACTCCCTGCATTTCACGGAACCCGAAGGTTCATTACCGCACTCACAAGCGTCCGCCACCTGTCTCTATCCTGGGCCAGCCCAATCCAATCCATATACACACATCCCACTTCCTGGAGATCCATCCTAATA
>Ga0123355_10021583_pt1 | contig 10308 bp, 11 predicted proteins | sample TergutEmb28metaG_3_FD_89872 | JGI IMG/M metagenome (GOLD analysis project Ga0123355, IMG submission 89872) | Embiratermes neotenicus P1 segment gut microbial communities from Petit-Saut dam, French Guiana - Emb289 P1 | ecosystem: Host-associated > Arthropoda: Insects > Digestive system > Gut ... | reverse complement strand
TATTTATGATAATTCAGATGATATTGCTAATCATAAGGATTCAATTGTAAATTTTGTTGTTGATGTTGCGGAATTATTAGGAGCAGAAACAAATATTTACTGTCAAATTAATGACAGAAGTATCTGTGCTTCAGTTAAAGCAAGAGCTGACTTAAGAATCGGCGATAAAATTCAATTAGCTTTCAATATGGAAACAGTTCACTTCTTTGATCCGGAATCAGAACTGCGTTTATTAGAGAAAAAACAAATCAAACAGGTTAAAATCGAAACACCTGTTGTTGAACCGGTAGAGGCTCCTGCGCCTGAAGCAGTAGCTGATGCGGCTGAGGCAGCACCTGCAGAAGCTGAGTATAAATTATTCCGCCGTGCAGAGCCTAGCAATAAAAAAAATAATAAAAAATAAATAATCAGAAAAGAGTCCGAAAAAGGCTCTTTTTTGTTTTGCGAAAATGCTGGAAAAAATTATTAATACAGCTTTTGGAACTAAACTTATTTGCCAAGATAAAGATTTAGTTTTTAAAGAGAGTGCTCTTAAGATGGTTAAAACTCTTTGTGAACGTCGCCTCTTTACTTTGGAAGGATACATTCAGGCGGTAAAAAAAATCCTTCCAATAAGCTATAAAGTTCCTTTGGCATTAAGTGATAATCTTGTATTGTTTCAAACAGAATCTAGTCGTAATTTTACTAATATATGGATTAATTATAAAGCCATAATGGATATAAGAGAAGTTAATCAAAAACTACTTATTACATTTTTTTCCGGAAATAGCATAATGATTAACTGGAGCCTAAGAGGCTTCAAACGTTTAGAAGAAAATATCCGGATTATCGAAGAATATAAAAGGTCTTTAGAAACTTCACATTTATCTTTATAAATAATACGGTTTCATCTTGGATTTTAACAGATTTTGTGATATAATAATTAGTGACATAAACAATGAAAGGAGTCATTTAAAAATGGCGAAAAAAACAATCTTAGATTTAAAAGATATTCAAGGAAAAAAAGTGTTAATCAGAGTCGATTTTAACGTTCCGATGAAAGAAGGAAAAATTACTGATGATAACCGAGTTGTAGAGGCTTTACCTACTATCAAGCATATCCTTGAGAATAAAGGAAAAGCGATCGTTTTCAGTCATTTAGGACGAGTTGAGACAGAAGAAGATAAAAAGAAAAATTCACTAGCTCCGGTTGCGAAACACTTAAGCACTTTATTAAAACAAGATGTTAAATTTGTTCCTGTAACTAGAGGTGCAGAATTAGAAAGTGCAATTAATGCATTAAAAGATGGTGAAATCTTAATGTTTGAAAACACTCGTTTTGAAGATATTGAGGGTAAAAAAGAGTCGAAAAACAATAAAGATCTTGGTGCTTACTGGGCTTCTTTAGGAGATATTTTTGTTAATGATGCTTTCGGTACTGCTCATAGAGCGCATGCTTCAAATGCTGGTATCGCTTCTAATATTGGTGTTACTGTTGCGGGTTTTTTACTTGAAAAAGAAATTAAATTTTTAGGTGAAGCGGTTGATAATCCAAAAAGACCCTTCGTTGCGATTCTTGGTGGCGCAAAAGTAAGTGATAAAATCGCTGTTATCGATAACTTAATTTCTAAAGCAGATAAAATTATTGTCGGTGGCGGAATGATGTTTACTTTTTTAAAAGCACAAGGTTTAAATGTTGGTAAAAGTAAATGTGAAGATGATAAAGTTGAATTAGCAAAAGAGTTATTAGCAAAAGCTAACGGCAAAATTATTTTACCGGTTGACACTTTAGCTGTTAAAGAATTTTCGAATGAGGCTGCTATCAGAGTATGTGATGTTAATGATATAAAAACTGATGAAATGGGACTAGATATCGGACCTAAATCAATTGAAGTCTTTAAAAATGCTTTAGTCGGCGCTAAAACAGTTGTTTGGAACGGTCCAATGGGCGTTTTTGAATTTTCTAATTTCGCTAAAGGAACTGTTGCGGTTTGTGAAGCGTTAGCTAATCTAAAAGATGCTAATACTGTTGTTGGTGGCGGTGATTCAGCTGCGGCCGCAATTCAATTAGGGTTTGCTAGTAAATTTACTCATATCTCTACTGGAGGCGGAGCTTCTTTAGAATATTTGGAAGGGAAAGTTTTACCAGGCATTGACTGCGTAAACACTAAATAATATGAATAAAAATCGGATACCGGTAATTGCCGGCAACTGGAAAATGAATAAGACTCGCGATGAGGCACTTCAATTCATTTACACTATTACACCTGAATTACCAAAAAATAGCGCCGTTGAAACAGTTATCTGTTCGTCACCTGTTTTATTACGTTGTCTAGTTAAACGTCAGGGTGAAAATTTAAGAATTGGAGCTCAGACTATGCATCAGTCTGAATCCGGAGCTTTTACTGGGGAAGTATCACCACTAATCTTAAAAAACTCTGGAGTAGAATATGTAATTATTGGTCACAGCGAAAGAAGAGCATATTATAATGAAACAGATGAAACTGTTAACCAGAAAGTTCTGGCAGCTTTTAAATATGATCTTAAACCAATTGCTTGTTGCGGTGAAACCCTTGAAGAAAGAGAATCAAATAAGACTGAAGAAGTAATCAAAAAACAAGTTGTAGCGATGATGAATACTATCCCAGCAGATATTGCTAAAGATGTTATTATTGCATATGAACCAATCTGGGCTATTGGAACTGGTAAAACAGCGACTAAAGAAATGGCTGAAGAAACTTGTGGTTTTGTTCGTAGTGTAATAGATCAATTATATGGAAAAGCGGTAAGTGATAAAATCAGAATTCTATATGGAGGTTCTGTAACGCCGGCGAATGTTTTTGAATTATTAGCGCAAAATAATATTGATGGTGCTTTAGTAGGTGGAGCCTCTTTAGATCCTGAAAACTTTCTTAAACTCGTTAAAGCTGCTAAAAACTAATAGAAGGCTGTTACGGAATAATCTGAATTTCGTAACGCCTTTTTGTTTGTAGACACAAGAAAATAAAATAAGAAATTTTATAAATTATTGACAATTGATAATAATTACTATATAATAGTTTATATCGTTTAAGATAGCACAAAAAGGAGATTTAACAATGAAAAAAATACTATTAACGGTCTTTGTTTTACTACTTGCCGGTTGTGCAGGCACAACTAAAGAATTAGAAATTGATATTTTAGTCCCAAGTGGAGCACCGGCCTTAGCCCAGGTTTTTTTACAAGGTGAACCTGCAAAATTAGGAGATAATGTCAGTTATAATGTGTCGGTTGTTGATGGAGTTGCACCTTTACAGGCAGCTTTTACTTCTAATAGTCATGATATCATTTTTGCGCCAATTAATCTTGGTGCCCAGATTCATAATCTTGGTAATTTAAACTATAGATTAGCTGCGGTTGTTACCTTCGGAAATATCTTTTTAGCGACAGTAACAGATGAAGAATTTACACTAGAAAGCCTTGAGGATCAACAAGTAGTTTTATTCGGTGAAAATCAAGTACCGGATATTGTCGCAAGAACAGTTTTGGAAGGTTTATCGGTAGATAGAAGATATGTACCTACGACTGCTGATGCCCAAGTAGAACTAACCTTTGATAACTCGCGTATTGTTATGCTCGCAGAGCCTAGCCTTACAGTAGCGAAAAGAGCTATTCCTGGCATAAAAACAATTGACCTGCAAGAAGCATTTTATGAAAGAACAGGTCATAATTTTGCACAAGCTGGAATTTTTATTTCTAATGATTTAATTGATAACCATCCGGAAGTTGTACGAAACTATTTAGAAGCAGTTGAAAAATCTGCAATAAGGGTCAACACTAATCCGAATGAAGCCGCAAGGTTAGGTGTAGAATTAGGATTTAACTTTCCGGAAGCTGTATTAGAAGCCGCAATTCCTGGCTCTAATATTGGCTTTAAAACTGCTCAGGAGAGTAAAGAAGATATAATCTTCCTTTTAAATAGGATTTTAGCAATTAATCCGGCATTATTAAGTAATCGTTTGCCGGATGAAGACTTCTATCATGTCCAAAAATAGCTTCCTGATTATTGGAAGCATAATTATCTTTTATCTTTTATTTTTATTAGGAAGTGTATATTTTAATAATCAAATAGTTTTTCCTCATCCGAATCAGGTTTTAAGGGCCTTGCTTCAACTTTTTAGCGAGTTAGGAACTTATCAAATTTTTGGAATGACATTTCTAAGACTTTCAACTAGTCTTTTAATCAGTTTTGCGCTTGCCTTTGGGTTGGCGCTTTTAAGCTATATGTCGGAAAGTTTTCGTAAACTTATACGTCCAACGGTTATGTTTTTCCGTAGTATTCCGGTTGTGGCGATTATTGTTATTATCTGGGCGATGTTTGGTGCCGGCAGAGCGCCTTTTGTAATAACAACACTAATGGTTTTTCCAGTTATTTACCAAGCGCTTTATCAAGGCCTTAAGAATATTAAAAAAGAGTATTTAGAAGTATATTCTTTAGATTCTGGATTAACGCCATTGGTATTTAGAATCGTTTTTTTACCTTTAATGTCGCCATTTATCAAAACGGCTTTCTTTCAGGCCTTAGGATTAGGAATAAAAGTGACGGTAATGAGTGAATTTATCGTCCAGTCTGATTATTCGATTGGTAGAGAAATATCTCGTTACCGAAACCTTTTGCAATTTGATTTTATTTTTGCCTGGGTAATAATCCTAGTCTTAATTATTGCCTCAATTGAATATTTAGCTAAACAGGTCTTAAAAAATAAGGCTGAATAATAAATAACTAATTGAAACTAGTTAAGCGTAGTTTTTGAAATAGAATTACTATACTAGTCTGGCGATTTATTATAAGATATTAATATAAATAGTAGAAAAAAAGAACCAAAACATTAGGCGTTTTTGGTTCTTTTTAATATTATCTGTTGTAAAATTCGACGATTAATTGTTCTTTAATTTCCGGTAAGAATTCATTTCTTTCAGGTAAACGGATAAAAGTACCTTCCATTTTTTCTTGATTGAAACTAACATATTCTACGCGAGAAATAACTTGTTCTAAAGATGCTTTAATAATAACTAAATCGCGACCTTTTTCTTTTAAAGAAATAACTTGACCAGGAACTAAACGGTAAGAAGGAATATCGACTTTATTGCCATCTACACGAATAAAACCATGATTAACAAGCTGACGAGCCTGAGCGCGTGTTCTTGCCAAACCTAAACGATAAACAATATTGTCTAATCTAGATTCTAAAAGGCGTAAGAAGTTTTCACCAGCTTTACCTTTCATTTTACTAGCTTCTTTAAAAGTTTTTAAGAATTGTTTTTCATTAACACCATAAGTGAAACGAACACGTTGTTTTTCCTGAAGCTGAGTACCATAATCTTTTAATTTAGAACGTTTTTGTCCATGCATACCAGGTGCATAAGGACGTTTCTGTAATTCTTTTCCTGTTTCGGAAATTGAATAATTTAACCGACGGGAAACTTTCCAAGTTGATCCTGTAAATCTTGACATAATTTTTTTCTCCTTATCAAATTTAATTTTCTGATGGAAAAAGTTTTCTTGTGACTTCTTGAGGTATAAACACTTATGATTTCGCCTCGCAGCCAGAGGGTACTTTCTCCTTTGTGTTATACTTGTCCAGAAACTAAGAAGGGCTGCTTTAACCAACGTTAAATATTATAAGCGATTTATCTGGAAAAGTCAAGAAAAAAAGGCACTTTTTTGTGACAGTGCCCATTTTAAACAAAATTTTAATTAATTATTCGTCTTTACTAGCTTCAATAGTATCAACACGTGGAATCTCTCTTCCTAAAAAATCAGGAAGTTGAAGACCGGCATTTTTAAAAACTTCATGTAAAGGCGGAACGGATTTAATCAAATTACTTAAGAAATTAGAGGTAGAAGAACCTTCCTTGGTATTAGCGCCGCCACCATTATTATCCCAAACAGTGACTTTATCAATCTTGATGTTTTTAATCGCATCAACTTGAATACCAACTAAGGTTTCTAATTTATCGGCAATTAATAACTGAGTTGCGCTGGAAGGCGAATTGTTGGCTGCCGCAACCAAAGCTTTTAAACCGGCTGCTCGTTTAAGTAAAATCTCTTCCATACCGTTAGCTTCTGCCTGCATTCTTGCAAATATCGCATCAGCTTCACCCTTTGCACGTCTGCGGATTTTTTCAGCTTCAGCTTCAGCTTCAAGTTCTATTCTTTTCTTTTCAATTTCAGCTTTAACGATAATATCGGCTTCCTGAGTAGCTTTTTCTAAAGATGCACGGGCTTGTTCAGCGGCTTGTTGCGCAGAATAAGCTTCCTGAAGTGCTTTTGCGGCTTGAATTTTTTCTGCCGCAACGGCAATCTTTAAGAATTCAGATTCTCTTTCGCGACGAGAAGCTTCAGATTGAGAAATCGTAACCCGGGCTTCATTTTCCCCTTGAACGGCTTTAGAATTGGCTAAAGCAACTTCAATACGCTGATCTCTTTGGGCATTTGCTTCACCGATATCTCCATCACGGTTTTTTTCCGCAACACTCTTTTTAGCATCATTAATCGCCTTTGCGGCAGCTTCCTGACCAAGAGCTCTAATGTAACCTGATTCATCGGTAATATCTGTTACGTTAACGTTAATTAAGCGTAACCCGATTTTCTTTAATTCAATTTCAACATTTTTAGAAACAGCATCCAAAAACTTATCACGGTCTGTATTAATCTCTTCAATATCCATTGTCGCAATAACTAAACGTAATTGACCAAGAATAATATCTTGGGCCAGGTTTTGAATTTGAATTGGTCGCAAATTAAGAAGTCTTTCCGCAGCGTTTTGCATAACACCGGTTTCTGTAGAAATACCAACAGTAAAAATAGAAGGTACATCAATACGAATGTTCTGTTTAGAAAGCGCCTGTTTTAAATCAATCGCAATTGAAATAGGTGTAAGATGCAAGAAAGAATACTTCTGAATAACCGGGATAATAAAAGCTACTCCACCATGAATACATTTAGAAGAACGCCTTGTTCCGTCCGGATTTTTCCCTACTCTACCGCTGACAACCATTATTTGGTCAGAAGCACATCTGCGAACACGCATTAACACCGTAACAAATGCAAGGAAAAGCAAGGTAAAGAAAACAACAATAATAATTAATATGGCTGATGGAATTCCACCTTCTGAAAAAAATAAAAATGACATAATAGATTCTCCTTAATTTTTTTACCGCTAATTTTTATACAAATCATTAAGTTGCGGCTTTCCTAATGATTTTTAAATTTACATTATGCAGGACGAACTATTACTGTATTGTCGTCAAAAATACCGACGACTTCCACGAGTAAACCAGTTTTAAGCATAGTGTCACCTTCGTTAATCGCATTAAGTTCAGTCATTCTTTCCTGAAAAGTAACTGTAATTTTTCCCATACCGGTATTTTTAGGCGGAATCGGAATATAAACAGTACCAATTTTATTTAATGCATTTTTAATTTCAATATTCCCATATTCCTGAATTTTTGTGGCTTGTCGCATAATCAAAGCGTTAGTAAATAGGGAAAGAAGTCCAAGCATAAATGATATACCAATTACCCAGGCAACATGAAGATTTGTTCCCCCTAAAGCAAAACCGGACCAGCCAAGGAGAATCAGAAAGGAAATAATCCCCCGAACACTTAAAACTTTTAAGCCGGCAATTCCATAATCAATATCTGTTGAACCATCAAAATCAACTTCCGCATCACCACCGGAACCAAGCCCAAGAAATAGGCTAAGCATTTGAAGAACTAAAATAATAGTTGACATAATTGCGATTATGAAGAAGACTTGTTGTAAAGCTTCTAACTCATTAAACCAATTCATAAATATTTCTCCTTTCTCATCAATAACTTATTATATCAGAAAAATTATGTTTTGACAACAGTTTTATATAATTTCACAACTAATTATTTTATTCTTTAAAAGTCAGGAAAATCGTGTTCCTATAAATAAATCCATTAATCAATATAAACTAAAAAAAGAAATTTAGAAAAAATTAAGAAAGAATAAATACAATATCTGTTTTTCATTGCTTTTTATCGAAAAAAGTTCTGAAAAAAAGGCAAAAATTCTATTTAAATCTTAACTAATTTGCTTTAATATAAATTATTTTCTTGATTTATTTGCTTCTTTTAGATATAATTTTTAGTTGGAAGAAGTTGATATTTATGTATGATCGGATTTTAATTAGATACGGAGACTTAACACTAAAAGGAAATAATAAAAAAATATTTCTTAATCGAATCTATCAGGCTGTAAGAAATAAATTTGCCGGAACAAGTGTTTCCATTGAAAAAACCTTTGATCGGATGTATATTGTTTTGAATAATGAAAGTATCGAAGATTGTATTGAGCGTTTAAAAACAGTCTGCGGACTTTATTCTTTTAGTCCAGCAATTAAAGTTGAATCAAAACTAGAGACTATTATTGCTTCATCAATCGAACTTTTAACTAATAAAATAAAACAACAAGTAACTTTTAAAGTTGAATCAAAAAGAGCAAATAAAAACTTTCCTATGACTAGTCCAGAAATATCCAAAGCAGTCAGTAAAGAAATTCTTAAAAGCTTAGGCGAAATACTTAAAGTTGATGTTCATTATCCGGAAAAAACTTTGCGAATTGATGTTAAGAACGAATATACATATCTTTATTTAGATGAATTATTCGGTCTTGGTGGGTTTCCATCTGGCATTTTAGGCAAAGGATTATTACTTATTTCCGGAGGAATTGATTCGCCGGTAGCTGGATTTTTAGCGATGAAACAAGGGATTGAAGTTGAATGTCTCCATTTTGAATCAACACCATTAACACCAATTGAATCGGCTCAGAAAGTAATTGATCTGACAAGTTCGATTGCCAAATTCAGTTTAAATAATCGTATAAAATTGCATATGATTAATTTTCAGAAAATTCATCAACTTATTATAAAAGAAGTGCCAGAGGCCTATATGATCACAATTATGCGACGCCTTATGTATAAGATTGCTGCGCTGATTTGTGAAAAAGATAAAATTTCCTGCATCGTTAACGGTGAATCTGTTGGCCAGGTTGCCAGTCAAACCTTAGAAAGTATGCAAGTTGTTAATGAAGTCACAAACCTACCAGTTATTAGACCAGTAGTTACATATGATAAATTGGATATAATCAAAATAGCTAAAAACATAAAAACTTTTGATATCTCAATAAGACCTTTTGAGGATTGTTGTACAGTTTATGTCCCAAAAAGCCCAGTCACAAAACCGACTTTAAAAAGATGCTTAGAGATTGAAAGAAAAACTGATTTTGAACCTTTAATTGAAGAAGCCGTCCAAAATTATAAGTGTCGCTATATTGAAAAAAATAATAAATTAGATTTAACAAGTGAAGGTTTTATAGTTAGCGATATTTTCTAGTATCAATCAAAAAAGCCCCCATATACTATATGCATGGAGGTGATTCCGGATGCCAGAAAAGAAGAAATCCAAATCAAAATCGGCTATGAAAAGCCCTGAAAAGAAAACAAGAAAAAAAGAAACATTGCGAGTTGATCCTACAAAAATGCATTATGAGTACTCTTCACAGTTAAGTTGTGATTGTGAAGAATATTCATGTGATGAGCCAATGCTAAAGGCGCCATCAAAATCAAAGAAATCTAAAAAAAGTAAATAGTCCTAAAAAAATGAAATATTATTCTTAAGAACTTTATAAGATAAGCGCTCAAATTCTGAGCGCTTATTAATTTATATAGTTTAAAAAAGAAATTTTTTTGACTAAACAAGCGGCTGACCTATCAGAAAATAGAAAGTAAAAATCATGGCAGCCATTGTGCCGATAATGGAAATCACTAAACCGGCAGTAGCTATTCCTTCCCTACCTTTTTTCTTCGCAAGATAAGCTAATACCAATCCAGCGATACCAATAATAAGATCTAAAATTGGAATTGGCAATGTAAATGCTATGAGTCCTAAAACTATAGACGCAATTGCTTCCCCTTGTCCGGCTTGCTGCTTTCTGTGCATGTAATTATAATTTGTTGTTTCCTCTAATTTATTTCCACAATTAGTGCAGAACTTTGAATTAATTTGAAGTTGTGCACCGCATATATTACAAAACATTAATAACTCCCCCCTTACAACTTTACTTTAAATTTAATTTAAATTATAAACTAAAAGAAATGGTATGTCAATCAGAAAATTTAGAAAAACGACAAAACTTGACAAAAATACTTGCGAATGACAGCATTTTATCTTTTTTCTTTATTTTTAATTAAGTAGGCAAAGTATATAAAACAAAAGGACCTGAGTTCAGGTGTCCCGAAAATAATTTTCTTGCGGATATTG
>Ga0123355_10021582_pt1 | contig 10308 bp, 5 predicted proteins | sample TergutEmb28metaG_3_FD_89872 | JGI IMG/M metagenome (GOLD analysis project Ga0123355, IMG submission 89872) | Embiratermes neotenicus P1 segment gut microbial communities from Petit-Saut dam, French Guiana - Emb289 P1 | ecosystem: Host-associated > Arthropoda: Insects > Digestive system > Gut ... | reverse complement strand
CAGTTAGTCGCAGACTCCTGAAGATGGTCGTATTAACGACCGAAACATGTTGAGCAATGAATGAGTATTGAATAAATAATAAAATAAGTGGCATCAAGTTGGTTTTTTCTCTTTACGCAACTAGACTGTCTTATATTCGTAGTATATTATGTATGTGTATATACACAAGGCAGTGTGTTCCCTCTACACATACTGTAAGCTTTGGCCTTTGTTATTTATGCTACATTTCCGTCCCCTCAGTTTATTGTGTCGTCATGCTGCAAGACTTGCAAAGCAAACGACGTTGACCCAATGATTTCTCCTGAAGGGATTGCAGTGAATTTCAAAACTGCACCGGACATTCGTCAAAGGGTGAAAGAACTGCGGTCTTTCGAAACGTCGGGAACTACTCACCCAACTACACCGCTTCACATCCCAGAAGAGCGGATAGTAACATCGAATGAGAACCTCTGATTAATTAATTAATTAAGACAGACCACAGAATTAATTAATTAATTTTGTGGTCTGTCTTGCAACCGCCCTATTGCCCCTTCCCAAGCCAGTTCTCCGCATCTTGCGATCTCTCAATATCTATTACCCTTTCTTTTCCTTAAGGTCATTCAGTATCTGCTTACGCCTTCTTCCTCGTTTTCCTGTCTATCCTTCTCTCTACCGTTCCTTCAGTACCCTGTCTCAGAAGGCGGTTCCAACCCCACATGTGACCAGTCCAGTTACCTTTCCTTCGTTTTATTGTTGTAATTATATTTCTTAACCCCTTAATTCTTTACAACGCTTTTTCATTTCTCACACGATCTGTCCAAGTGATCTTCTCCCTGTTTATCCAGAACCACATTTCAAAACTTTCCAGGTAGTTCCGACCTACTTCCAGAAGTGTCCAGTTCCAGCACCAAAGTGTCCAGTTCCAGCACCAAAGTGTCCAGTTCCAGCACCTCACAAGCCACGCTCCAAATGTAGCACTTCGCTCGCTTCTTCCTTACATTTAAGTGCAATTTCCTGGTGCAAGTTTCTTCTTCTTGTTGAATGCTGTTTTTGCCGTGGCAATCCTGGATGTAATTTCGTGTGTACACGTTGCACCATTTGTTATCCTGCCATACCGATAGTTGCAATATTGCACGTTTTCTGGTTGTTTTGATCTGTCATAATCTCTACCGCTGACGGTTGCCTTCACATTCTCATTAGCGTAGTTTCTTTCACATTCGTTTTATTCGACAGGCTCTTTCAATTTCAATCGCTCCGTTGTCATGCCCAGCAGCACCTAACCTCACTGTAGCACAACAGTTAGACGTTTCGTATCGTGAAGATTTTTTTTGTGATCCTGAACCCCTTATACACAAACAGCAACCTGAATTACTTATTTAAATACCCAGTCCCTACCGCGCAGTAAACACACTCCAGTTCGGTTATACAAACCAGTCAGTTAATGTTGTATAGGGAAATAATCGCTGTTTGTTCTGAGATCCACACAAAACACACAAACACAGCTGTGTGGGCAGAACGTGGAATTTTGAATGTTAAACAGGTGGTATATATAGTGACTACTTGGCTGTAGGTGGTTAAGATTTCTTCATGCAGTATGCCAAAATGCTTACAAACGGTACGCGTGGACATGTTCCCGTTTAGCGCTCAAGTAGCGGGGCCTGTGGCCAGGTCTGCGTCACGTCGCTTTTCATGCTGTGTCCATTGTTGTCGCAGTTCACATTGTTATCAACATGTGACGCTGAAACATGCAGAAAGTTGTGAAAACTCGACAAGGCCTTGTTAAAGGCACTAAACACCCTTTTGTAAGCTCGTGGTCACATTTCTTGCATCTGTTCATGTTATCGCGGTACAACCATAAATACAATTAATCCTTCCACTTAACAACCCCACATATTTAAATGCTCTTCAGACCATTCTCAGGGATCACGCAATATATGTGTTACGGCAACTCTGTTTCTGTGACGCCGTGTAGTGTGGTACTGTCTACCGTTTTGAGATCATCATGGGTCACTGGCGAACTTGAACGTTTATGCAGTTCGTCCACATCACTGGGACCCACGTACCAGACTACACGGTGTCGTAATTCAGAAGACTATAGTGGTTATTGAATTCACCGCCGCTAAAGCCTCAAATTTGTATAAGAATTTCGGAAGTGAATGCTGAATTTTAGTTGGGAAACCCGGAGGAAAGGAATTATTTGATCTGCTTCATGGTATATGATTGGATATTATTAAAGTGGTTATTATATTAATAGTGTGTGGTAGTGTGACATTGATTATCTGTGCACCAATCCTCCGCACTGATCACTTCAGGTTACGTTGCCAGAAGGACCAGCGGGCAAGTCCTCGGATTCGTCTAATGTATAAAGCGGAAATGCAGAGTGTTTGTTGTCAAAGACAACTGTGTGTAGGCAGGCACACCGCTGAGGCTCGTCTGTTTCAGAGCCAGTCTGCTGGCTGCAAAGCAGTGTGTGACCCGCTGGCAATTCATACCGACCAAATATCCTCTGTCCTACAGCTAACGTTCTGTGGCAACACAAATCCCACGTGTCGCCGTTTGCTGCTCCTGCAGCCTTCCCGGCGCTAGCAGCCTCTTGCCTTACCGCAACACTCCCAGTTCAAATATCAAAATTTATCCAGTTTTCTCTACCACATTATCCAACAACCCACTCACCATCACTTTACTTTAACTTCCGACTCCTCTACCTTTACCTCCCAACTACCTATGTCAGAAGGACAAGCGGGGAACAGAAGGAGAACCTTCAGACCAGTAAATTTTCTCTTTCCCTATTGTTTGTTATTAATTGTTTATTTTAATATTTTTACACTTAAGCATGGTTAGGGTTCAGTCGAATGGGGTTTGTGTGTCAAGGTTGGTCATGTCAACTTTTGTGTTGCACAAAATTGGTCATTTGCTGAGCAGCTGAATAATCGCAAGTAGATCTGAATGCCATCATCGGATCATCCGTGCAACCAGCAGCTGTTTAACGAAGACCATGAACCGTAGATTTACGAACTGGCCTTCCCAGACTCCAATTCTGATGCCACTTGGATAAACCGGGAGCGTTCCGTCCAGACCCGCAGACTACTGTGCGGGTGGATGCTGCTTGCCGAAACTACTGTGTATGGGAACAATGCGTAGTGACATATTGGTGCGCTGGAGGAGGCTAAGTGAGCATTGTGCTGGCCACATTGTGTCCGAGCATCTGTCTGCCACAGTGAACTATGGCACATCATTCACAACTTATCCGGTGACCTCAGATTTGAGCCTCGCGACCTCTTAATAAAATTATTGTGCGTTATTCGAACAGAGCGGAGTCATGCCTACCGCCGTGCGTTCAGTATGATTAGCCCCTTGAAGGTCAAAATTAATCCTTATTTTAGGCGCTCGTTATTACGTAACCTAAGAACGCCTTATTTGGAGACAACGTCCGTTTGTCTAAAGTGAGTTAAAGACGGGGCCGATGTTGAACTAACTTAAGTAACGTAAGGTGCTGACACTGTGTGTGTGTGTGTGTGTGTTGTGTGTTGTGTGTGTGTGTGTGTGTGTTGTGTGGCCGCTAGTCACATCAGTCCTGAAGATGGAGACACAGTAGGTTAACAAAAGTTGGTTTGTAACTCAGCAAAAATCTCTGAGTGCTGGACTGTTCCAGTCCCGTCATTGTTCATGGGCCTGCCCCTTTGACCTCTGACACTGGCCAGTGCCTGTGGTGTCTACTGACACTGACGTGGACAGTAGCAGGTCGTTGTTCGGACACACCCGTAACTGTGGAATCAGCACGACGGTCTTAGAGTCCTTCTCTCGATGCCAGTAGTTTCTGAGCTCCCTAAGACATTCACCGCCCATGTGGGTGCAAAATGCTGACGGTTCTGGTATTCTGGTGCGACGCCGTGGCGCTGGATTGAAGTGTCTCGAAGTTTCGAAGGACCATAGTGCCTTCGTCTTGAGGGACTGAGGGACGGACAAGAAATTACGAACCCAAAGACACAGCGCCATATCCCACAAGACTCGAATCCTTAACTATGCTGCTGTGGAAGCCTCAAATCTCAAACTTGAGATTTCATTACCGTGTTGATAAAAACCCGCCACCTGTCATCCTGATCCACAGCAATCCAGTCCACACCCTACCATTCTATTACTCTAAGACCTATTTTAATATTGTCCTCCAAAATACGCGCAGGTCTTCCACGTAGTCTCTTTCCTTCAGGGTCTGCATTTCTGTGTTTTCCGATTCGTGCCACGTGCCCCCCCCCCCATCCTCCTCCCTTTTTGGTCACCTAAATAGCGTTTATTAAGGATAAGTACGAGTAATGAAAATAGACAGTCAAAGGCAAATGTAGGAAACAGCAGTGGGTCTGTGTGAATTGTGTTCTGGATATCTTGGGGTAGAGGAAGTTAGAGAGAAGATGCAGACGGCAGTTGCTGTGGGCCGAGCGGGTTACAGGAGCAGTGAGAGTTGCGAAGTGGTTGGAGCTGCGAGGAGTCTGTTGTTCTGAATGTTCTAATGAGTGAACACTCATACGAGATCTTCAGAGAATAACATGTAAAACAAAGACAATGTTCGTGACTTCACCTCTCATTTTGTCTGGGTGTGTAACTTGGTCTCTCATACTACGGATGGAGTTCAGGCTGATGGTGGTTTAAGAATAGGGTGCTGGGGTAGATATTTGAAGCCGATAGGGCCGATGGGAGAATGGAGAAAATTGCATAATGTGGAGCTTTATGCTTTATAAGCAGCAGTGCTTAGTGATATCTTAGGTCTTGAGGCCGGTTTCAAGTGGGCAGAGAGCGTTTGGCTGATCTGTTAGATTTGGTTGTCCGCATCACTGTTACTAATAATTGTCTTTAACTACACATTCATGGCTGTTTTTGAAAAATTTCAAACAAATTATGTTTCAGCTCCTCGCTTCCCAATTAGATCTTTTGATGCACATAATTTCTACCGATAAATCACTTCCTTCAATACCATTTAACCTCCAGGTTGCACCTCCATGTTTACATATATTCATTGTAGACAGAACGGTAGGCCTTCTCATCTCCTGTCCTGCGAAGCACACCTCCACATTCTATGCAAGTGTCGGTAAGGCAGGTTGCACACTTCGCTGTGAAGTCACACCACATTGACGGGGCTTTCGGAGGCCAATGCATGCAACTGCAGACAAGTTTCCGATCGCCCTGTGGCTCTAAACGTTCACTTGTTAGGCCTCATTCCATGAACTGGCCACCAAGACAACCTCTGCTCTGCAATTTTAACATTTCAGATCCTTATGAACACTAATCAATCAAAATTACCTTCATGAAGAATTAAGAGCAGAAGAATTTCAGGGAGTACCTGACGTCATTCGGTGCCGTTTGCTGTCTAACAGCGCTACATGCAGAGCGCACGTGGTTTCCAGTTCGCCGCGGTAGTTATGATGCCCGCAACTTTCATAAATCTAGTCTGGATAGCTCAGTAAACAGAGTGACTAGGCTACGGGCTGACAATCCGAATTCTATTCCGGCCAGAGACAAGGAACGTGTCTCGTCTCTGACTTGTCCACACCGTCTCTGGGACTCACTCAGCCGGGTGTTACTTCCGGGAGTACATCACAGGGGCCCAGAGTAACAGTCGGTGGAGCCGTAAATCCATGGCCTGCACAGGGACAACTCTGACTCCTTCAGCCGTAACGTGTGTCTTAATTAGGGTGCTGGTATATCTGCTGTGCATATTTAACTGTGAAACGCCCTGTAGGAACTATGTTTCTTAAATCACTCATTATTTTGGTGCAGGTTACAAATTGTGCCATTGATAAGCCACACCTGCAATCCGTGCTACAGTAGCAGCCAGACGGATGGCGCATTTGCATATCTCCGTGAGTGGCACTGTCACTTGGGCTGTCAAGGAGACACCTGCCGAGAGGTTCCACTGTCAATGACCGGTATATCAAGTGCTGGGACAAGACCTGCTGGCTCTGGTAAGTCTACAGGGGCTGTCAGTAATTGTGCAGGGTCTGCGTAAAATGATTTGTTGCTGTGCTTGACTGTCTTTGTCACTGGACTGTAGGGCATATCGTTAGAGTGTGGCTGCTGCTTTTCTTATTACAACGTGAAATGTTTAGCTTTTTAAAGGCTGACATTAGTCTGAGTTAAATACCCAGCTCGTACCGCGCAGTAAACACAATCCGTCTCGGTTATAAAAACCAGTCAGTTAATGCTATATAGGGAAATAGTCGCTGTTTGTTCTCAGATCCACACAAAATACATAAATACAGCTGTGTGAGCGGAACGTAGAATTTGTGAATGTTAAACTAGTGGTACATATAGTGACCACTCGAACTTACGGGTTCAGTGTAATTGATTCAAACAGCTCCCTTCCTTCTGCAGAACTTGGCTCGTGACCCACACTGAACCTCTCGGTGTTTCAGCAAATCTGCTCACCATAACAAGTGGTAACAACAGATCAGTTCTGATAACAGTTGTGTGATGCTGCTGGTGCCCTGGGCAATCACTCATCTGGCGCCCCCCGCCGAGACACGGCCTCAGATGTTCGATAACCAAACAACAATTAATCACCATAGAGAGGCCTCCATTGTTGCGCACCTCGCGTCCATTTAGCATTTGCATACAGCGCACACTCCGTGCTAAAGGCACCCAAGTCGCGTCATTTAATTTTGTAATGCTGAGTTTTGTAAATGGCTGGCGGCAATGGTACAACGACGGTTCCACTTTGCAAGTGTCAAGTAGGACATATGTACTGCGATCTGTGGTTGGCTTTTATTTAATTTTTGTACCTTTTGTGCTGATTGTCAGATTATTTTGAAACTGTATTTTGTTTTGTTGTGTTTGATGTCTGAAAGAAATGTCACCTTCAGTACTGTTTGTATTACAATTGTCCGTCTGCTTGTTTGTTTAACGCTCACGATAAGCGCTGCATGTCTGTGTGATACTGAATAGGTGGAAAGGATGTGGAAGTGGCCACGGCCTACTTTAATTTGTTTCCTTCCTTTTTTTTATTTGCCTGTGTCTTTGTTGTTTTTCGGACTCATTTTTGTGCTTCCGTTTTTGGTTTTGATTGTTTCCTCTATAGTTTGTCTTCTCCTTTAGTTGTGTAATTCTTTGTCCTCTATTTGTTGGTTTTTCGTCCTGTCTCTTTTACTGTTCTTCCTTCCTTCCTTTCTCCACTCCCAGCTCTCCTGTACGCTCTCACAAACCAGCTCCAACCCCGTCTCTAATGTTAAGCTTCGTCTCCTGCCTCACTATAAGTTGCGCTGTCTGTATGTCTGTCTGTCCATAAGACGTTTGAAGGGGAGTAAGTACAAGGAGAAGAAGAAGAAGAAGAAGAAGAAGAAGAAGAAGAAGAAGAAGAAGAAGAAGAAGAAGAAGAAGAAGGAGGAGCAGCAGAAGCCTGCCGAGGGAGGGCCTGTATCCCAATAAATCATGACCAGTACAGAAGCAATGCCAGAAAACATCTCCTTCTCCTACCCAATTTTCATTAATCCAATTTAAATTAGTTCTGCAGTCCGACGCACATTCTCTAATATATCGTTAAATCTTCACGCGTCACGCTTTTCACTTTTTTATTTCCTTTTTCTAAAGACTACACACAACTTGTACAAGTGGAAGGCAGGACAGAATTCTTATTTTTTTTGTTTGCATTTTGTTTTGCGTGTTCAACATTTTTTGTTGCGTTTCACTGCTGTTGTTATGATTATTGTGGAAACAGAGCTGCGTGCAAGAGCGCTGTATGTAGCGCGTTGTTCTGTCTGTCTGTCTGTCACCACCATTAGAGTTCTCAACTAACTAAATATACCCATGCAGCAGCGTCCTTCTTGAGAAGCTGATATTTGTTCAGCTAGCCAAGAAATTCCCCACCTTCTGTCTGATCCACGTGTATCCGCTCATGCCGCTGTTTGAAGTTTACAAGTGTGCACTTGTACGTATGAAAACCCACTGGAGGGGGGGGGGGGAAATCTTGGCCCTCGATGGCTAGTGGCCGGGTTCATGTCTGAGGCAAGACCCTCGGAAATGGTCCATGAAACCTCGTATATGGGGAGGGGAGAGCGGCTGCTCACGGTTTGGTTGGGAAGGATAGCGAAAAGAAATTCCTTTACCCAGACAGCAGTTACTGGGAATGTGACAAAATCATGTGCTGGTGTGTCAGACCAGCTGCAGATTGTAAAAAGTTCAGTGTTAGTACGGACCGACACCGCACACACTGTGTGTCTCGGGCAGTTTGGGGGCCTACGTTCTGCCCACACAGCTGTATTTATGTGTTCTGTTTGGATCTCAGAACAAACAACGATTATTTCCCTATACAACATTAACTGACTGGTTTTTATAACCGAGACGGAGTGTGTTTACTGCGAGGTACGGAATGGGTCTTTATATATAATTCAGGTTTGTTTTGGTCTGTGAAGGATTAAATGAACCAGCACAGTCTGTCTATCAGTTGCGCAGCTGGCAGACCGTCGCTTGCTGCGCTAGTGACCTGTTAACAAATGACGTAAGTACACTTGGTTGTTAGAGATGTGCCGTATGGCTGTGTTGCTCGGAACTGCGAACAGGAAGAAATGTTTTTTGAGAAGCTTGTTGTTGTCTTACAGCTACGGGTGAATTGCATTGACGGACGGAGTGAGTCGTGATTGATAGTACATGATGTATCAACTGCTGCCGTTATGTAAGTGTAGTGATGCTGGTGTTCACAGCTGGACTAACAGGAGGATTTGTAAATACAAAATGTTGTGAGGATGACTGTCGCAGCTTATCCTGCCCTTAGCCTCAAGTGTTTTTGCTAGTGCTAGTTTCAAGCTCCGGTCACTTTGCCCCTCTCGGAAGGAGGTGGTTACTTACCCAGTGTACAGCAGTGAGGAACAGAGATATCGCCTTATTGTACCGACAATGGCACCCGGATCGTCCAACCCGTGGTCCGTCACTAATGCTACTGAGCTATCTCGGATATAATATGGGGTTCTGCCAGATATTCATGATCACGTACTTAAGCTTGAAGTCCAGCAAGGAATTTATTGACCAGATGATCAACTGTCAGCTTCTGTAGCGCGCAGAAACCCGCTTGGTGTATTCTGGATCTCGCGGTACGTGCGCCAGACGTCAGTAGTAGGCAGAAGTTGGTCCCGATGTGGTGCGACAGTTGTAACCATCGGCCAACCACACGACAGCGACTATACGACGCACTGGCAACCTGGAACCTGGTGCGGTTCCCTGTGGGGTCTTAACGCTCTGGGAGTGCACCCAACCTCCTATTGCAGTAGACACAGAGGGCTCTTTCCCGTGGGATAGATAGGCTGGGGCGTCAAGCTGACTACTGCCCTCATCTAGTGCTGAGGTTAAGAATAGGTGGGGCTATATCTCCACTGCATCATGCGTTCATGACCTTCACAAACTCTGTAAACCTATGCAGTAATTAGTAACTCGCTCTTGAGCATGCGCGTGCTTGTGAATTCCAAGGGAAGGGGACTCGAGATGGGTAGCGCTCGTGTTAGCGGATGCACACGGTTAACATGCGCGCTCCGCCGCCACCAGAACACAGTTGCAACACACACAGCATCAAAATGAACCGAGTTCTGTACCTGCCGCCGTAAAATACCTGGAATATCTCATTTAATGCGTACGTCTATGATCTTTGGTTACGTGTGTGTTTACCTGTGCCAGTCAGAGGCGGGTCGCTGGCTGACGTGGTTAAAGTGACATCCTGGCGTCTGGCGGGGGCAGAAATTGTACCACAGAAACCAAAGGAAGTTTTAAAGGATGCCGTTCTTTGTGACTGCTGTCTGTGACTTTCAGCACGATATCGCTCTTAGTCCAGCGACCGATTCGCTGACGGACTTGCGCACTTTCTGCTCTGAGTAGTCTCCGCTGCCAGAGAGGCCGTATCTGACTGGGTTGATCTTTTGTGTAGGCTGTTCTGCCTTGCCACGCCTTTCTCTGGTTTTAGTACGGCAGGCAGGATCATGAAGAAGAGCAGCATATAAATTAATTATCTTGCCACTTGAAGATGTCGGTGATGCTTGGTTGGTAGGTGGGCTGGAGGGAAAGGTACAACTCCTCCTCCGTCGGGTCACCTCCGACCATCTTGAAAGAGGTGCTGGTGTAAGGGCGTTATTTGTTGCATGTCGCAGTGCGGACTGTACCTGGACCGCCAGAAGTAGGATGAGGGGCAACTGTGAAAGTGATTTGAGATTGTGACGCCGTGTGGTGCGTCGGACAGGGTACCAAAGTTGTGGAAGGACGTGACGCCCCATTTCGTGCTGATTCTGCAGGAACAAATTGTTACAGAAGAATTATTACATGCTTCATGTGGGGGGGGGGGGGGGGGGGGTGTTTTTTGTTTTT
>Ga0123355_10021581_pt1 | contig 10308 bp, 8 predicted proteins | sample TergutEmb28metaG_3_FD_89872 | JGI IMG/M metagenome (GOLD analysis project Ga0123355, IMG submission 89872) | Embiratermes neotenicus P1 segment gut microbial communities from Petit-Saut dam, French Guiana - Emb289 P1 | ecosystem: Host-associated > Arthropoda: Insects > Digestive system > Gut ... | reverse complement strand
CGTCCGACGTTCATAAGTCCCATCGTTGACACGCGCCAACAATTCCAGCCCTCGGTAAATTTTTTCGCGCCGATTAAAATGCTAATCGTGGAGTTTGGCTTAGCTATGCCTTGAAACAATGACCCCGAAAAACTTATGCTTGAGGTCTCAAAACCGTTTGCCGCGCACAGCTTCAAAAGGTTAGCGTCGTCACCGACGTTAATAACACCGAACGGCGCACTATCGCCCATGCGAAGCTGTATTTCGCCGCTCACGCCTTTTAGGTTGTCTATGTGTAAAACCGCGCCTGTCGAATTTGTGTTGAATACGGTTTTAAGTATATCGGAATATGCTTGCTCCGCAATATTGCCCGCCTCCGTTAAAAATGGAAACGCGCCCGTAAAAACCTCCAGCCCCGCTACTCCGCTAAGCAAATTGTTTATATCTGCAATTGCCGCCGCTTTATCGCTTAAAAAGTGTTTGAAAAATAGCAGTATGTCTAAAACGTCGGAAACCTCGCGCCCGTTTTCTTTCCGTACCACGTTGACGCTTGAGCCGACAAAAACAAACAACGGGTTCTCAATATTAAACCCCTCAAACTCCGTCGCCTTTTCTAAAAACAGCTTTTTCTGCTGATAGAACGAAAGTAAGCACGCCGTCAAATATATTCTGCGGTTTGCTTCGTCACCCTCATCTTTGAGGTTGAGTATATTGTAATCTTTGCCGTAACCGTCTTTATAAAAGAATTTATATGAATAATTAGACAGAATACACTTTGCATAACGGTCGCTAAGCTCCTTGTCGCCCGCGCTTTCCGCCGCCTGCCCGAAAGTTGCGGAGTATTCAAATGAAAATCCGTCAAAGCACAATTCGTCGCGGAATTTCTGCCACTTGCCCTCCTTGCCGCTCGACGACCCGCGGTGTCCTTCGTCCACAAAAACTACATTCTTATTGCCGAAGCGGCGGACGCTTACCGTCTTATCGCCGTCCTTTTCCTCAAGCTTGGTATTTTCAAGCACAATAATTCGGTTTTCATCCGAGTACATCCGTGTCGCGCTTTTATCATAAATTGCCGCATCAATGCCCGATGCAACAAACTCCTCGATATGCTGTGCCGACAAGCCCTCTTTTGGCGTAAGCAGAATAAAACTCGCGCCCGCCTGGATTTTAGCATAATGCAGATATTGCAGATAGTTTATGTGCATGATTAGTGTCTTGCCGCTTCCTGTTGCATTCCACAGCGCAATTTTATTCAATTCGGCGGCGGTGTACGGCGGCAAAACCGCATTCGAAAAATCTGCGTTGTATTTACTTGCAAAAGCCTCTCGCACGGCGTTTAACTCGTCAAGTAGTTCCTTACGCCTGTTGAAATAAGCGTCAAGGTAATATTCAACAAACATAAGCGAAAACCATTGAAAATATTTTAAGCGTATCGGTTCATCACGGCGGTCATTGATTTCTCTAAGGTGGCGGACAACGTTTGTGTCGTAAAGCGCAAGCTGACCATCGGTAACGACGCGCTTGTCTTCGGCGTATGCACCTACCCAAAACTTATAAAAGCCCGTGCGTCCCTCATCGTCAATTTCCTCGTAATGCGGGCGTTTCATTTCGTCTGTCAAATTCGTTAAACTGCCCGCGCCAAAAACACGCCACAAATATTGATTGAGCGTCAGCCTTTGGTAGAATTTCAAATCGGGCTTTTTTGTTTTTAAGGTGGTCTTACTCACTCGCACCTCTCAAACATACGGCGTTTCATTTCGTCCTCAATAAGGATTGCGCCGTCGACCGCGTTATCGCCGTTTATAAATATTTTTTTGTATTTCCCCGTAAAATTTGCTTTAATGCAAGCGTCTAAAACGGCGTTATCTTTCTGAACGTCGTTTGAGAGGGTGCGCCAAATAACCAACGCTGTGTCACCGTTTGGCAATGTTCCCTCGATTGCTTTTAACGTGAAACCTGTACCCGCCGAAAGCGCAGCCGCCTCCGCGCCGTATTTGCCCGTCGCGAAAGCGGCGGTATAATCTTGTCTCGCGTGGCTTTTTGTAACAGTTAAACCGATTAGATAATTAAATGTTTCAGGCAAGTCCACAACGGTTGGCTTGCTTTCGTTATTGCGTTTTATGTTAAGCGCGTACTCAAACGGTTTAGATAATTTATCTATCTGAAGCAAACTTGCGCCGTCCGCCTCGTTGTTGAGCATATACGACAAAAAGCATTGCTCGCCCAATGTGCCGCGCAAATCCATTTGCCCGTCGCCCAATACAATATTATTAAGCACATCCTCGTAGCTTTCAAGACGTATATATTTGAATGCGTGACTGCTCCCTTTGCGCGTAGCGGGCTTGCCTTTTTTCCATTTATCTGAATATATAACTTTTTGCACTCGCGGCTTCGTTACCGTGTCAAAATATTCGCCCATTTCAATAAGAATATATTTATGCTTCCTGTCATCATCACGATTAAGATTTATTACCGCGTGTGCCGTCGTACCAGAGCCAGCGAAGTAATCAAGAATTATTGCAGGCTTTTTTTGCGTACTGTTCACAGTACTAATACAATCCTCAATTGTGTATATTGATTTTGGGAAGTCAAATTTCTTTGAGCCCATTATATCGTTCAAAACTTTTGAGCCATAAATATTTGCGTAATAACGTTTATTATGCCAAACAGTCTTGTAACTGCCTTTTGATTTTGTCCTCATAATCTGGAAAATTCCGTCGTTATTTACAACGAATAAATCCTCCATAATATCCTCTACCGTATCTCTTGCAAAAACCCACTTGCGCTCATCTCCGTCATCACCAACGGGGTAAACCTCAATACAGTCATCTTTGCGAATGTTCTGTTTCTTAGGATGATAGGAGCTTTCACAAGCATCGCCAAATCCGATAATTGTTTCGCCGTCTAAATCTACAAGAATCGGATAAAAAGTTAGTCCCTCTGGATTTCGTTTTCCCGTGGGTCCCCAATCGCGAAAAGGCTCTGTTGATTTTTTGTCCCTATCTGTCTTGCCAATAACATGTTTTAAGTTTTGGAACATAAAAACAGCGTATTCGTGACTATATGAGAAATTATCGCCTTGAACGCCCGCAGGATTATGCAGTATAGCGACTACTGTCTTTGTCAAATTTGGAAATGCCGTGTCCAAGAGTTTAATCAAATTAAACGCTTCATTCTCATCAATAGCTATAATAACCGCTCCTCGCTCCGCTTTAAGAGCTGCAGCCTGTTTTACGCGGTCAAACATAAAAGAAATCCAAGAAGAATGCTTATAACTGTTTTTATAAAGTATTTCGCTTGATTTGGCGTTATATGGCGGGTCTCCATATACGCAGTCAATAGCATCCTTGTATTTTTCAAATAATAGCCGCAATCCGTGGAAATTATCACCGTGAATGAGTAACCCGTCCAAATGCTCGTCTAAGTTGTCAATGCTTGCGATTAGACGTTCTTTGAAATCCGCGTTAAAAAATGCCGTATCAAGCACAAGAAACGGATTATGTCTTAGAAAATCTATGCTAAGAGGCACGGAATAACCTGCCGTCGATTTATCTCCCTTTATGCCGTCGATAGCAAACAACTTGACCCACTCCTCGCGTTGCTTGGTGTTTGCCGCCACCTCCGCATAAAAACTCTCCGGTATACGGTCAAGCGTTATGCAGTAGTTTGTTTCTACGATAAACTTCTTTTTAAGGTACAATTTCTTTTGGAAGTTTTCTATTTGCGCAAGGAATTTAATTATCTTTTTTGCGATTTTGCGCAAAACCTTTGCTTTAGTTATATAAGCGCGAGTATGACCGAAACTCTGCTCGTCCACGTCGTCAATATAAAAAACATCGCTCTTTATGAAATAATCTAACTCGCGGTTAAGAAAACCCTCTAAATCCTTGTGAATAAAATAATCAAAGGTATTTTTTGCAGTATAGCGATTTAGTTGCCGCTCTAATGCGGTTTTACCGTCAGTCTTATCAAGCAGTTTTGCAAAATCCAACAACGCCTTATCGGCTTTTAGCTGTGCGGAAAACGCCGTCACGATTTCGGCTATGTATTCCGCCTGCTTTTTGTCGCCCGCCGTATATTCAATTTGAATTATCAGCGTGTTGCCGTCTATAATAAACGCTGCGTCGGTATGCAATCTAAAAACTTTCTTTTCCTTAGACTTATTATTGTCGCGCTCCGTCGCCGCGTCAAGCAACTTAAAAATGACCGTCCTGCCGTATTCGTCCTTAAAAGTATAATCCTTAAAATATTCGGTCGTTTTTACATAATATTGGTCGGCGTTAGCCCAATGGAACTTTATCTCCTCGCCTTCATAAGGAATTGCGTACACGCCGTCTTTATAGCGGCGTTGCGAAATAAAATCCCCGTCGTCGTAATAACGTGAGAAAAATTCGTAAAGACAGCTATAAATCTGTCGCTCTACCTCGGATACGTCTATACCCGCCGCAAGTTCGGCTGTCAGTTTTTTATACTCGGCAGCGAGCTTTGTCGTCAAAACATCAACGCCCATTTCTGCGCATTGTTTTTCTATTTCCGCGACACGCTTTTGCGCTGCGGTCGTACGCTCAAGCTCCGCAAGCTCTTTCAGTCCGTCGGTTATTTCGGCGGGCAACTTTTTTTCCAAAAAATCATTTATTTCCGTCCGTTTCAATCTCATTATGCGGTATACGCCAAAATCCAATTCCGCATGGTCGAACTGGAACATATCTCTTAATGTGTTTATCAGCTTTTTTTGGATTTCGTTCATGTTAACCATCCTTATTTGTTTTCTATGGCAACGTCATTATTAGGCTTTTTGGGGATAATGTCCATAATATCCGAAACGTTGCATTGAAGCACGTTGCAAATCCTAACAAGTATATCAGTGTTTAGATTTTCGCCCTTGTTGAGTTTCTGCATCGTCGCCGTGCTTATCCCGGTAACCGCAATTAAATCTTGCTTTTTCATGTCCTTGTCAATCAAGAGTTTCCACAACTTTTTATAACTGACCACGATTAAACGCCTCCAAGTTATTGATTTTTTATATTATAGCAGAAAATACTGCGTTTAGCAATCAAAATATATCACGTTCGCAAACTTTTTTCAAAACGCATAGCTAAAGCTTTTTGGAACCACCGGCTTAGCCGGTGGTTCCAAAAAGCTTGTCGGCTGCTCTACCGACAGGCTGCAGTTCTATTCTAACTAAGTTATAAATTTACAATGAATTTCGTGCCTTGCTCCTCTTTGCTTTCAAAATCTATGTCTCCGCCTAATTTCTCAACAATTCTTTTAACGATTGAAAGCTCTAGCCCGCTCCCCTCGGTGTTGCGTGATTTGTCCGCCATAAAAAATTGGCTAAAAATCTTGTCCTTGTCTTCATCTTTAATCCCTATGCCGTTGTCCTTGATTTTAAATCGCAAGCCTTTGTCGGTCTTTTTAAGTGAAATGATAATCTTGCCTCCGTGGTTAGAAAATTTTATCGCATTGCTTATTAGATTGAGCCATACTTGATGCACTAATTGCTCGTTTGTCGCTGTATTAAATTCCTCTAAATCCAACTCTATATCAATGTCCTTATCCTCACCCGCTTTTTGCATAAGGACTAAAATTGTGCGGATTTGCTCCGCCACGCTAACGGTGTCTTCTTTTTTTATAAGCGTTGTGCTGTCTAAAAGCGATAACTGTAATATGCTTTTGCTAAGTGTTACAAGTCGGTCACTTTCTTCCATTATAATGCCCGCAAATTTTTTCATTTTGATAATAAGGTTGTGATTAAAAAGAATATTACAGGCAAGCCCGCTCCGAGCATCATTGCTCTTCCTGTTTTGTTAAACCAACAGCTTGCAAAGAATACTATTCCGCTTATTGCTACGCTAAACAGGAAAAATCCAAGCGTCATTATCCAAAGCTGACCATAGTCCATTGTTAGGTCTATTGTAGAACTCATAATCGTACCGACTAACCCTGTTATTAAAGCCATCGCCGCTAGAGAAACAAAATAGAAAGCCAACTTTGAAAAATTATTTGCTTGCGTGTTGTCGGAGTATTTAATTCAAAGCTAAGTGCCTTTGTCTACCTCGCTTACTACTAGCTTAATGCCCGCCCCCACGGCGTAAATAATGATTAAGAGTGTGCCTACTAAACCGAATATCATATCCGAGTATGTCGCTATTAGCGAGAACTCACTAACAGCGGGTGGTTGTCTACTCGGTCTGCCCTGTTGGGCGCGGTAATTGTCATTATGGTTGTGAATATAGCAAGCACGACTGTTATGGCTAACCACATTTTCCAGTTGTCTTTTATACTTTGCTTTATGATTGAAGCCGAGGGCTTTAGCCCGAACGCCACGAAGTATTTATTAAATAACTTTTTCATTATTTTTGCTCCTCCTGTTGGTTCTTGTAGTAGCTCATAAAGTATTTTTCAAGGCTGAATTTTGCGGGCATCATATACTCCGGGTCTTTTCTCTCGTTCATTTCTTTTAGGTCAACAGCTTCTACAACTAATTTCCCGTGTCTGATAATCGCAACACTATCACAAGTTTTTTCTATTTCGTTTTCCCTGCTTTGTTATTCGCATGAGAACAAATTTTGTTATTGGTGTTTTTTGTAGCCGAGGGCTTTAGCCCGAACGCCACGAAGTATTTTTGCATTATTGCTACTCCTTGTTTGTTGTGTGCCTGCGGCGCTTATCAACACCCTAATAATAACAACCATTTGTCAAATAAAAACTTACCGCATTGCTATTAAGCATTAAAATCATCAAAGCTATTACTATACAAACTAAAAGACAATACGTGAATCATTTGAGTAACCATAATGATATTCATCGTAGCATTCAACTCTTTTCCGGCATATCATGTAAGTAATACTAAGGAGATATACATAAAAAATGGACAATTTTCAATTCAATGATATAATTGTAAATATGTACCCCGATATTTATAAAAGAGTTCTTCCTTTTGTTGACGAGGCTCTTGAGGCATATAGCGGCGGACGGGAGCTTGACGACCGATCGCTCCAAAACATGACAAATCATATAATCGCACGGGCGGATTTTCATAATCACCCGCACCACGGATACACCGACAGGGCGGTAAGAGATATCGTCAGAGCATTGCTTCTATCCCGATTTATCAGCGGCTGCGGACGAAATTGTCACCATGGACATCATCACGGCTGTTGCAGGCGATGTGATTTTGATTTTCCTTTTTTCCCATTTTGGTGGGGGACGGGCGGCTTGAGAGGACATGGCGGGCGCAGCGGTCATCACGGCGGCCGGGACGGCGGACGCGGCAGAGGGCACGGCAGCCGCAGAAGGCACGGGGGCAGAGGCAGACGATAAAATATATAAAGAGGATGTTAGTTTTCGCTTAACATCCTTTTTGTTTTCCCCTCAACTACAAAATCATTCGCTAATAATACAAAAAGCTATCGCCGTGGTTTTGTTGTGAGATATACTTATATTTATACTTCGGTTATTAATTATTTTTATCGCTTCACCATGAACCTTTACAAAAGGTTGTCCTAATTCGGCATGCAATATTTCTATATCAGTTAGCTTAAAGCCTCTAATTCCATAGCCGCTTGCTTTGGATACAGCTTCCTTAGCAGCAAAAAAGCCCGCTAAAGTTTCAGTCCTGCTTCCTGTACCGCGGTAATATTCCATCTCAGCATCAGTAAAAACGCCCTTAATAAAAGATGATTTTTGAATGGATTTTTCTATCCGCTTGATTTCAATTATATCTACGCCCACCATGCTATATTTGTCCTCTTACACGCAATTCTATTCCTAACTCTGCACACAAGTCCTTACACTTTTCTATATCGTCTTTTGGAATACATGCTACGATACTCATTTGTGTGATAAACCCCGCTTCTTTTGATTTCTTCGTAAAGTCTATTATTTCGTCAAATGCCCTTTCGCCGTATACCGACCTTGATACCTTATTATACTTCTCAGCGTTATGTTGATTAAGAGATACGCTTATTATGTCAACCGCGTGTATTAATTCGGGAATTATATTACGCTTGTTTATTAGATTGCCCAGTCCGTTGGTATTTAATCGTATGGTTTTGCCTAGCTCATTTTTAATATACATACTGACTTCTAAGACACTATCGATCCTATAAGTACTCTCGCCATATCCGCAAAAAACAATTTGACCGTATGATTTTGGGTCAAAGCTTTTAATCGCCTCAATAACTTCATTACTCGCAGGCTCTTTTTTGAGCCATAATGATTGGCCGCTAAAACTACCGCCCTGTCTTACACAAAACACACAGTCATTAGAACAGCGGTTAGTGATATTAAGATATAAATTATCTTCATATTTGTAAGCGTAAATATCTTTCATATTTTACTATACTCTATATAACTCTTATAAGAGTCTCCACCGACAACACACACTCAAGTTTTGAAATTTCTGCTAAAGCTTTTTGCATTGACTGCTCAAAAGTTTTATGCGTCATAAAGCTGACAAAGGCTTGTCCGCCATGTGTTTCTTTTTGAACAAGCGATGCAAGATTTACTCCGCATCTGCCGAATATCGCCGTTATTTTTGCCAATATACCCGCTTTATCCTCGGCGAATATCGAAAAATAATATTTACTTTGGTAGTTGTTGTTAAATTTAACTTGCCCGCCTGATTTTATTTTTTTCTTATATTTTTTGTTTTTTAAAGTCTCCGCCGCCATAATAATATCACTTACAATGGCACTTCCTGTAGGATGCGCCCCTGCTCCGCTTCCGTAAAGCATAATATCACCGACAAAATCACCTTTGAGATATACGGCATTAAAGGCTCCCCTAACTCCCGCAAGCGGATGCTTATTAGGAACAAAGACCGGATGAACTCTAGCTTCGACTTTACTACCCTCATTCATTGCTATACCTAAGAGTTTGAGTGTGTAGCCCATCTCCTTGCCTTCGGCTATATCCCGCGTACTTATCTTGTCTATACCCTCACGGCTTATTCCTGCATAAGGCACCTCCTTCCCGAAAGCCAGCGAACTCAAAATAGACAGTTTATACATAGCGTCATAGCCTTCAACATCGGCTGAAGGATTTGCTTCGGCATAACCAAGCTCCTGAGCAATTTTGAGAGCCTCTGTATAACCAAGCCCCTCCTCACTCATTTTGTCTAAAATAAAATTAGTCGTACCGTTGATAATCCCCATAATCTCAATAATATTATTAGCTTGCATTCCTTGCTCAAGCGTACGGATTATAGGAATACCTCCCGCGCAACTAGCTTCAAAAAACAATCTCGCTCCGTTAGCTTCCGCCGATTTTAATTCTGTCCAATACTTAGCTAAAAGCTCTTTGTTTGCCGTAACAACAGACTTACCCGCCTTAAGCAAACTCAAAATAAAACCCCTTGCCGGCTCTACACCGCCCATCGTCTCGACAACGACACTAATCTCAGAGTCGGCACACACTTCCTCAATGCTCTTGGTTATTGCATCTTTCGGCAAACCCTTCGCGGCAATTTTAGCCGCATCTAAATCCAATACACGCTTGACCTTAATATCAAAACCGGTATTGTCCATAATCATTTTGTGATTACGCGTAATAATATCGTAAGTACCGCCGCCTACCGTACCGAACCCTAAAATAGCTATGTTAATTATTTTTTTCATAAAAGTTTTTCCTTTTTTTATATCTTACTTTTTATTTAATTTATAAATAAAATTCAAACCTCTTAACGTTAATGCTCGATCTACTACATTAATTACCCCCTCTGTTCCGTTTGCGATAAGTTCGCTTAGACCGCCGGTGGCTATTACTTTTGCTTCTTGACCGATTTCTTTTTTTATTTCGGTTACCATATGCGTCGTTAGACCGATGTAGCCGTTGATGATACCGCTTTGCATATTAGTAATGGTTGTACGACCGATAATTTCTTTGGGTCTGACAAGCTCTACTCTCGGAAGTTTTGCCGCGCTGTGAACAAGACTGTCAGCGCTTGTCTTGATACCCGGACAAATGGCGCCTCCCAAAAATTCTTTTTTGGCGGACACTACATTAAAGGTTGTCGCCGTGCCGTAATCAACAACTATACAAGGAGTACCGTAAAGATTAGCCCCTGCTACCGCCGCAACAAGTCTGTCCGCGCCTAACTCATGAGGATTATCGTATTTGATATTAAGTCCGCATTTTAATCCGGGACCTATAACCATTAGCGGCTTTTTGAAATAATAATTACATAAATGGTTGAAAGTATAATTAAGGTCAGGATTAACACTACACATAATTATGCCGTCAATCATCTGCGGAGCAATTCCTTTAGACGCCAAAAGGTCAATCAAAATACGCCCGTACTCGTCACCCGTCTTGCGACTTTCGCTT
>Ga0123355_10021579_pt1 | contig 10308 bp, 3 predicted proteins | sample TergutEmb28metaG_3_FD_89872 | JGI IMG/M metagenome (GOLD analysis project Ga0123355, IMG submission 89872) | Embiratermes neotenicus P1 segment gut microbial communities from Petit-Saut dam, French Guiana - Emb289 P1 | ecosystem: Host-associated > Arthropoda: Insects > Digestive system > Gut ... | reverse complement strand
GCCGGCGGGCGGGCGCGCCCTTCGTGAGCAAACGCAAGACACCCGTAAGTGAGATACGACGGAGGACCAGCTGAGACCGATCTACCCGACACTCGTGGCACTCGCCGTCGCGGCGGCGAGCGCCGGCGCGGCAACGAGCACCGGCGCCAGCACCGCCCGCCCGGCCGCGGCGAGCCAGGCACCAAGCGGCCTTGCGTACAGCCACGCATCCGCCGACACCGTGCAGTCGATGCCGAAGCCCGGCAGCTGCCACTACCGCGGCAGTGGGCTGTACGCGCTGCCAGACCCGAAATGCACGCCCGGGGCGCTGAACCCGGCCGTGACGCAGGCCACGATCCACCAGACGATCTGCCGGCCGGGCGGCTACACCGACTCCGTCCGACCCCCCGAAAGCGTCACCGAGAGCGAGAAGACTGCCGACATGCGGTCCTACGGCAACCACCACAGCCTGTCCGGGTACGAGATGGACCACTTCATCCCATTGGACCTCGGGGGCGCCGCGAACGACGCCCGCAACTTCTGGCCCGAGAAGAACTACCCGGGTGTGTCGCCGGACAGCTTCACGCTCAATCCTAAGGACAAGCTGGAGGACTACCTCAGGGATCAGGTGTGTTACCACGATCTCCCGCTGGCGAAGGCGCAGGCGGCGATCGCTGGCAGTTGGACCAAGGCCTACCAGCGCTACGTGCGTTAGAGATCGAGTCGCGGCCGAGGAGGCGCCACCTCTCGGTCATGAGGCGGAGCGACGCGGCGGTCACCAACCTCCCTTTGTCCTAACGGTTATGGACTCAACCAGACGTTCAGTCTGTTCCACCTCATCTGGCTCAAGGCGTGCGGCGGCGCGCGACCCGGGCCAGACAAGACCCCGTTTACGATCTGGCCGATGGCGGAAGTCGAGGAGTTCGCAACCGTCGACGAGATCGCACAGCGCCTGAACGTCAACCCGCCGACGGTAAGCAGCTGGATACTGCGCTCGGAGCTTCGGTCGGTCCGGGTCGGAGCTCGGCGGGTCCGCATCCGTGCACGAGCGCAGGAGCCGGGGCCCCTCCCGGGACTGGCGCGGTCAGCCGCGGGGCTTGCAGGGGCCCCGGCCGGCTGACGAGACGCCCTCGTGTCGATCTCACCGGCAGCCTACGCACGTGAACGCCGATGCGACCTATGCGAGCAACTGCGACCGCTCGACGCCCTGTTGCCCGGCTGGGAGGTCGTTAGGGTAGACGGAGAGTTGAGGTGGTCGTGCCCGGTTTGCTCGCGGGAACGGTGGCGGTTCGAGCGGCGCGCGACCGCGCGTCAGAGCTCGGTGAGTGAGGCTCCCGGTAGCGCATAACCGTTGTTAGGGACAGGCGTGCGAGACGCGTCGACGGGAACCGATTGTGCAGTCGTGTCCGGCTGGGGTGACGCTGTCCTCAACACTCTCTCCAATTACTCCCTCTGCTCCGGTCACCCGATCGGCCCGAGAGCCGCTCGGTGATCGCGGCGGGCACCGTACCAGATTTGCAAACGGAGCAGTTCCTAAGTGGGCCGGGATCATAACCACGCCACCCGGCGGATGTCAACCGCGTGTGAATCGCGAGACCGGAACGTCTGTAGTGACGGGCGTTTTGACGTCGTCGATTCCTGTCGCGCGACTGCGGGCGGCGTGCCAGCCGGTGGGCTGGCACGCGACTTGCGTGAGCCGCCCGTCCCGCGCCGCACGGCTGGGTTGTAGGCATCGCCTCGTCCAGGCGGAGCCGCAATCGCTGCCGGCACGAGCGTCGAGTTGGAGATCGCAAAGGATGTTCGTCGCGCCTTAGGAACCGGTGGCGACCTGCGCTGGGGCGCCGCTGGGTCGGCGCGCAAAACCAGGGCGTCGCTCGCCACTAGGTCTCTAACGCGGACTCGGGAAGAAACCAATTTGCAGGGGTTTTCTACGCTGGGCGAGGCACGGCCATAACAACGGTTATGGCCGTGCGAGACCGGTTCGGCTGCCCTCTCTGTTGGGGGGTAGGGCCCTTCGCTATCTCGCCGAGCACCCTGGCTCCAGCGGACGGGCAGTCGGCCGCGCGCTCGGGATTCGCCACGACTCCCAGACATGGGCGCTGCTTCACCGCCTCGAGCGCACGGGCCTGCTGGCCAAAGAGCCCAACGGCGTCGCCAGCGCCTGGACAGTCACCGAGCACGGACACCAGCTCCTGCGAGACCTCCCGGAAGGCGTCTATGGCGTCTAGCTCGTCATCTGGGCCGTGGGTGCTTCCTCGTGCCCTACGGCGTCCCCGTTTCGTCTGACCCCAACCCTGACCGAGGAGTCCCGCCAGCTATGAACCTGTTCCGTCGTGTTGCTCTCGCTGTCCTCGGGATGCCACGAGCAGTGCGCGAGCGCACCGAAGCGTTGGCGAGCATCGCGAGTGATGCGTCCGACGTCGGTGGCGCCGGCAGTGGTCCGGCTCCTCTCGGCGTCAGTGGTCACCGTGTGATGCGGGCTGCGTGTGGTGTGGCGTTGGCCGCGGCGGCTTCGCTGGCGGTGGGTGTGTCGCCGGCGTCATCCGAGATTACGCACCATTACCTCTGTCAGATCACGGGGACAAGCCCCGGTTCGTCGAGCGAGTGCAGCGCGAGTGGCAGTGCCGTTACGGGTGGGCTGTCGAATCCGTGGGGGGTCACGATTAGCAACGGGAACGTGTGGGTCGCTGATCCTGGGAACGCCGCTGTGGACGAGTTTGGCTCGACTGGGGCGGCGGTGTCGCAGAACACGGGCTCGGGCCAGTTCAGCGGCAGCTTTGTCCGCAGCGTCGCGGTCGATGACGCCACTCAGTTCTCGTATGTGGGCGACTCGGGCCCGGATGCTGTCGATGTGTTTGACAACACGGGCACGTTCGTGACGCAGTGGGACGGGTCGACGACGCCGAGCGGGTCGTTCGGCGGCGGGTACGTGTACGCGGCGGTCGACAACTCGACCGGCCCGTCGGCGGGCGACGTTTACGTGACGGACTCGAGCCACGGGGTGGTCGACAAGCTGAGCGGGGGAACCACGGCCGGCAGCCAGCCGACCCCGGTCGACTTCAGCGGCTCGGCCTCCTATATCTCTGGTTCGGAGATCACCGGCACCCCGTCGGGGTCGTTCGGGAACTTGCAGGGGATCGCGGTCGATTCGGGCGGGAACATCTACGCGGTCGATCAGGGCAAAGAGGTGGTCGACGAGTTCAGCCAGGCTGGCACGTTTCTGCGGCAGATCACAGGCGCGAGCGTGCCGGGCGGCTCGTTTGGCAGCATCGTGGCCGTCGGCGTCAACAACGCGAACGGCAACGTGTATGTGGTCGACGCCGGCGAAAACGCGGTCGACGAGTTCTCAAGCTCGGGCGCGTTCCTGGCCCAGCTGACGGGCGCTGACACCCGGGCCGGTTCGTTCAGCTCGCCGCAAGGCGTGGCGGTCGACTCGAGCGGGGATGTGTATGTCGCCGACGGGGGCAACCACGTGATCGACGAGTTCGGTGCGGACGTGACGCTGACGCCGGTGATCGACGACGAGTCCGCTGCGAACGTGACCTCGGGTTCGGCTGATCTACGCGCTGATGTCAGCAACGGGCTGAGCGATACCTACCACTTCGAGTACGGCACGGGCCCGTGCTCCAGCAGCGCGTGCACGAGCGTACCGGCTCCTGACGCGTCGATCCCGGGCTCGGTTACGGGCAATCAGAGCGTCAGCCAGCACCTCGGTGGTCTGAAACCCGGCACGGCCTATCACTATCGGGTCGTGATCACCAGCTCGCTGGGAGCGACAGACGGTCCCGATCGGGTGTTTACGACTCAGGTGGCCGGCGGGCCGGGCGGCCCCGACACGTGCCCCAATGCGGCGGTCCGAGCCGTGCAGGCGTCGGCGTTCCTGCCGGACTGCCGCGCGTATGAGATGGTCTCGCCGGTCGACAAGAACGGCGGCGATGCCGGTGTCAATTTTGGCCGCGGCGTCCAAGCGTCGGTCGACGGCAACAAGTTTGCGTATGTGTCCGCAACCCCGTTCCCCGGCTCGGTCGGCACGGGGGTACTCAACTTCTATTTGGCCTCGCGGACGACGAATGGGTGGCTGTCGCAGTCGCTGTTGCCGCCTCAGGCGACCGGCACGCAGCTGGGGGCCGGCGCGATCATGGTTGGGTACTCGGCCGACCTTTCGACCGGGCTTCTGCTAGAGGGTGGCGGCGCGGGTCAAGACGCTCCGCCCCTGGTCAGCGGCGAGCCTTCGGGCGTCGCGAACCTGTTCGTGCGCGACAACAACGACGGCTCCTACCAGCTCGCGGACCTCACGCCCGCCGGCAATCCCCCGGGCGACGCGCAGTTCGACGCCGCGACAAGCGATTTCAGCCATGTGCTGTTTCAGTCGCCGGGCCAGTTGACCGCCGACACCCCGCCGGGCGAGAACAACGTGCACAACCTGTATGAATGGGTTGGCGGCACCCTCCGCCTGGTCGACCAGATCCCGCCCGCGGGTAGCACGCAGTGCGGCGGCAGCGGGCCGGCCTGTGTCGCCTCTCCGAACGGAGGCGATGCGGGCGGCGGCGGGTTCAACGGCGGTGCTCGAAACGCTGTCTCGCCCGATGGCTCGAAGATCTACTTCATCGACTTTGGAGGACAAGAGGACGAGCCCGGTCAGCTCTACGTCCGTGAGAACGGCACGACCACGGTCGAGGTGTCCGCTTCGCAGAAGACCAACGGGTCCGGCCCCGGCGGCACCGATCCAAACGGCCCGATCTTTCCCACCTACCAGATCGCGAGCGGTGACGGCTCGAAGGTGTTCTTCACCAGCTGCGAGCAGCTGACCAACGATTCGACCGCCGGATCCGGCGGTCCCGGCACCTGCCATCGCATTTCCAACGCCGCCCCGAACCAAGGTAATGACCTGTATGAGTACGACACGGGCACCGGACAGCTCACGGACCTGACCGTCGATCCGCATCCTGCGACCGACCCGAGCTGCTCGGCTGCCGCCGGCACATTTTGCGGTGCCAACGTGCAGGGCGTGCTCGCGACAAGCAGCGACGGCTCCTATGTGTACTTCGTTGCCGACGGGGTCCTCGCTCCCGGCGCCTCGCCTGGCACCTGCGACCTGTTCCGCGATCCGGGCGGAACCTGCAACCTGTACGTGTCCCACTTCGCCGGGACCACGAGAACCACGAAGTTCATCGCGACCCTCGACATCGGTGACGCCCGTGACTGGGACCAGACCGCCAACCAGGCCAGGCTGACCGCGGACGGTACGCATCTGGCGTTCATGTCGACCAGAAGCCTGACCGGCTACGACAACACCGACACCGGTACCGGCCAGGCCGACACCGAGGTGTTCCTGTACAACGCCAACGCGACCTCGGATCCGCTCTCGTGCGTCTCGTGCAACCCGACCGGAGCGCGCCCGGCGGGTCCGTCCAGCCTAGCGAGCGTGGAGGAGCCCACCCCTCTCGGCACCTACCTGCCGCGAAATCTCTCGGAGGATGGCAGCCGGCTGTTCTTCGACAGCGCAGACGCGCTGGTGCCCAGCGACACCGACGGGACGCAAGACGTGTACGAGTGGGAGGCCGACGGCTCGGGCTCCTGCCAGAGCTCGGCGGACAACGGCGGCTGCCTGTCCCTGATTTCGGGCGGGCAGAGCACAGCGGGGTCGAGCTTCATGGACGCGAACCCCAGCGGCTCAGACGTGTTCTTCTCCACCAAGCAGCAGCTCGTGTCCCTAGACAGCGACCAAAACATCGACGTGTACGACGCCCGCGCGGACGGCGGAATCCCGGCGCAGAACCAAGCGCCGCCATCAGCACCGTGCAGCGGTAACACGTGCAGGGGACCGGTCAGCCCCGCACCGTCCCCGCCGACCGCGGCCAGCATCAGCTTTGCGGGCCCGGCCAATCCGTCCGCAGCCATCCCTTCAGCGAAGGGCAAGGTCAAGACGTTGACGAGGGTCGTCTCCGGCTCCACCTTCTTCGTCAAAGTCAGCGTGCCCGGCAAGGGCCGGATCGCGATCTCAGGCTCTGGGATCAAGACCGTCAGGCGATCAACCGCTAAAGCTGGCACCTACGGGCTGAGGGTGACTCTCACCGCTAGTGAGACGCGGGCGCTCAAACGCAGCGCCAAGCAAAAGCGCAAGCTCAAGCTCAGGCTCCGCGTCGTCTACACACCGGACCGCGGCACCTCCTCCACCCTCACGGTGTCAATCACCGACAAGGCGACCCAGAGGCCACACCGATGAGAACCAACCCAGGCATCTGCTCACAGCAACGACCCTGCCTCCGGCTACCGCGGCTGGCGACAAGGCGGAATCGAGGGCGCCGTGCGCGCCGGCTGGCCACGCTAGCAGCCGGCGCTTGCATCCTCCTGGCCACGTTCGGGGCCGCGAACGCGTCGGCCCAGTTCGGGATCACCAGCTTCGACAGCACCGTCACCAACCAGGACGGCACTCCCGTCACTCAGGCCGGGTCGCATCCCTACGAGCTGACGACGACGATCGATATGACCAGCCATACCGATCCGAGCACAGGTCGTCTGGTGCCCGACGAGAACCTCAAGGACCTCCAGGTGAATCTGCCGCCAGGTCTGATCGGCAATCCGGCGGGAATCCCCCAGTGCACCGAGCAGGACCTCGCTCCCGCCGGAGGAGGCACACCCACCTGCAGCCCAGCGTCCCAAGTCGGTGTGCTGACACTGGATAACACACCATTCGGCCCCACCATGTTCTTCCCCGTGTTCAACCTCGTGCCGCCGGCAACGCAACCAGCCGAGTTCGGCTTCAACGTATTCGGGCTAGCCGTGTTCATCGACATAAGCATCCGGACCGGCGCCGATTACGGCGTCACCGCGACACTGCCTGACATCCAGAACGCGCTCCCGTTCACGGGCACGGCGCTGACCCTTTGGGGTGTCCCGGCGGACCCCTCTCACGACGCGCAGCGCTGCTCGGACTTCAACTTCAATCTGACCGGGACATGCTCAACCCCCGAGTCTGCCGGGATACCGCCACAGCCATTTCTCACCAACCCGACCTCGTGCTCCGGGCCGCAGACCACAACGATGCGAGCCGACTCGTGGCAAAGCGAGGGCGACTTCCAGACAGCCACGTCTATCTCCCACGACAACCAGGGCAACCCGATCGGCTTCGACGGCTGCAACCTGCTCGCTTTCAGCCCGACGATCAGCGTTCAGCCCGACACCACCGCCGCCGATTCGCCGGCAGGACTCTCCGTCGACCTGCGCATGCCCCAAGACGGGCTCGCCAACCCGACCGGGCTCGCGGAAGCGAACCTTCAAAACGCCACGGTGACACTACCGAGCGGTGTGTCGGTGAACCCGTCGGCGGCGAACGGGCTGACGGCGTGCTCCCCGGCGCAGATCGGGATCGACAATGCGAATCCGCCGACGTGTCCGGACTCGTCGAAGATCGGCACGGTCGAGGTCGACACACCGCTTTTGTCCGACGCGCTGACAGGCGGAATCTACGTAGCCCAGCAGAACCAAAATCCATTCGGGAGCCTGTTGGCGATCTACGTGGCCGCCCAAGCCGACGGGGTGCTGCTCAAGCTCGCCGGCCACGTCATCGCCGACCCGAGAACGGGGCAGCTGACCACAACGTTCTCGAACAACCCGCAGCTGCCGTTTACGGATTTCAAGCTGGATTTCTTCGGTGGGCCTCAGGGGATTCTGGCGACCCCGCAGCAGCTTGGGACCTACACGACGACGTCGGACCTGTCTCCGTGGTCGGGTGGCGCGGACGTGACGCCGTCGGATTCGTTCCAGATCACCTCGGGTGGGGTGTCTGGATTTTCGCCGACGTTGACCGCGGGAACGCAGAATGCCCAAGCGGGCGCCTACGCGCCGTTCGTGCTGTCCTTCCAGCGCTCGGACACCGATCAAAATTTCTCCGGGTTGTCGGTGAAGCTGCCGCCGGGGATGGTCGCGAAGCTCGCCGGCGTTCAGGAATGCTCCGACGCTCAGTTGGCGCAGGCGTCAGCGAGCAGCGGAGCGGCCGAGCAGGCCGATCCGTCGTGTCCGGCCGGCTCGCAGGTCGGGATGGTCACGACCGGCGCGGGGGTCGGCCCGGATCCGTTTTTCCTGTCCGGGCAGGCGTATCTGACCGGCCCGTACAAGGGCGCGCCGTACGGGCTCGCGGTCGTGGTGCCGGCGGTCGCGGGGCCTTATGACCTCGGGACGGTTGTGGTCCGGCAGGCGTTGTTCATCGATCCTGAGACTGCTCAGGTCACGGACGTGTCCGATCCGTTCCCGACGATCCTGCAAGGCATCCCGCTCGATATCCGGCGGATCGACGTCGATCTGAACCGCCCCGGGTTCACGGTCAACCCGACGTCGTGCGACCCGATGTCGGTCACCGGGACGCTTACGTCCACGGGAGGTCTGACCGCGAACGATTCCTCCAACTTCCAGGTTGGCGGCTGTCAGGACATCGGGTTCTCCCCGAAGCTGAAGCTCGCGCTGACCGGCAAGGGCAAGACGCGGTCGGGTGATCATCCGACGCTGACAGCGACGCTGACCGACCCGGCGGGGCAGGCGAATATCCGGATGGCGAAGGTCGCGCTGCCGCTGTCCCTGGCGCTCGATCCGGACAACAGCAACAACGTCTGTTCGTTCGCGACCGCGCAGGCGGTCCACGGCGGCCCAGTCGGCTGTCCAGCGAGCACGATTGTCGGGACCGCGACCGCGGTCACGCCGCTGCTCTCCCAACCACTGACCGGGAACGTCTATTTGGTGCAGGGGATCCGGACCAACGCCCAGGGTCAGCAGGTCAAGACGCTGCCGTCCTTGCTGGTGCCGTTGCGCGGTCAGATCGCCTTGGATCTCCGGGCGCAGACCTCCGTGTCGGGCGGGAAGCTGGTGACGACGTTCGCGACGATCCCGGACGCGGTCGTCAGCAGCTTCACGTTGAGGATCAACGGCGGCAAGAAGGGGCTGCTGGTTGTCACCGGCCGCGGGCTCAACATCTGCCAGAAGAATCAGGTCGGCAACGCCAACTTCGGCGCCCAATCCGGGAAGACGACCTCCGGGAACATGACCCTGTCAACCCCGTGCGGCACGCCCGCGCAGCTAAAGGTGCTGTCGAGTCGGATGAGGGCCGGGGCGTTGACCCTGCGGGTTCGGACCTCGGAGCGCGGCAAGGTCACCGTGACCGGCCAACACCTCGCCGGCTTCAGCAAGGTGCTGGCGGCCGGGGCACACCAGATCAAGGTTCGGGTCAAACACGCCTCGGCGCGCGGGTCTCGCTCAACGCACGCCGCGAGTACGAAGGTGACGGTGGAGGTCGCGCCGGCCAACGCGAGGTCGGTGATCAAGACGCTCACCGTGCCGATGTAGGTCACGGACAATGGCCGCAGAGTGGCCGGCGGGGAGCGGACTAGAGCGGCTTCCACGCGCCGGGTCCAAGGACTAGCGCAACGGCTCAGACACCCTCTCGGATGGCAGAAGACACTCCCTGGGATAGACAGAAGGCGACGGAGGAGCAGTCCGATCGAGGCTTACGAGAGCCCCAAACCGGGTGCATAAGAGTCGTTAGGGACAGACGTCGGAGATGCGTCGACCCGCACCGCCGGCGGGGTCTTGTCCACATCTGGTGACGCTGTCCTCAACACTCTCTCCGCTTCTCCCTCTGCTCCGCTCGCCTGGTCGGCCGCCGGGCCGCTCGGTTGATCGCGGCGGGCACCGTACCAGATTTGCAAACGGGGCAGTTCCTAAGTGGGCCGAGATCATAATCACGACGCTGAGCGGATGTCAACAGCGTCTGGCCGCGAGACTCGAAACCCCAGGTAGGGATGAGTGCTTCGCGTGGCCGATGGACATGGCTCGGGTGGGAGAGGTCGGCGCAGTCCCCTGGACGAGACACGCTGCTGACTGAACTGGCCGGCACCGATGCCCAGCTCGGACAGCGCACACGTTGGACTGCCAGGAGTCGTATTAGTCGGCTGCGGCGGGATCAAGCGGCGCCCGAGTGGGCCGGTCCGAGCTCGCCGCAGTCCCCCTGTCCGGCGGGCGAATAGCGATCGAGCCTGAATCGCCGCAAGGGTTCCGGGTCGACCCGCGAAAGTCCAGGTTTTCCAGGGGGTTTGGCGAGTTGGCCATAACGACTCTTATGGCCGCTCGGAGCCCCGCCGGCTGCCGTCGCTGCTGGGTGGCAAGGCGCTCCGCTATCTCGCCGAGCACCCCGGTTCGTCCGGCCGGGCGGTTGGCCGCGGGCTCGGGATCCGTCACGACTCCCAGACCTGGGGGCTGCTTCACCGCCTCCAGCGCGACGGGTTGCTCGCCAAGGAGCCCAACGGCATCGCCAGCGCCTGGACCCTGACCGAGCAAGGG
>Ga0123355_10021578_pt1 | contig 10309 bp, 4 predicted proteins | sample TergutEmb28metaG_3_FD_89872 | JGI IMG/M metagenome (GOLD analysis project Ga0123355, IMG submission 89872) | Embiratermes neotenicus P1 segment gut microbial communities from Petit-Saut dam, French Guiana - Emb289 P1 | ecosystem: Host-associated > Arthropoda: Insects > Digestive system > Gut ... | reverse complement strand
GTAGTAGTAGTAGTAGTAGTAGTAGTAGTTGTTGTTGTTGTAGTAGTAGTTGTAGTTGTAGTATGAAATTGGTATTGGAACATTGTAGTACTTTTATCCGTGGCAAATAAAGAAACAGTTGAAAGTTTTATAAAAAGTTATGGTACGTGTAAGAAACACGTATTTATTTATACTGTGATCCATTGTGTAATAACATTTTACCTTTTCTTGATTTCAAACTTTCGCCATGTTCTGAATGTTGTATGCTTTCTTCTGGGTAATTCCCCGGTGTCCGAATTTTATATGCCAGCATTTTGGAACACTCATACCTATGCGCCTATGAAGATGGAACAGACAGAGTGTTCCAAAACGTTGGCATATAAAATTCAGATGCCTGGGAATTACCCAGAAGAAAGCGTACATTTACATTTTGTTTGCTGTTTTTTGTACAACTTCTGTACATGGTTTACAATAAACATCAGCAACATGTGGAGTCACACTCATAAAGGTGCATGAATTAAAGGAGTGTGTCATATGCATTTACAAAATCAGACTTCTTAAGTTTCAGTTTGTTCTGGCAGCAACAACAGTAAAAATGATGAAAAGGTAATATTCATGTACTAAACCATGTAAATCATCCACATTACTCATTTCATCTAGTACATAAACAACTGAACCATAAACTAATGTGGGTTATATGGCTCAAGCAGTAGTGCTGCTTGCTTACTTACATATGGGAGGTGCCTGGGATGAATTTCAATGGATGACTACCCTGGCAAAACTTTTTTTTTAAATAATCTTTCTCTATGTGCACATATAATTTGTGTCACATTAAAATGTATTGCTGTTGCTAGGATATGGGGAAAATGGACTATCTGAAGTACCAGCCGTTTACAGGAGTGGTTCCATATTACTTACATTATGCATAATTTTACAGTTACACCTATATCAGGTGGAAGTTCTGGAATTTTAAATGGGTTTTTGACTGTGATTGGAGAGTATATTTTTTGTGTCAGACTTTAATGGGATTCAGCATAACTTAGTACAGTTACATGAAAACTTACCAAAGAAACTTGATTTAAAGTAATTTGTTCCATTGTTACCGATAGACGAAGGGGAAGGTCTGCCAATATTTCTTTTTAACTTTTAAACCACTTCTCTGTTGGTGATTGAATTCAGTATGGTTTTATGGGTTTGTTGCAACTTCTAGGAGAAGGAGAAAAGTAAGAAAGACAAATTGCAGGACAGAGAGCGAGCATTACGTACAAAGTTAGTGAAGAAGTACAAGAGTGCACAGGAACATCAGTTAGAGGAACACAGAGAGAAATTGCTGCAAACTGTTGAGGGTAAGAACAAGTTGCGCAGTGTGTTGGCTTCAACCAGCAAGAAGCAAGACCAATGTGACCGGTCATCAGTGTCTAGCATCTCCTCCAGTGGTGAAGACAAGGATAAGTTTTCCAGTTCAGATAGCACAGATCTTGCATCAGCTGGAGAACAGAGAGAAACAAGCTGGAAGGGTGAGTGTGATACTATACTGGAATTCACACCTCATAGAAGTAATACATTTTTGATAGGGTGACATATCAAGAAACCTATGCATATTGAGATTCTGAAAATCCTCAGTGCTGAGGGTGTGTAAATTCTTTGTCTTCATGTGTATGTGATTTGTGAATGTGAACATCTATTTGATCTTGGACACTGAGTTCTGTAGTTAAGTCTGAACAACTAGTTTTAATCTGCATGCAATGTTTTATCACAGTGATCAAAATTTGTTATTAAAGTACTATAAATAAGTGGTTTTTATTTCACATATACTTTATGTAAACAGCATTTTTTGCAGACTAAAGTACCTGCTTTTAATTGTACTTTTTTTTCCTCCCGCCAGAGAAACAAGATTTTGATGGAAAGAAATATCGTGTTGTGTCACAGTATAAGGACAGACACTGGTATCAGAATAAACATTATTGTGAAGATTCACACAGCTACATCTATCCATATGGAGATAAAGGAAGTCATCCTATGTATCCATATTTCTTTAAGAACTATGAAAGATGTCCTCCGTATAATTTAACATTTCATCACAGAGGTGGATTTTATCCTCGCAGGCGAGGTTTTTATATTCCTCATTGGCAGAAATACTCTCGAGCAGGACGTGGTTCGTATCGCAACTTCCAGGCACAAGACTTCCCTTCTGATTCTTGTTACTATGAAAACATGACAAGTGATTACTACCGCTACTTCCAGAAGTTAGCGAAAGGAAGTAAAATACAAGAGTCATCTGATACACAGTCCCAGAACTCTTCTTCTGCCAGCCATTCATGTTCTAAGCATTCTCAGTCATCTCAGTCAAAGAGCAGGTCACTGTCTAGGACACGATCACACTCAAATTCAAGATCTCAATCAAGAACTTGCTCACATAAACGTTTCAGATCACGTTCAGCATCCTTGTCACCAAAAAAGTCACGATCAAGAACTTGTTCATATTCTAGGTCTCGTTCACAGACTTGGACACGGTCACCTTCACAATCTGTGACACATTCAAAGTGCAGTGATAGTGTTGCAGAGAAAAGTGTAGTGGTTAAGTCAGTGAGTCAGTCAAAAGAAGAAAGAACAGCAAAACATTCTCATAGTAAGAAAAAGAAGAGGAAACATAAACGAGGTGATGCATGCAGTGACAGTGACAAAGAAAGTGTGAAACATAAACGATAGTAGGCACTGTCTGAAATGTAACTTAATTGTCATATTTAAAGCCTTAATGTGCTCCAGGAGCTTGGCAACTTATGTTTGTTTTGCCTGTGGTAAGTAATGTGTGATAGTTTTATAAGAAATTTATTACTCTCTTTGAATATATGTGCTACTTATGACATGTTACAGTAATGTAAAAAAGTTTCTGTTTTTAGCATAATTTATGCTTTCTCTCATGAAAATCTGCAAGATGTTCTAGATAACTAGTGGCACATAAGGAATATCTTGGATTGCATAGGAAGATTGTACCATTCTGGGCATGTTGAAGTGTATCATTTTGGGCTCATTTATGGCAAAACTGAGAAATCAGGTTTATTTAAAATATGTTCATAAATAGTGTGGTTGTTACATGTGTGCAGATAGCATAGATAAGAGAATTGATAGGTGTAGGGCTGATGTGGCACAGTTTGCAAATCCCAGACTACAGACATGAAAGAATGCCAGTTTTTATAGGTAAATGGCTATACAGGATACACGGGAATTGCTTTAACAATTTAAGTGAAGTACTGTCCACCTATACAAGACAGACCACTTAAAAAGGGAAGTAGATTTGTTTAGTTTTGGGGCCAAAATTTCTGCCTTTTCCACAGTGGCCAAGCCTGCCCAAGCACTTTCCTTGGAGGTAAAGTGTCGGGGGTGTGAGGCTGACCATTCATCTCCATTTACTGCAGTGGTACACATCCTGTAGCCCTAAAGCCTTTCCTAAGTGGCCCATGGAGCCTTTCATTTAGTTATTATTCTAATGAACATCAGCCCCCTATAAATTCAGTTGAGAATAGACAGATGATTCAGTGTTACTTCATAAAGAAGCTATACAGTTTATCATAATCAAATACAGATAACATATAAAATGATTGCAGTATATTTTATTATGTCTTAAAAACCCCTTGCAGCGTGTCACCAGATCACTTTTTTGTGAGTTGCACATAGTTATAAAAGGTTGTGCACCACTGATCTAGTGCATAAGTTAAGATTTCAGGAGCTGTACATTTACTGCCTTATGCTTCTTCATGGTATGGGGTTTTTGTACAAGGTTCTTCAGATACGAATCTGTATTATTTATGCTGTACCTGCAAGTCATTGTGTGTCTTATACTTTGCTTTATGAGACAATGGGTCTTGTACTGTGTCCTCAGGCATGAGATTATCATCCCCACATTATACATTAGCACCATACCATAGCTTAGAGTATTTCAGGAAAGAGGATGTTTCTGCACTGTCATTGTCCACTTTTTTTTAATCCTTTCACAAATCCTTTCACTCTAACATTTCAACCTAACACTCAGCACTTTGCATCTCTTCTTGTATACCACTAAAAATGTTTGAAGGCGGGGGAGGGGGGAAGACCTTGCAAAAGTAGCAGTGTAATGAAGGTTGTGTCGTTTGTACATCTTACTAAATATTATTATTACAGGAACCAAATGTAGGATGTTGAGGTGGGATGTGTCAAAATGGGAGTGATGAGCAAAATTTTGGAATGAAAATGGAGGGAGGAGACCATGTGAGAAACCTAAGCATGGTGTAGTGGATGGACTAGATTAATTATTGGGGTTCTGGACAGGATCTAAAGAATGGCATAAGTCACATGACACTAGAGTGAACATGTTAAATATCAAGTGTAAAGTGGCTTCATTCATATTCATATTCATTCATATTTATTTTTGTTCATCTGATCCAGAAGGGGAGTTGTAACCCACAGGATATAGAACATGTCAATTACATTTAACGCTATATTGCAATACATTACAATAGATACAAGCAGTCTAAAATAGGATAAAATACAATGCAGCCACTGTAGAATCAGCAGTAGTCAAAAGGTTAACAATATATACTAATTTAAACATACATTTCATTTGTACAGTTTTATAATATGTTACTATTTAAAATTAATTAATAGGTCAACAATTCTCCCCTATGTATTTTTGTGACAATACTCTCATGAACTTTGTAAAGAATCTTCAGGTTTTGTGGTAAATGAAAAGCTGAATAACTGTGAGCTTCTCACTTGTTGACATGGTGTAATATTCCCAAAGACTTTGAATCTTCAGCATTACAATTATTAGCAGAGTGAACTTAAGGGTCTTGAAGATGAATGCAGCATGCTTCTCTGAAACTTTGACAACAATATAGGCCTACCAGTTTACACACCTTAACAGTCCAGAAGTCTGCACTGCTGTGAGAACCTCAAATCTCAAGTTGTAATTTTATTGAGACACTTACAGTTTGAAAGTGAACAGTTATAATGTCTTCTGGAAATTTCTGAGTCCTCCAAAACCTAGGAATAATTTGTGACAGAAGCCTGGAGTCATGATGGCTGATCACTTTGATTGAAACACCGGAGTCAGTCTGCATACAAAATGTTGGTTCCATTGCTCTTTTTGTGGTATGCATGTTGTATGTGTTGATATCACAATAGAGATGTGATTGCAAGAGCTATGTCTGACCACAGACTCGGGTATCCAGTACTTGCACAAGACAGCAGAAGTAATGTCACACAAGAAGTCTGTAATATGGGACCATCTGTAGATTGACAGTGACATTCTAAAAAAAGTAATTTGTGTCATTTTTAGTTGAACCTCAAGCATGCAACACAAATATTTCCATTATTTTGAGATATCTAAGAACTCTGCATTCTGAAACATAACATTTCCTAACCACACAAATTGGATGCTTGCACCAGACAGTATTTCTAGTTATCCAGACAGTTACTTCCCAGCTTACATCAGTCCATTCTGCACCATTTTGTAACTATATAAATACAAATATGTAACATATAGGCATGTGCATGCTGTTAATCCTATAACTGTCTGCTGAGATCCTAAGCAATGTGTAATGGTGTTAAAACCTTAACAATGGAAAAGAATACATAAGACTTGAGTTTCCATGATCCATGTTTTATGTAGCATAGGGGGGTTACTGTATGTGTTTACTTTAGTAACTTACAGATGCTGTACATGTCTGTCTCTAATAAGCCATTGGTCCATTTTCCTGGCACTGATGAAATGAAATGTTTTCTTTCTTTTAGAGAGCAAGGTATGCAGAAAGTTATTGGTGATGCATTAATAATGATGGTAATGAAAAATTTCCAATGTTGTTGATAGTGGAAGACAGGTTTTGAAATTTCACTGATGCTTTGGACCCTTACTACACACTGCCAACATGTAAATGACTCCTGCGCATGGTATAATTAAAGTTTCCACATTGGGAGAAAAAAAAAACGGAAGAAATGAAATATTTTACCTTGACTAATGATTTGTGGAACTCTTTATCCACAGAATTCTGTTTGGTTGTCACCTGTCAGTTTAAAATAAGGAATTTATAGTTAGAAACTATAGCTCTGTGGGATGTGCACATGGCAGTAAATCCTGCCAGAGAGCTTATAACACAGTATCTTTTGTCAACAGCAAGGTAAAATTTTGTGCATTGTATTTGACATTGCTGCTAACATCAAAGCTGTGACATAACCCCAAGAGTGACGGAAGTGCCATATGTTGCCCCTGTGATTAACGACATTGTAAACCAAGGCCCAGAAACAGTGTCTTAGTTGCAAGGAAAATGCTGCAAAATTCTGGACTCCTTTAAATCCTCCTGCAAAAGAAACAGTTGTATCAATGCAAGTGACACTCAACAAGTCTGTCCATGAACTAATGCAAGAAACTGACACAAGGTGGAACAGTATGTGTAACATGATGGCTAGATTCTTGGAGCAGACTGCACTTGCTGCTGTTGACTCTAAAATTGAATCGCTGACTAGTTGAATGTTCTGCGGTCCAACAGTTGCTAATTGGATTGAGGCTGTTCAGTGTTACGCCCTTGCAACTGTCCTCGAAAACACATTACTGAATCTGCAATTTTGTCTTCGTTGACAAATGTGTCCATCAATTCAGCAGAACCAGGAACAAGCACAAGAACATCTGGTGCAAAGAATATGGCACCAGTGAATGTTATGAATTGCTAAAAAGTTTTTCATTGTGGTAAGTGTGTTACTATTAGCACTACCCACATTGCTGGACCCAAGGTTTAAAATTGTGGCATTTGTGAGGAACACACAGCCAGATGAAATTACACGTGTTCTCATTTGTAAGTGTTCACAAATATGAAGCTCTCTGACTGCCCAGTTTGGCATTTCTCCTCCACAAGTTGCAACCAGCATTAATACAGTTCACTGTGACAGTTGTTTGATACATATATTGCCAAGAAGAATCTGCAGCACATCACACAGTGGAAATTCAAGGTGACTTTCTGAATCGTGTGAAACATGATCACATAATCCACTGAAATACTGACAAAGAAATGAAATGAAATATCCAACATTAGTGCAATTCATGAAGAAATTTTTTTTATATATATATTGGTCACACGTGAAAAGTTTTTTTGCGAAATCTGGATTGTCGTTGTTACAGTAAAGGCGTCAAAACAGTGCAGATATTGTCAGCAAAGTTTTTTTATGTGAACTGACAGTAGGATTGCCCTTCAGTATTTAAGTCAGGAAAGAACTTATTATTATTGGTGTTGTTATCATCATCATCATTATCATTATTAATATCAGATGTGTGATTACAGCACTATACCATTTCAAGTTGCATACTATGGGGAAATAAGTATGTACAAATTGCAAAACAATATTTTTAAATTTAAATAATGCTGTATGAAGTATATATTTCTACTTTAATAAAGTTCGTCATGTCTCTGTTAGTGCTAATTAGGCAAATTAATTGTGATGTTGTAATAAACGACATTTGGTTCATATGTGGCCCTCCTCACGTTTACTGTATGTACTCGGCGTGGACCGGAATATTGTAGTCGGTATAGCGTCTCGAAACGGGTTGGACTGCCCGGGGATCGAATCCCTGTGGTGGCGAAATTTCCCGCACAGTCCAGACCGGCCCCGGGGGCCCACCCACCCACATCTAGCGTTGATGTTGAAGAAATAGTACGGCTATACTTTTACTTCCCTTCTGTGCCTTCATCACATGTCACAGGATGAACTTTATGGGTTGTCCATAAATGACGTCACGCGATTTTGGGGTAAAACTGACTCTAACCCCCTTCTTGTCACATTTTATCACGAAAGTCTGACACCTCTTTCAAAATGACGTCACACACGCCCCCTTCCCCAATGCCACACGAAAATGAATTGCCTATAGAATGTAGTTGATACTGTGTAAAGCCAAAACCCACATCCATACTGTTTTATTCATGTAAAACATAAGACAAAACAATGTGCACAGTTTAGGCCTCCTGGAAAAAACTGCGACAGACCGTCTTCTGCCCATTCATCAGTAGCCGGCAAATTACCTAACTTGAGTATGAGAAGTATTAACCTGTTCTGCACAAAATCTTACATGTTATATGATGACTTTTATGACGTCACGATATTTCGAAGCACCCAACCCCCTTCATCGGGCATCGTCAAAGAAGTCTCAACCTCCCCCCCTTCGAAGTGATGTCATTTATAGACGACACCTTTACGCCTTCGGTAGAATACGTACCAGTGCTGTCGATAGTTTCTCGAAAATGGCGCCGTTCGTGCACATGGAATCGACTCCTGAGTTGTCGACAGAGCCACCGTCCGTTCCCGTATGACCAAGCACGAAGAGCAATGGTCTCTTGGTAATTACCATGGACGTATCATTTTACTTGAGATTCGCGCACGTCTGGGATGTTACGCACCGGAGAGTGGTAATTCCGTGCCGACGTTTCGGGACAACCTATCAGTCCCATCTTCAAGGGACAAGAAGTCCTTCTTCTTAGACAAAACAGGTGACATGCGTCAAACTAGTCCGCCTTGCAGGGTTGTTAGAATAACATACGTGCTGCCTCTTTACATTTCCTACATATTGAATTAGGCGGAAATTATATTATACAGTACTTGTTTTAGTCCGATCGATCTGATGCCCTTCCTCGCATGCTTTTGAGGAATATAAATTCGCAATTTGGTATATTTGTAGTATCAATACGAACCGTGAGTGGTGGAGGAGAGGCTATGGTATGGAAGGAGGCTGCTCTACAAAGGTTATGCTCATAGTTACCACCAGAAGTATTGCTTGCCCACGGCCACACAGTCAAGCCGGGTACATGAGGACGGCCAAACCGGTTATGGCGCTGTAAGTTTGCGTTTCCAAGTAGTTTCGAATCTGAACGAGGTACTAATGTGTGACTTTCATAGTGATAGACAAAATTTGATATCTATAATGAATGTTTTCTGTGGCAGAACCAACAAGCTGCTTTACTCTGTGGATACCATCAAACTTAGATAATTAAACGAACAGCTCTCGTTTCGAGTTTGGTACGTTAGTTCTACCCGTCTGCCGTACGTAGCGCTCCTGTCTCTTGACTGTATGAACTCATGTCTGCTGCGTGTGGTGCTGGTGTTCCTCCTCATCCAGCACACCCATAACACACAAGTGTACTCCTCCGACCATTCAACCTACTGCACATGACTCAATGCATATGACGAGAGATACGACGGTTACTCCTTAGAAATATTGCTCGCGTTCCCGCTTCTCTCTATTCCTACCACTCAACATTACTATTGAGACTAAGGTTAGTCGTTGGTACATTTCATAGTGTTCCTCTATTGCTTCCTTCGGACATTCTCCATCCTGACTTAGGTTAGTCGTGCGTGTTATTCCTAGCGATACATGCAATGTCTTTCTCTCACATATCCCTCCAACGTATAAGACGCTTCATTAACTTTCCGTTTCACCCTCCCTATATTCTCTGATATTCCTCCAACGATACAGGCAACGGTTAGCCGTTGGAAATATTCATAGAGTTTCCTCCGGGCTTCGCGCTACATTTCGTCATATTCGCGCCGGACGTCAGTATCGTTTTGGTTCTTGCGCTGAGTACTGTGCTGTTATGAGGTTCGAATTTTTTAACGCGTTCTTATAAAAATTGCACATTTATAACACCTTTTGCGTATATACGTGTTACTTCTGTTATTCAAACATACGAACGGCGACTCAATTCAAAGGCATACGTTTGTTCCACGACGTTCGGGCGCGCAATGCTGGACGCCAACCGTGTCCCTGATAAATTGTCACTCGCATTCCTGTTTAGCGACCCCGACTTCGGCGTTCAGTTCTTGAAAGATGTGGGGCTAATTCGAAAGCAGTATGGTGTACTGTAATTGCGGATTCCAAATGTCCCGGTGCGTCGACACTAATCGTAAGGACGGTTACCGATGATGATGTCGGAGGAACACGTCTGCTTCCGCATGCTTTGTTTCCACGTCAGTCAGGCACGGTTCACGGTTTCAGCTGAGAAGTTCGTGACAGTTTCGTTCCTCACGTACGTCATTCGCTCATACGAAAACGATCGAGGGCACGTGGCGGCATCTGAAAGGATTTCTCAATCCCTACAACTAGACGGGGGACTAGTACATCTATCACCTGGCCCAATACATGTTTGCGGCGGGGTTCAGATCTGACAACGTGGACCAGTTTACCTAGTCCATCGGCATCGTTGCAACAATGGACTGGAGCGCCCCCCCCCCCCCCCCCCCCCCCCCGCCCTCCTGGCCTACACCCCGCTCCGCCCGTCCCCCTCCCCCTCCCACCCCCCACCCCCAACCCTCTCTT
>Ga0123355_10021577_pt1 | contig 10309 bp, 10 predicted proteins | sample TergutEmb28metaG_3_FD_89872 | JGI IMG/M metagenome (GOLD analysis project Ga0123355, IMG submission 89872) | Embiratermes neotenicus P1 segment gut microbial communities from Petit-Saut dam, French Guiana - Emb289 P1 | ecosystem: Host-associated > Arthropoda: Insects > Digestive system > Gut ... | reverse complement strand
TCGGTTTTGGACATTTTTGTGCCTTTAAGCGGAAGGGTAACATTTTGCAAAACTGTGCGGGATGGCATTAGATAAAAGTGTTGAAATATCATGCCTATTTTTTTGCGTTTGTTGCATAATGCCCTTTTTGAAAGGGTTGTCATGTCTTGGCCGTCTACCACTACACTGCCGGATGTGGGGGCCTCCAGAAGATTTATGCACCTTATTAGCGTGGATTTTCCCGCCCCGGAATGGCCTATTATGCCGAATATTTCGCTTTCTTTTATGTCTAGGTTAATATCCTGTACTGCTTTTACATTGCCGTACTTTGTTGTGAAGGTCTTGCTTACGTTTTTTAGTGAAATCATGTTATCCCTCCCTTTGTTACATTTTTATAGAGTTGTGAATTTATCTTGTTACTCTCGTTAATGTGATAATGCCGCTTTTTTACAGGATTGGAAATGGATGTGTTGTTTAGTTCGAGTCCATTTTTAATTAGACTTTTGTGCTACCCTTAAGGGAGGGGAACTGCGTTGAAGCGTTCGCAGTTCCGCTTGGTATGGGGATAGTCGCTTGCTACATCTTTCGTTAAAAGCGGCTTTGCCGCTTTTACAAAAAAATAAGCCCATCCAGGGCTTAAAAAGTTCGCTTACGCTACGCATAAACGCTCATCTTCCGGCGGAAATAAACCACCGGGGGAGTTAGCACCGTGCATTTGCCGGTTGCTGGGTTTCACAGGGCCCTGGTCCCTCCACCTCTCTGGATGAATATTTAGTTGTTGCGGAGTATAATACCAGAAAAAAATGATATGTCAAGAAAAATTTTTTGCATGTAAAAAGACGCTTCCATAACGGAAGCGTCTTTCCTATTGCTAAATAATAGCGAGTTAGCTAAAACCCCTGATTAAAAACTATAAAAAAACTAATAGTATAGAAAAACGCCACAATAGTACCAATAATAGAAATCACAAACGCGGCAGTTCGCAAGCCGCCAATATACCCATCATTCTTAGAGGCATTAGCAAGCACAATCCCAACAACACCCAGAATGATAGCTACTACAGGTATAGGAAGTGCAATAGTAAGAATACCCAACACCAATGATACAATAGCCTTGGTTCTGCCGGGTTGTTGTCTCACAGGATACCCATATGCGGGATGCATACCATATGGCGAATGCATATTATGCCCATGTGGGCCGTGACCATGATGCCCGCCATGCGGTGGCCCACCTGGGAACCCTCCCTGTGTTGGTTGAGTACCGTAAGGCCCCTGTGGCTGTTGATACCCACCTTGCGGCGGCCCGCCGTGATACCCTTCCTGCGGCTGTTGCATGTTAAGATGCCCGCCATGCTGTGGCTGGCCGGTAAAGTCATGTTGGTTTACACTCCCGCCCCGGTTAAGGTTCGGGTCTTGGTTATGCGGTGTAGTAATGATAGTCCAGCAACGCGGGCATGTCTTACCTAAGTTTCCTGTTAAATCCAAACTGCAATTTGCACATAACATTTAATTCCCTCCTCATAGTTATACTGCAAAATCTATCTCTTTACATTATTACGCCAATCCAAACACCCCTGCTCCAATGCCAAAAGAAGTGCCTCCGCCGAGGCTAAATTAGTAGCCAGCGGAATATTATGCACATCGCAAAGTTGCATTATCGAGATTATGTCAGGCTCATACTGGCTTTGACTAATCGGGTCACGTAAAAAAATCACCAAGTCGATATCATTAAGCGCGATTTGCGCACCCATCTGTTGCCCGCCACCTAAATGCCCGGCCAAATACTTCCTCACTTGCAAGCCGGTAGCGTCCTCCACTAGCTGGCCGGTTGTGCCGGTGGCATAAAGCCTGTGCTTGCTAAGGATATGGCGGTACGCCACACATAAGTTTTCCATTAGTTTTTTCTTGTTATCATGCGCTACCAATGCAATGTTCATATTATCACTCCTATATTTCTTCTTCCAGTTCGTCTTTTTCCCGTTTAAGGCCGATATTAAGCACAATGCCCATTGCCATCATATGCACCCATATCATAGACCCGCCATACGAAAGAAACGGAAACGGCATACCTGTAGTAGGCAACAGCCCAGTAACAACGCCAACATGCACAAAAGATTCAAAAAGTATCAGCCCAGCCACACCAACCGCTATAAGCCGCCCCTGTATATCTATGGCCCTTAGGCCGATTAACATGCATTTTACCACCATAAACAGCATAACACCAATAAGCACAGCACCGCCAACAAAGCCAAACTGCTCTGCCACAACAGAAAATATTAGGTCATTATGCGCAACAATCAAGTAAATATTATTATTAAGAAAGCCCTGCCCCGTAAGCCCACCGGCGGCAATAGCCCGTAGGGAGCCTTCTAACTGAAAAACAGCGTTAGGGTCCGGGTCTGCGGCCAGCATAGACTGTATACGCCTAAGCTGATAATCCCGCAGTAAAGCACTCATGATAATAGGATATTCCCTCTGTAGGTCAAACCAAATAAGCACCAAAATAGGTGTAATAACCAGTGTACCAATAATAATATACCGTAGCTTAAGCCCGGCCGTAAACAGTATAACAAGTGAAACAAACAATACCACAAACGCCGCAGAAAGACTGGGCTGTTCGAAAACCAAAAGAACCGGCACGGCAATGGTAATAAGCACTAAAATAAGCCACAGTATGCGGTTAAAATCGTCATTCTTTACATCCAAAAACTTAGACAAAAACAGTATCATAAATATCTTGGCAAACTCGGATGGTTGTAGGCTAATAGGCCCAAAAACCGGTGCAGGGATAGCAAGCCAACGGGCCGTTCCTGTACCGTCATCGGCCCCTACAAGCATAACCGCTATCAAAAGCACCATCATAAACCCATATATAAACAAGTAAAACCGCGTCATAATCCGGTAATCTATACACGCAAACAGCAGCATTAGTATGCTACCGGTAATTACAAACACCCGCTGTTGCCTCCAAAGCCCACCAAATTGCGCATGCTGCAACATGGGCATACCCTCATGGTTAGATGATGCATAAACCATAGCAACACCAAAAGCGCTTACACCTATTACGGTAAGCGCCAGTAAATAATCAAAGGATTTTAGCCCTTGTATAATGGCTTCCTTTTTTGTCATGGGTTAGTCTATCGCCTTTTCATACTTTTTATGGGTATATCTGCCCTTAGCCTTGCAGGTTCGGAATCTCCGTCATGGCCTTGCTGGCAAATTTGCAGGTCGAAATCGTCCTCGTATATGTGTAGATACTTTTGCAGTACTATCAGCAACTCGTTTTTCATCATTTCCAGCACATGAGTCGAGCTGTCCATCCTGTCTGTTACCAAAATCATTTTTAGCCTGTCCCGCGCTACATCTTTTGAGGGAGGGGCTTTTTTAAATAATCCCATCATTCTTTCCTCCTAGCTTATGCGCGTGTGAAAAAATTCTTTAGTCTTGCAAGAAAAGTCGCGTCATTAAATAAGTTTATTAGCGGTACTGTTTCGCCCAATACACGCCTCGTGATATCTCTAAAAGCCTGCCCTGCCAGGGATTTTTCATCCAACACGCAAGGCTCGCCTCTGTTTGCGGATATTATTATGCTTTCATCGTCTGGTACTATGCCCAGTACGTCTATTGCCAAAATTTCGGCCACATCTTCAAGGGTCATCATATCGCCGCGTTTTACCATGTTTGGCTTAATGCGGTTTAGAATTAACAACGGTGGAGGCAGCTCGCTTGCTTCCAGCATCCCTATGATTCTGTCTGCGTCGCGTACGGCACTTACCTCTGGTGTTGTAACAACCAATGCCTTATCTGCACCGGCGATGGCATTCTTAAAGCCTTGTTCTATACCGGCGGGACAGTCTATCAGAACATAGTCGAACTCTTCGCGCAGTTGGTCGCATAGCTTGCGCATTTGCTCGGGGTTAACTGCTGATTTGTCCTTGGTTTGGGCTGTGGGTAGGAGTGAAAGGTTGGGTATGTTTTTATCCCTTATAAGGGCTTGCTTCAGCCTACAATTGCCTTCTACCACATCTACCAGGTCGTAGACTATGCGGTTTTCCAGCCCCATTATTACGTCTAGGTTCCTAAGCCCGATGTCTGCGTCTATTAACGCTACTTTTTTACCTTGGGCGGCAAGGCCCGTGCCAAGGTTTGCTGTGGTGGTGGTCTTGCCTACTCCGCCTTTGCCGGAGGTGATAACTAAAACTTCACTCATTTGTTCCCCTCTTTTTCTCATGTATTTATAGTGGCGCGATGTATACCGCGCCGTCCTGGATATATGCCCAGGCCCCCTTGCCGCGTGGTACCCGTAGTGAATCTTCGGGTATGTAAGTTACGACATGGGAAATGCGTATCTGTGTTGGTTGGAAGTCTATAGCGGCCACAAAGCAGTTTAAATCGCCGCCGGAACTGCCCGGTGCACCGGCCCAGGCTGTGCCTTTTAGTGAACCCAATATGGTGATATTGCCGGTGGCCTTTATCTCGGCACCGGGGTTAACATCGCCCACAATTACTATAGAGCCGTTTTGCCGCACTACCTGGCCGGAGCGCACAGCACCTTTGTAGTAGAATGTTTCCTTTTCTGTGCCCAGCATCCCCACTGGTGCGGTGGGTATTAGTTTAAGCTCTACGGGCGGGGCCTTTTCGGTTTTTTGCACTGCAACGGAAATACTAAGATTGGCCTCTAGCTGGATAATATCTAACAGTGCTTGTTCTTCGTGCGCAGACAGCTTCCGGCCCTTGAAATTAACGGTCGTATCTGCCCCGTCAAAGAAGCTTCTTGAACCTGCAACTCTTTGGCGGAGCACGTCCTTTATTACATTAAAGTCCGTTTTATCATCCAGATGGATGCTAATGCCGTCGCGGCGGCCCTTTAATATAACGCATTGCTTTTCTTCTAGTACATCCTTGCGTGTTTGTGTTGACATAATTACCTCCTACGGACGTAAAGTGTTTAGCGGTGTCGGCCCTTCTGCTTCTAACTCCTGCCCCAAAGCTACCGCAATCATATCGCGTGCGATGCGGGCAGATAGCTGGGTATACGCCAATGTAGAGCCGAAGGGAATGTTTACATATATAGAAATTTGCGGGTTGTCTATAGGCGCAAAGGCACCAAATGCCGTGTGGTGATTGCGGCCTGGCACTTGCTCTGTTGTGCTGGTTTTGCCTGCTACGGGTATTGGGAACCTTTGGTTATGGAAAAGCCCAACGGCAGTGCCGCCCGCACCCGGCTGGGTTACCAGACGCATACCTTCGGTTACAGCATCCCATGTAGATTCCGAAAATTCCAGCCCAATACATACGGCAGTAGGCTCTGTTCGCCTTACTAGCTGGCCTTGGCTGTTTTCTATATGCCCTACCATAAATAGCTGGTAATTTACACCCCGGTTGGCGAACACATTCATAACCCTGGCCATTTGTGCAACGGTATAGTCATTAAGGCTTTGGCCCATAGCTGTGCGCACCGTGTCGCCGTCAAACCAGCCCTGGTCTCCAACGGGGGCGTTGCGGTACATAAAGCGCTTAAACTCTGGCGATGATATGCGAGAGCCTTCGTAAATTGTACCGTTTTCGTAGCGCAGTGGCAAACGTTCTAAAATTTCAACGCCGGTATTATCGTCTAAGCCGAAGTGCCTCATGTAAAGGTTAAGGGTTTCAATGCGCTGTAATGTGGCGGTTGGGGCCGTTGTTAGCGGGTTTCCAAGCCGCCATGCCGCCTCTGCGAAAAAGTAGTTACAGCTTACGGCAATTGCCTGCATTACATTTATACTACCATGCCCTCCACTGCGGTGCCAGCAATGAAGGGGTGGGTGGCCGGCTCTGGTAAAGGCTATACCGTCTCTAATTTGGGTGTGCGGCCCTACAACACCGGATTCTAAGGCGGCCACGGCTGTTATCATCTTAAAGTTACTGCCGGGGGCGCGTGTCTCTCTAAAAGCCCTGGGGATTGCGGGGTGTGCCCGGTCCAGGAAATTTATATGTTGAAAGTACTCTACGTCCATTACATTAACCAGGCGGTTATTATCAAACGATGGATACGAAACCGCCGCAAGTACCGCACCCGTTGGTACGTCTATTATTACTATAGAGCCGGTATAAGGGTCTGCGCGAAGCTGCGACGGGGTTATTTCCCAAGAAAGAATTTTGTCTATTAACACATCCCTGGCGGTTTGGGGGCGGGTAATAAGCTGTTCTTGGATTGTGCCGTACGGGTCTGAAATTTGCTCTGTTCCTATAAGGGTCAGAAGCATCGTAGCAGGGGATATCCTGCCAGAGCGGATACCCTCTGTTATTATGCTGTGGATATGCAGTATATCTTCCCTGGATGTACCGGCATTGGGGAAGCGTTGTAATATATATCGTTGCATGGCCATCGCTGGGCCATCTTCAACCGCTAGTACAGTGCGGATATCCAGGTGATGACTTTCTACGAAATTTATAAACACTTCCTGTACTGTAACAGTAGCCTCACGCGGATTGCGTAAATTCATGCGGTTAACTACCGCACGGGATAAATAATCCTTTAACATGTAATAGGCGGACATTTGAAGCTCTAGGTCTATGGTTAAAAATAGCCGGTCGCCTGGTTGTGACTCTTGTATGATAATGGGCTGGCCAATCCTGTGGCCTATGTTATTAAACTGGATGGTTTGCTGGCCGGGGGTGCCGCGCAGGTATTGCTCCATGCTACGCTCAAGCCCCTGGCGGCCAAACATACACTGGTGGGTATAGCCCAGGTGTTGGTTTGCCTCCCAATCCTCTTGGGTTATTTGGCGGATATAACCTATGATATGCGACATATAAATGCCCGCCGGGTATTCACGCTTAGCTTGGATATCTATAAACATACCAGTGAATGTGGCGTTTCTTTCTTCTATTGCGGCCACCGTTTCCGGAGAAATATCTATGGCAAATAATATCGGGGTAGGGTTGAAACTACCCACCCATATAAGGCGTTGCATGAAGATTTTAGAGCGGAAATTTAAGATGCGCCGTGCATCTTCATCGCTCATATTAGGGTCTATGTTTTCGCGGTTGCGTAGGAATTCGAAGCTCTCTTGTGCGGTGGCCTCCCTGTAGTTAGGGATGGCCATTTCCCGTTTCCAGTGGTTTTGTACGTGGGCCCTGCTGTCTGTGAACTCGAAGGGATTTAGGGAAATTGGGAATGAGTCTACATATTGTTCCTCGTTATGCTCTAGAAGTAGTGCCAGGTCTAGTAACGCATCATTTGATATTTGGACGCTTGGGTCCATTTTTGCAACAAAAACCAGCCGGTTAATCGCCAGCGGGCGGCCATGCCTGTCGTAAATTGTTCCCCTTAGTGCTGGCGTGGGTATGGTAACTTCATGGGTTGGTGGCGCCGGGATTAAAAATGTATGTGCCTGGACAATCTGAAGCTCGAAAAGCTGTAGAAGCAACACGCCAAAAAGCGCAACCGAGACTATAAACAGCCATAGGATGCGATGGGTCACAAAATGGTATACATATCGGCCTATATCTTTAATAAGTTCCATCATAGCGTATTACTCCTTAATTCGTGTCGCCTTCGGCGGCGGGCGGCAAATGTTTGCGAGAAAATCTGCTTCGCGGATGCTTCATTCTTTCTTAAACAGATTTCGATGTTCCGACTCAAATTTCTCGACCCGTCCGTTAACAAAGTGCAACAAGCTATACAGCGGTATAGACAGGGTAACAGTATAAATAGCTGTAGGCAATATAATTGTACGCGCATAGAGTGCCAAGTTTAAATGCCCCAAAAATAAAAACGATGATATATAAATCATAAACTGCTGAAACAATATAGCTATAAGCACAATCAGAAACGGCAGAAAATAATTGTCCTTAAAAAAATCCCTAAAGGGCTTGCCGGATACATAGCCAATAATAAGGCCAAAAAGCGCAAACATCCCAAGCGGCCCACCAGAGAATAAATCTTGCATAAACCCGGCAAAGAAGCCGAAAATGGCACCCTCTACATCGCCCCTAAGCACACCGTAGCATACGATAAAAACAACCGCCGTATCCGGTGTAACGCCAAATACGGCCATATAGGGCAGTACAGAGGTTTGCATGACATAGTTTATAAGAATTAACGCACCCATTACAGCTACTCTCATGCTTTAATTCATGCCTCCTTCGTCGGCGGAACAAATAGGTTGGTATGATTCGCACAATCGCTATGCGATTCTGCTCTTTGAAATACGCTTCGCGGATATTTCACAATTAATCCTCGTCCGTTTCTCTTGCATCGCCGAAAAGCTGGGTTACTACCAGTACCATGTCGATTCTATCCAGGTTAACCGATGGGCGGATGATTGCGTACTGCGTAAGCCCGCCAGGGCCGGGATGGATGCTTTCAACTGTGCCTATTGCAAGCCCTTGCGGGAATACCGTGCCGTGGGCAGAGGTTGTAATTTCATCACCTGGCATAAAGCGGGCCGTGTATACGATGTATCTCATACGCATTAAGTCATTGTGCTGTAAATCTAAATCGCCTCTTACAACGCCTAAATCCTCTGTGCGGGCGTTACGGGCGGCGGCGGCGAAATTATTATCCCTTATAGATACCACCAGCGCGGAGTTTGCGGTGGTTTCGTGTATTACCCCAAGCACCCCGCCGTCACCTAATACTACCATGTATGGGAAAACCCCGTCGTTTTCGCCTACGTCTATTGTGAAGCTGGCCTGCCAGTCGTTGGGGTTTTGGCCTATCATTCTTGCGCCTATCATGGGTAGGTGGGGGTAGCGGTCGCGCATGGCAACTATGGTGCGCAGGCGGTAATTTTCATCACTTAACGCGGCCATGCGTGCGTTTTCGTTACTTAGGCGGATGTTTTCTTCTACTAATGCCTGGTTTTGTGCCAGTATTTCCGCACTGCGGGCCAAAATGTAAAACCGCCCGCTAATCCAACCCGTGGCCGAAGATGCCCCGCGTTGCATGGGTACAACAATATAACTAACGCCACGCCCAATAAAACCGGTAGGCGCAACACCGGTTATGGATACGATAATTGCCGCAATACAAAACAATATGCCAAAGGCCAGAAACAGCCGTTTACGCCGATGTATAAATTCCATAGGTTTGCCTCATTACATCTTAATCTTACCTGGTGTTATTAGCACGTTTGCAAGTTGCTTTAGATTCTCAAGAACTATGCCTGTACCGGCTACTACGCATTTTAGCGGTTCGTCTGCTACGCGTACCGGTATGCCGGTTTCGTTGGTTATTAGCTCGTCTAGCCGCCTTAGTTGTGCGCCGCCACCGGCTAGTACTATGCCACTGCCCATTATGTCGCTTGCCAATTCCGGCGGGGTTCTTTCCAATGTAAATCTAATTGAGTCTATAATTTTTTCAATTGGTTCTGAAAGTGCTTGCCTGACTTCTACCTCTGTCATTACTATGGTGCGCGGCAGGCCAGATACCAAGTCGCGCCCGCGTACGGGCTGGTAGACGGATTCATCCGGCTTGTATGCGCAACCTAGGTTTATTTTTATGTCTTCCGCGGTGCGGTCGCCTATTGCAAGGCCGTGCAAGCGCCTTACGTATTGTACGATGGCACTGTCGAACTCATCACCGGCCGTGCGTAGCGAACGGCTAGAGACTATCCCGCTAAGGGATAGCACCGCAACCTCGCTTGTGCCGCCGCCTATATCTACTATCATGCTACCCACAGGGTCAGACACGGGAAGCCCCGCGCCTATTGCGGCCGCCATTGGCTCCTCTATAAGTGTTACGGAGTTTTTGGGTACACCGGCAGAAAATGTTGCCTCGAATACCGCACGCATTTCAACGTCTGTAACACCGCTGGGTACGCAAATTACGATTTTGGGCTTTCGGCTTAAAAAGCGGGTGGCGCGTGCCTTTTGTATGAAATATTTTAGCATTGCGCGTGTGGTTTCAAAATCTGCTATTACGCCGTCTTTTAGGGGGCGTATGGCCATTATATTGCCGGGTGTACGGCCTATCATCTGCTTGGCTTCTTCGCCTACTGCCATTACTCTTTTTGTGTTGGTATTGGTGGCTACTACGGAAGGCTCGCTTATAATTATGCCTTGGCCCTTCGCGTAAACTAGCGTGTTGGCCGTGCCAAGGTCTATCCCTAGGTTTTGTGTGAACATGTATGCCTGCTTTCGGTTGTGTAAGTATGTTAAGAAATGTGTCCTTGCTAAAGTATGCCCACCACACCCAATAATAACCAGGGAAAGAAGGCATTTATGTGTAATTATCCCACAAACGTGTGGGTTTTACAAATATTTTAAATTGTGGGTTGTGATGGGGTTTGCTAAGGGTGATATAACCATAAAAACCACGAAAATATACGAAATTTTTGGCCGGG
>Ga0123355_10021576_pt1 | contig 10310 bp, 6 predicted proteins | sample TergutEmb28metaG_3_FD_89872 | JGI IMG/M metagenome (GOLD analysis project Ga0123355, IMG submission 89872) | Embiratermes neotenicus P1 segment gut microbial communities from Petit-Saut dam, French Guiana - Emb289 P1 | ecosystem: Host-associated > Arthropoda: Insects > Digestive system > Gut ... | reverse complement strand
TCTTCTTCTTCTTCTTCTTCTTCTTCTTCTTCTTCTTCTTCTTCTTCTTCTTCTTCTTCTTCTTCTTCTTCTTCTTCTTCTTCTTCTTCTTCTTCTTCTTCTTCTTCTTCGGGGTGATAATCTTGACGCTAGTCATAGAAGATTCTTGGACTATCCGTAACCGGGGGCTGGAGGTGCGTCTGAAATTTTATCGTGACCTCTTTATGTACAAGCCAATGTCCTGTCCGGTGATTCCTTTGTAATCTGTCAGGACGCACAACTTCAGAACTAAAGTTATGTACTTCAGGAAAGATGTGCAAATCTCAACAAAGAATTTTCTTCTTTCCTTTGAAGTCTTTGGTTCTAAAAAAAACTGCCACAAAAGCATGTATTTTCTCTTATTGTCTGCATTCAAAAACTCGTCATCATAGCAGTGCAGATGACATGCAAGCAAACTAAACTATTATGTAATATAATATATTCCGTCTATACACAAACATATATCAGTATAGTGATATTTATTTTTATATACACTCAGATCACATTATGGAAACATTTTTCGATCGTAAGACGGTCATCATCAGGCCAATAAAGAACACATTTAAGGTACAATAAAGCGAGCACTCAATGGGATACCATTTCCTTAAGTTAAAATAGCGTATGACGAACTCTTATTTGAAACTAAAACTGAAACTAAATATTGTTAATTATTAATTAATTGTGTGTACAGGCGGATCAATCTAAGCACCCGACTTCTGTGCCATATTTATAACGGCTTATAGTATTTTGTGTCCGAACTGCAATAGTCATTTTATTTCTACAACACGAAATTGAAAGGAAAGTAATTATCGTTACAACTTAACAGAAGTGAAAAAATATAGACATAAAATTTCAGGGTAATTAAAATTTTCATCTTAATTGCACTGAGAGCTTTGAGAAAATTTAACCACGCTATAAAACCATAAAACTCGCCTAAAGGAATGTGATCTCATTATTGATTCAGGTTCACGTTTATGTAGCAACAAAGTAATTTTGTGTAAATATTTTTATTGGTGATGTCTAATGATGGCCCCATTGCGGCCGAAACATGTTGTATATATAAAGAACATAATGTAAAACTAAATAATTGTGTTGTGATTGACAGATTACATAGTATTTGAATTTGTATTAACTTTCATAAGAAATTTTGTGTGAATATTTTTATTGGTTATGACTAATAATGGCCCCATTGCGGCCGAAACATGTTGTATATATGAAGAACATAAAGTAAAACTGAATAATTGTGTTCTGATTGACAGATTACATAGTATTTGAATTTGTATTAACCTTCATAAGAAATTTTGTGTGAATATTTTTACTGGTTATGACTAATAATGGCCCCATTGCGGCCGAAACATGTTTTATGTATAAAGAACATATTGCAAAACTAAATAATTGTGTTGTGATTGACAGATTATGTAGTATTTGTATCAACTTTCGTAAGAAATTTAAACAAACGGCGCATGTACTGTTTCTTAATGGTTGTTCATAATAAACATTGACGTGCATTTGATTTACCGTCACGGTGAAATTTGTCCCTGTGGAGGTATCCCCACAATGGCGTATGCTTATTTTATGAGTTTTAATGTACTGTAAGTCATATATCATATTCTGCATGTTATATTGCCTCGTTACGCTCTTCAATTAATGTAGATACAGATATTTTGGTCGCTGACATTACGGGAGGAAAGGAAGCTGAGGGTGTTTGAGAACAGAACATGGTGTTGAGGAGAATATTTGGACCTAGGAGGGACGAGGTAACGGGGGAATGAAGGAGATTGCATAACGAGGAGCTAAATGATTTGTACTCCTCACCCAATAATGTGCGAGTGATAAAATCGTGAAGAATGAGATGGGCTGGGCATGTGGCGCGTATGGGTGAGGAGAGGGGATGTATAGGGTCTTGGTGGGGAAACCGGAGGGAAAGAGACCACTGGGGAGACCTAGGCGTAGAGGGGTGGATAATATTAGGACGGATCTCCAGGAGGTGGAATGTGGGTATGTTGACTGGACTGGGCTGGCCCAGGATAGAGACAAGTGGCAGACGCTTCTGAGTTCTTTAATGAACCTTCGGGTTCTGTGAAATGCGGGGAATTTCTTGACTAGCTGCAAACCAGTTAGCTTCTCAAGAAGGACTCTGCACCGTGGAGTAAGTAAGTAGAGATATTTTGTTTATTTTTCTTGGATTAGTCCCTGTAAAATTAGCTTGAATTCCTGTTTAATTACATTAAAATTTACTGCTTACCAGTAACTACAAATGTATAGGCAATATGCCACACTTGCTGCTGTAAATACGGTTGTTCTAATCCGTCATTAGGACATACCACATAGGAACTACGGATGGCACGTTCAGAATGTTTAATAATGATGCCTCATATCATTCTCTTGAATACAACGGAATTACATATATTTTGAAAATGTTTTGTAATATTGCATACCTGATTGGCCTTGGTGCTTATATATTGGGGTCAGTTGACAGTAGTCATTTGTTGATTGCAGAGGCGCACAACCATTGCCACAAGTGTGACCACTCTACACTGCATACAGACAGATAATGTTCCTCTTGTGGCGTGAAATATTCCCCTTATGGAAAAGAAACAGAAGGCGGAATTCAGGTTGTAAATAAAACAATAAAATTCATAACGTATTATAACATAATTTGTTTGTGTTTCAATATGTGAGTTTGTCGTAAATTCGATAAGTTTATTTTGGCTCCAAGTAAAGTGAAGGTTCTGTAAGTAACTTACGACTAGAATTAAATTAATCACTCAAACCTTAGTAGAGACTCAAAATGCCAAACTTGATCAAAAACTCACACTGCTGCGAGGCTGTTATGAACTTCCTTTTGTGTACCAATAAACAGAACGCGTGACAGCAGTAAATTGAACCTCGGTACGGTCATGGCAGCTAACTCTTGGAACCTAGACCTCAAAATTAGTTATATTTTGGTCTTGCATTTTTAAAACTTAATTTGTATAAAAATGTCGACTGTCAAACTTGTTAGTAGACTGGCAGAAATTCATCGCCGAATAGTGAATTTTCCAATGAGGCGGATCCATTTGCACGAAATTGAATCTGTTAATTCGGTACAAAGTGCGTCGTTGGAGTCGACATTGTATAAGCGATGAATGCAATTTCTGTCGCTTTCATCCAACAGGAACGGGAATAGGCGAGGAAAATAGGAGGCGGTATTGTTTCCATTGCGGGAAAATGTGCTACACATGAAGCCTAATCTGTAACAAAACCCTTTATGTTGTAACGGTTCTCGTGCTCTTTGTAACGGAGAGCTGAGGACAGAAATGGTGGACAAGATTTTGTACTGTACATAACAGGTTGTAAAGGTGCCCAAAATTCACCCCAGATGTGGGGATTTTCAGTCGCTAACTAACAATACAGAGTAACTAATAAAATAGCCGAGAATTTGGACGGTTTGTGAAACTTGGAATTCCTGCAGAGGCATAAGAGGCGCCCGCGGTGGTTATAGCGACTTAAAAGGTGATGGATGGTCCGGGGGTTCGAACCCCGGTGCGGAGAGTTTTTTCGGACCCATCCAAACTGGTCCCGATTCCCTTCCAGCCTCCTAGACGAGTACCGGGTCTCTTTCCTGGCGGTAAAGCGGACCGAGCGTGGGGCTGACCACCCAACTTATTCTAGCACACATGTCGATTATGTCTGAAGCTCTACCTCTACCTGCTCTCTGGTATAGGAACACCTGTGGTATATGAGGAATATAGCTCGTTATTCTGAAGCACTCTGTCAATGTTCAAGCATTTTTTGTCCTCCTTGTGTGTGTTAGTTCATGATATTTCAGCTAGTCCTTACATGGGGCTCAGAGACTCAATACGGGGAGCTGCTCAGAAGTTTGATCAAGATGCATCGCGATGAATGTGGAGTGAAGTTACTCGTAGGTGGAGTATCAAGTCTTGTTGACATTTGGAAATTGTTTTCTGCTACATTAGATTATTTTATATGTGACTGTACAAGTATTTGTGTTTACCCAATCGTCAAGCCGCCAGCCGAAAAACTATGACTTACACACATACAAGAAAAAACTGGAATACTGGCAGACGGAAATATAGAAAAAAAATCCTTGTGTCTTCTCTATAGGATATTACGGGTCCTCCAAATTGCGCACTAATTTGCAGCCACACTGTATAATGAAGCTGTGATTCAGAATGGAGTGAAAATTTCTAAATATAAATAACGAGGCATCTATATTTTAGATGTTAAAAATGGTTCTTTAGGAGAAAAAAATATTAACCCATAGCCTGCCATATTCCCTCACAATAAGAACAGTACCTAGGCTGCGGGTATTCGAGAACAAGCTGTTGACGAGAATAATTGGACCAAGAGGGACGATGTAATTGGAGGCTGGATAAAAATCGATAAATGAGGAACTCACGAATTTATTCCTCGCTTAATACAGAATAGCCGTATCAAGGAGGATCATTTCAGTGGGACATACTGCTCGCTTGAGGGAGAAACCAAATATGTACAGAGATTTGGTTCAAAAGAAATGAATGAATGAAAAACCATCTGAAAGGTCTAGGCTTAAGTGGGAGGGTAATACTAAACTGGATATTAATAACAGAGTATTGGAGGTCATGGGCTGAATTCATCAGAGTCAGGATAGGAACGGATATCGGGCTTCTATGAACACAGTAATGAAACACTGGATTCCATAAACAGCCTGAAATTTATTGACTACAGGAGGACCCGCTAGACCGTCAAGAAGGATCTTATGTTTATTGGACCGTGCATCATTTTGATAGTTGAATAAAGAGAGACCAACTTGATGTCACTTGCTTTATTACTTCATTGTTTAATGCTCAACATGTTTCGGATGTTAATAAGTACAGCCATTCTCAGGAGCTTGCAACTTATTTGTTGAGTTATTTCATGGGTTGTATTGTTCTGTTTCAATGTGTGTCGGTGTTACGTTGTGGTTTGGCTGTGTTGGTGTGATATCCGTATGCAGGCTGAGGCAGTGCTTCAGCCTGCATACGAATACCACACCATCACAGCCAAACCACAACAACACCAACACACATCAAGTTGGTCTCTCTTTATTCAACCGTCAAGAAGGACTTCGAATCATAGAATTGTTAATTTTTTTTTTTTTTTAATCAAGTCACTGGACGAAAACTGCGAAGGATACAAAAGGACCCTCAGCTAAATCTGTACTAAATTTGTAGACACATTTCGCAAAATTACGAAAAACGAATATTAGCTTCGTCATGTCTGTCTGTACGTCCGTCCGCGTGGAACAACTCTGCTGTCACTGGAAAGATTTCATGAAGTTTGATACGTGATTATTTTTCGAAAATCCATCGAGAAAATTCTAATTTCCTTAAACTCTGACAAGAATAACAGGTACTTTACATGAGCACCTCTGTAAATGTATGGTGATATCTCGACGAATACTTCTTAGAATGAACAATATTCCGGACAAAGCTGTAGGGAATGTCAAAACAAACAATTAATTTTAAATAACTTTTTTTTTTTTTTGGAAAATCGTGCCGTGTATGAGGTACTGTGGAAAATGTCGTACAGACAGTCAGGCCGCAGATGAAAATATTATAAGACCCGTGCTCGTTGTACGCCGGATAACTAGGGCAAGAATTCAGACACTCTTAGAATATTTGTTACGTCTTGTAAAAACAAGACAAAAATGGAAACGCGAACGCCCCTCAGTGTAACGTTATACACCTATTGCCTGTCTTGTATAACGCTGCATTGTTGAGTTGCTACCGAATGCACGTGGATAAACAGATCCGACTGTGTAAACAGAGAGTTTACATCTTCTCATTAACATACATAAACTCGAACCTGCTTATCATTTTTAATTAATTCATCCTATAGTTGTAGACATGAGAGACGGATAACATGAGAAAACGTTTTCGAATGGCAGAAATCATCATGTGTATGTGTAAATAATGTTGTGCTACAAATCGGAAGGATCTCTGATTCGATTCCATTTGGTGTCATTTTTCATTGACATAATTCTTCCGATCGCACTATGGTCCTGGGGTCGACTCAACCTCTAACAGAAATGAGTACCAAGTATATTTTCTGGGGGTAAAAAGCGGCCGGTGCATACGGCTGACAACCCTACTACCATCCTGGGTCATTGTCGCGTAATCTGGGAACCTCAACTTCCTGGAACCCTCTGGGCACCTCGGGCCTGTAATGGGATTGATGTGTAAATAAGTTACCTTATACTGTTCTAAAATAAATCTATATTTTCACTTCGAGTCTAACCAATAATGCTTATAATGGTCCAGTTATTAGTGACAGGGTCAGTTGAAGCTGCAAATTTCATTTTAACTTTCGGCTGGTATCCGATATCTTGAAACGTGAGGGAGACAGCCTTTGGAAACAAGTTTTTTTATGCAGATGACCGTTTCAGCGAAGATTCTTCAGTGTCATACCACACATACACTTGGCGGGAAACATGAAGTTATATGAGTGTTTCCTAAATTTTTGAGTGTCAACATTATTTTCTTAATTTCAAATAATTCCGCGGAACGCGAGAAGCTAATATTTGTGATTTAGCTTCCAATAATTGAGAAAAATACATAACGACAGGAACTATTATGAAATCTGCAACCGTTTAAAATGAAGTTAGATTTCATTTTCCTTGGAAAATGTGCGCATAAATCAAGAACTGGTTGAAGCAAACATGTTGGGCATCTATGTGAATACGTGACACCGTTAGAATAAAGCCGCGGCCTACGTCCCGCAGTTTGGAAATCACCTATAAATTTGTGTTCTTACTGTGTAGTGTTGTCATAAATACTTATAATAAATTTATATACACTTTTAGAGATATTTTGTCTCATTTTCCTTTCAATTCACACAACAAAGAGAAAATGTTCATCCACTGTGTTGTGAAAATTATGAGTCGCTTCTTTATAAACGCGTGATGTTAGATTTTCCTTTTCAGATTATCAATTGTTACATAAGGTTACTGCCATGTTACGTGTTCTATTTTTATGACAAATCCGTTGCGTTGAATGTAGGATGTACACTCAGTAATTTAACTGGCAATGCTATAGAAGGAAGTGGTAGTGTTCTAATTTGGGATAATGTTCCCGTCATTTTTCTAGAGGAACTGAGAAAAATCTCGGGGAAAATAATACATTATAGCTAGTATCCATACCGAGCACTGAACCGAAGATCTTCGGGAATAGAATACATGATTGCCACTTTCCTCCTCTTTACGGATGAAAATTCCTTGACCTGTTTATGTACCCCTGGCGTTGAACAGTTTGGAGATGAATAATTTGTGCCCTTCCATACGAAGGGCTGTACTATCAAAACCAGTTCATTTAACTCATTAGAATTGACGTTGTGACGGTCGGTGCCCTGACGTACTTAACAACATAAGCAATTGCCTATTACTGCGGGAAAGTGACTGCATTTATTGAAATTTCCACATTATTAAACAAAGTAACCATGAAGGGAACGGCTTCCTTTTGTGTCTGGAAATCGAAAAAAGTGTACGAAAGATGGAAACTGTGTTCAAAAAAGCGTTTCATTTTGCATAATGAAAACTCTTTTTAAGTGTAGTTTCGATTGTATAGGGAGCGGAGCATTGTGCGACACTTAACGACAAGCAATAGCAATGCTGAATTTTTCACCCAAACGACAATTCGTAGACAAAATCAATACGTTCACTCTATTGTAAAATTTCAATTCCCGTACTTTTGGGAATTTCTAAGCATTGGCACTTTTGAATATCAAACGAAAATGTTTTATCGCCGATAGTACTATGAAAAACACTGCACTATTTATTGTGGAACAAAGAATGAAAATTCAAAGAATTGTGTTCCTTCTACTGTGTTGAGATATATATATATATATATATATATATATATATACATCCAGTTCATAAGTCTTTAAATTGCAAAGTTACAGAAAGTTAGCACAATCAATGCAGGAAAATTAGCATCAGAAGTCAGATAGAGAAGTAGTAATAGAAATCTGGTTAATGAAAGACAAGAAACCATTACGTAAATTTTGCCTCAACTTTCATTGGAGAGAAGCAAAGGAATTCTAAATGTAATACGAGAAGGGAGAACATTTCTTTGTTACATGTCGATGTATCTGAATAAATTTGTTATGAGGTGGCTTGCAGCCGACAGTAGTCCTCCTTTCTTTACGAATTCTTAAAAATTCCCTTCCGTTGCGTTTCAGAATTACTGTAATGAAGGTAATGTTTTTCCTCTGCACGTCTTGAAGGCTTATGATTGTGGTGGTATATATCCACTCTTTCTTAAACTTGGTACTGCATGGGAGGAAGTGATGACCTCCACGTTCTGGACTCTACCTCCGAGGAAATAGTTTTTTGTGGGCTTGCGGCAGAGTTTTCTTATATCCGTCTTAACCTTATTGTTGAATAATGGTATAAGGGGATATTAGAAGATAATTATATAAAATAATTTTAAATGGAATTTCGTTTTTGGGTTGCCAGGAAATAAGAATAAATAAGTACATGGCTTAGATGATATAGTACATCCACAGAAAAAGTAGGCTATATCTTGACATAGCAGTGTCATATAACTTAAAAAATGACGATTGTAATGCCTTAAACGTATTTCATATGTTTGAATAATGCATGGCCCCACATATAATTTACGTGAGCTGTATTATCAAGTGGTGTAATGTAATAAAGTAAGAAGAATAAGGCGGCTGTATTCTAGTTTGTCACGTTCTATCTGTTTGTATGTCGATGCGAAAATTTCGGAGTGACTCGTTGCCCCCTTTTTCAGATTTGACTAAGAGAATGAACTACCTTGAAGATGGAGGCAGCATGTTTCTCCGAAACCTTTGTACTTTTATCATATCTGCTCGGCGTTTTATACAAAATGCCACGAATATTCACTTGTATGTCTGTGAGACCCTGAGATCTCACTGGACAAGGAGACTGTAATAGCTGAGACTTGCCTTTAGTTGTATAAATACACATAATTGTAAATTATCCAATAACAAACTACGTAATATTTATGCATGTTTTGAGCGATAAAATTGCACCTCTTGACGATGACTGAGTTCAGTCGAAACATGTTGGAAACGTGAATACTGAGATATTGAATCTGACATTATGTCGTGGTTGGCACGTTGTATTTATTAATATATAGAACAGAGTACTCATCATTTTAATTAAACCAAAAAAGGTGTTTTTTTTCCAAATTGGAGCACATGTCTAACATTCGTATTCTCGACCCATTGTATTTACGTCATCCTCATGTGACAATATAACTTCCCTCTTACGCCAGTTCGCAAATCAACCGTATGAGGCTGCATGACACAAACGACACAACCATTGGTTGTTTCTAAATATCTTGTGAATTTTACGTTCATAGAGCTGTGCATCGTAATATATTTCTGTAGTAAAACCAACTAGATGCACCAATGTCTCAAATTTATTTTATTTGGGGTAACACTGTACATGTTTTGGACGGTCTTTCCGTCCATCATCAGGAGTTCAAGACAGTACATAGAGCAACAGGCCTATGTCAAACAGATACTGTCGACTGCTTTCTGCCGACTGCTTGACAGTATCTTTTTGACATATGTCTGTTGCTGTATGTACAGTCTTGATCTCCTGATGATGGACGGAAAGACCGTCCAAAACATGAACATTGTTACCCCACATAAAATAAAATAAATTTGAGACATTGGTGCATCTGGTTAGTTTTACTATAGAAATGTCTCGTGAATATTTAGAAGAATTCAAAATATGAAAATATTCAATATTTGGTTTATCATAATATCTACTAAGGCTTACGTATAAATGCACTGGCGAAATGTGTGCTGCTGTAGGCGTTGAGTGTTGGTATTTGTTTGGTGCGTTGTTAAGTCTCAGGTTTAAAGTAAGATTGTAATAATTCCACCCTGAAGATAGCCGCAATAGCCACCGGAGCATGTCGGTAAGGAAAGTGTGATTAAAATACATCGTGAAGAGTGAAGTGCATTTTGGTTGTTTATGTGTATATTGCGGCTTCGGTGGTCTAGGGGTAGCGTGCTGGCCTTTAGTACCCAAGTTTGCGGGTTCAAACCCGGCCGAAGCCACCTTCCTTCGGAGGGGAAGTAAAGCCGTCGGTCCCATGTAAAAGATCCCTAAATTTACGTGGAAGTCGGAATTTAGGCAAAATTACTTCTGAACATCTTTCTCGCCCACAGTTCCACCTTTCGCTGCTAGGATCTCTCGCGTCGTTGCGGACGGAGGCACCTGGCGGCTGAAGTGGGAACGTCTAAAGGCGGGGGAAAGCAATGGCAAACTACCC
>Ga0123355_10021575_pt1 | contig 10310 bp, 5 predicted proteins | sample TergutEmb28metaG_3_FD_89872 | JGI IMG/M metagenome (GOLD analysis project Ga0123355, IMG submission 89872) | Embiratermes neotenicus P1 segment gut microbial communities from Petit-Saut dam, French Guiana - Emb289 P1 | ecosystem: Host-associated > Arthropoda: Insects > Digestive system > Gut ... | reverse complement strand
TTCCCTCCTGGGCATGGCAGAAGTGTAACCGACTTCTGAGGTTGGGACGCCCATGAGGCGCGGTTACGTTGTCCCGATGATGTGAGTGGTGATATAGGAGGATGTAGTGCCAGGAGGGCCCTTGAACCTAAATTCTACTAACCTACCCAGACCATGGCCACCGCGGGAATCATCCCCTCAAGGAAAATTCCCACGGTAGAACCGGGAATCGAACCCGGGACCTTATGATTAGTAGGCAGAGACTCTGACCACTAGACCACGAGGCTGGTCAATCGTTTATATACACCAGCATATGCACACATTGTATAATATCACAAATTATCCATAAACACAAACCATGCACCATGTTTCAACATAAATCGCCGTCCTCACGTAGACAGCAGTACAACTAAATATGCAATGTTGATATATAATTTTACATTTAAAACTTTGAAACATATAATATGAGCTATAAATATGGATATGTGGGTATTATGGGCGGTATGATGTTGAAATATTCGTGGTTAAAATTTATTGATACGCTGTAGTTTACAATGTTGTGAGTTACACGTATGCAAACATCTAATATCGAAGTATGCGATCCAGAAGGATCAAATCCCTGTACCATGTATTGATGTGTCCTGTATAAGAAGGTGTTGGAGCACACATGTACACACTACCTTATATATGCACATCTACCTGCCATACTCTTTGTCACAGCACACGCGCAGTATTGCAAGTACGAATTCTTTGTATATCAACTGTCACACCGAGTACACTTACCAGCCAACTCTCGCCATAATATTTCTCTCATCTATCACACGCCACAGTACGTATTTTTGTCACAGGCCGTGATCTCGCTGCTGCACCACCGTGTATCTCATATGCTATAATTTTTTTCACACGCCATTTTTTCATACATAGTCACACACTTTCTGTTGCACACGTCGTACTCTGTTACACTTACGACAGTCTTTCAAACCACACACGTTCTTTCCGTTACCTGGACACACTCTTTGTCACACACGTAGGCCTACAGGCGATGGAAAAAATAATGGAAACAGTTGTGAGAGATGCACATTTCTTTATTACTATGGAGTTGGGCCACCATTTGCCTGTAATACAGCTTTTGTCCTTCTTGCCAGAGATTCATATAAGTTCTGAATAGTCTGTAGTGGAATATTATATCAATGTCCATGAAGAACATCTTCTAGTTGCTTGAGAAATGATAGAGGAGGGAATCTGCTTTTCACCCTACTCTCTAAAACTGACTGCAGGGGTTCGGTGATATTTAAGGCTGGCGATTGTGCTGGCCAAGGAGAATGTTGAAGTGCATCTGCATGCTCCTCAAACTAAGACCGAACACTTCTTGCTGTGTGTATGGGCAAATTGTCACATTGGAAAATTGCGTCATTGTTAGGAAACAGCGTCTGGACCATAGGATGGTTACCTAAAATGTCCACATAGTAGCTGGCAGTAATTCGACCATTCATAGTAATTGTACGACCAGCAGAACACCAAGATGACGATGCCCAAATTATCACAGATCTGCCGCCATGTTTCATAGTTGGAACCAGGCAGTTAAGAATTTTAGGCTTCTTTGGGCATTCTCCTAACTTAAACCCGGCCTGATATTGGGAACAACGTGGACGACGACTCACCTGATCATGTTACGAATTTCTAGTCATCAGACATCCAGGTTTTGTGATCATCAGACCATGTTCCTAGTCTGTCAGCGTTGATTTCAGTAATCAGAGGTTTAGGAATTGAGCTGTATCGTGGATGTTGGATTTGTGAACCTCTCGTTGGACTGATTTTGTGGAAACAGGGTCTTCAAGGTGAATATTGAGTTCTACTGTCCCTTGTACTGTAGTAGTTCTATGATTTGTAGACACAATCCTCTTCAACGTACGGCGATCCCTGTCACTTAGTTTTGGTTTTCGGCCGCCGTTCCTCTTAGCTGATGACATCTTCCCATGATATGTGTTTGCCGTCATAACCTCGGAAACTGATGCTTGGATATACGTAATAATGTGGCCGTTTTGGTGACAGATGCTGCAGCTAAACGCTCACTTACAGTCTGTATGCTTTGAAAATTTGACAAGTCTCCCGTTTTGCAGTACTTTGATACGAAGTGTTACTAAACACAATATGTAATGCATTGACACTTGCACTACACAGCGTAAACAAACGAAACAATAACGAAGGGTACTCACAGCTGATGTTCTTTCAGTGCAGCCAACACATACATTTTGATTCCTGTACTGTCTAATGCTTCCATTATTTTGCCCATCCCTTATATATGTTTGCCTCGCACACATGTGCGAGAAACGTACGTATTATTCACACCACTGGTTGCCGTAGCTTTTGCCTGAAACGTTTTGGACATGAATTATGATTATATTTAGGAATGTATTCGGGTTATGTAAAGTGGTAGCTTGGGTTGACAGATTTGCATCAGAAAGCAATTTGATCGAATCATTTTAATAACAAATGTAAATATAAAATTCTCTAATCCGGAGCTGCATCGGCAGGTATGGAGAGACGGAGGGGCAAGTGGATACACTGAAGGGTGTAGTAACCCACTAATTACTTGGAACATTTTCGTAAAATGAATTTGCAGAGACTGCTGTTGAAAATACATTCTTCTGCGTTTGTAATATAAACTGTGTAAAATGGACGTATTTGGGGGAAGTATGGGTTTTGGTGTTCGTTTCTGCTTGTTTCTTCTCCGAAAATGTTTGATGAATTTCGATCAAATTTTGTTACTGAACGTCCACATTAAACGATGTCGCGGGAAATTCATTTTGGTTCTTGTAGGCCCAGTTTACCTTTCTGCATGAAGACAAACCACACCCCTGTCGAATTCTATAAAACAGTCTGTAACTCCAGAGATCTGAGTCCTTGTGAGGATGGCCATCGACCATATACGTAGGAACACGCCATCTTCTAGGAAGCCCAACGTTTATCGTGTTCACAAGAGCAGGCCACTGGTCCGTCCCACGAACCAGAGGAATTCAGTTCACGTTTTCTTCGCAGCTTGCCCTAGCTGTTTTAAGATACGGTTTTAATATCCTGGCACCCGTGCCGTAGTTTTTCTGGTGGTCTCGTCTATTTAGGTTTTCGCGCAGCAACTGTATTTATTTTTATATCTACCATGCTTAATATATTACATGCCCTGTCCATTTTATTTTCTTGGTGCGATAGTTCGATAACAGGCCTATGCCTATGTAGAGGAATATAAATTATGTAACTTTTCACTGTTCAGTTTTTTCTGACTTTCTGTTGCTTCATTCCACTTCCAATATTCTCCTCTGAACATTTCTCAACACCTCTCTTTATTTTTTTGCTGTAGGTTATTGTACAGCAGTGACTGGTGACTCATTTAACGATTGTATAGCATCGCATGTTAGGGAGATTCAAAAATGGTGGATTGGAGAGGATACGGAAAGAAAAGGCCGTGGGCTAATCATTACACCGTACGTACTTTTCCTATGGGGTCTGAGGAAGGTCACGAATAGTTTCATTCATGATAACCAGTGACCCATCTGGGATTCGGACGGTTCATTTTTCTATTACACTAAGCTGGTCGAACCCAGTATTTTCCGAATGCACCAAGCTGCTCTGACACAGTATTTTCCGAATACACCAGGCTGGTCTAACTCAATCGGTGTTTGCCGAATACACCAAGCTGGTATTACTCAGTCTTTGTTCTCCGAATACACCAAGCAACTCTGAGTCTGTTTTGCTTAATATATCAGGCTAATCTAACTCAGCATGTATTTTCCGAATACACCAAGCAACTCTAACTCCGTCTATGTTTTCCAAATACACCACGCTGCTTTAACACAGTATTTTCCGAATACACCAAGCTGGTCTAACTCAGTCTGTATTTTTCCCTTAGTATGAGAGATCGAATTTTGGACACTTGTAGGCTGACAGATTAAAACATGTAGTTTTGTAGTACAGTCTGTATTCAACCTTAATTTTTCGGCTGACAAATGTGAAGACAAAACATTCTTGACTGTGTGGAGGAAGTATCTCACGAATTTAATCTGCCCATACCTCCTTCGTCGTGACCGCAGCTGTATTCATTTATCAGTGTTAGTGTCATTCCATAACATACTGTATGCCACGTATTCAAGGAATTTGTTATGTTATCTGTATGCTCTTGATGATCTGCACTGTGGTGACATGGCGCAGGAATATTCCACACTTCCTTTTCTCTTTCATGTTTGTGTGACCGTGCATCACTTATACAATAAAATAAACAAACAACTATATGCAACAATAACGATTTATTAATGATTTCAATCGGCTCAACATGTTTCGGGCGATAATTTCGCCCATCCTCAGGAGCACTAGACTGTGATATACAGCCTGTGGTACAGTGCACCGACGATGCTGCCAGCCGGCAGCATCGTCGGTGCACTGTACCACAAGCTGTATATCACAGTCTAGTGCTCCTGAGGATGGGCGAAATTATCGCCCGAAACATGTTGAGCCGATTGAAATCATTAATAAACCGTTATTGTTGCATCTAGTTGGTTGTTTATTTTATTCATTTTCTCTTCTTTTACTTTTTGATTAGTCTCCTTATTAGCATCTAATAGAGTGTCTGTGTTTCCTTCGTGGTATTTATTTTTTCGCTTATTGAAATTGGGATCTTTGGGATAAACCGGAAGTTGATGTGTCCCATTCACTGTCCAGTCCCTCCGTTGTGTACCTTCCTAATCGCATTTCCTAACGCAGATTTGAAAGAGTTGTGTATGAAACCGGTCATTAATTCAGTCCATTTGAATGGGGAATGCATCGAACAGTGTTACCTGCACCGACACTATTATGGGCTTCGTTTAATTATTCTAAATAGTTCCATGCGTGTAGCGAGTTAAGCGAGAAAACTGTACACTTCTCCCCTCGTATCTGAACCGCAGGCTTCGTTCAAGTCTGTAACTCCACTGTACTCCACAGTAAGACCATTTTCTCTGATATGTTCCCAACACGAAATATTTTACGATCAAATAGTTCATAGTCGTATTATCCCCAATAATTTGTTCCGCATGACGATGACGGAAGTATATATGAAATTTTATTGGTATTGACAGCAGTCCTGTGCTTTGACAGTCACTACAGACAGCTTTGTGATAAGCTTTCGATAATAAGTGCAGTAGTGGATTCCTGTTATGGAAAGTCTCCGATTTTTGGGCGCAGTCGTAAGGTTGCGGAAAGCGCTTGTTAGCTTCGTCATATGTGTCATTCCGTTTGTCTGTCCGCTCAGGGTTCTTTACATGGAGTCTGACGAACTTCGTTGATGCGTAATCAAGTGGTTTGGCTTAAAGGAAATCTGTCAACATGGTTCCAATTCGGAAAGTTTAAGTAGAGGAAGTTTGACAATAAGTAAGAGATCTAGCAATAAGGCTTTGTAAGGAAAGGTTTAAAGTCACTCTAAGACGAAATTAAAAGTTATGCAATTTAATTTAATGATGTGACCTGTAACAGCGAGTAAGGAAATGTCCGACGAGCAGAACACTTTAAGCGCTTTCGCTCCGCTGTTGCCCCTAGATGTTAAATTCGGAAATAGTTTTCAGAAAGGAAAAGACACGATAAGATTTCTCCGTATCCGGTCAACACATGTAGAATCAGTGAACATCGAATAATTGTAAGTTGGGAGCTCTGCATCTTCAGCCTCAGTGTGTACTTCACAGGTAACACTGTTTAAGTTATAAATGATGCTTGATACTCTACAGTTTCTTCGTCCTTGGCTTATACCCTATAGAGAATAAGGCTTGTTTCAGTTACGAAGAACAATCATAGCGAGAGATCATAAACGTCCAGTGGCTGTTGTATTTGTCCGATATTAACCAAAACCGGAATATGTGGATGACATGTAATCAAAATCCGAAATATGAAAGCTCAGGAAATTTCGTTCTTGGGAATGGCCTTGGTACATGCTGATGAACAGATCGACGGACATGACAAAACCAGTAGTCGTCCTTCGCATGCGAACGCACCGTACAACTATTCAGGGTCCGCCTGCGAATTGAATGCGCTTTTGAGCACGGTGTGTTATTAGAGTGGTTGGCAGCACTGCCCTCACAACAACAGAGAAACACTAGTTCGACTGATGGTGGTCATATTTTTTGATCGGCGGTTGATGGAAGGCCCCGCGTGTCTTGCGGCGATAATTAGAATTGAAACTAACGGAGTTGTCGGTTGTATTTGTAAGTTGAAATGAATCTCCGAGTTTTGCGTAGGAAAGTGAACTGGGTCTGAAGTGTAATCAGTACAGCGGCGGGAATGACTGAGGAAATGAATGCTAACTCTATACTGCCAGTCCTAGTAAATGAGAATAAACTTGTAATCAGACATGTGTGGGTGTTTTGGTAATATGTTTACTTGTATTTACTGTGTGGAGGAGACTGCATAACGAGGAGCTAAATGATCTCTACTCCTCACCCAATATTGTGCGGGTGATAACGTTGAAAAGAATGGGATGGGCTGGGCATGTGACGCGTATGGGTGAGGAGAGAGGGGCGTATGGGGTCTTGGTAGGGAAACCGGAGGGAAAGAGACCACTGGGGAGACCTAGGCGTAGATGGGTGGATAATATTAGGATAGATCTCCTGGAGGTGGGATGTGGGTATGTGGACTGGATTGGGCTTGCCCAGGATAGGGACGGGTGGCGGACGCTTGTGAGTGCGGTAATGAACCTTCGGGTTCCGTGAAATGTGGGGAATTTCTTGACTAGCTGCAAACCAGTTAGCTTCTCAAGAAGGACTCTGCACCATGGAGTAGCTAAGTATTTACTGTGTTTCTGCCACAGAGCGAAGACGAAATTGCAGTAAATAATAATAATAATAATAATAATAATAATTTGAATTTTTAGCATTGCGTATCTTACTCTCAGTGAGGTTTCATTCGGTTAGGTAGATAATTATTTGTGTTTAGTATTGAGTTGTACTGGTACATTTCAGGTACCACACTTTCGAGTTCAGGTTGTATCCGAGTGATGTGTCTAGCCCGTCAGATATTTTGGCCTCAGTTTCCACCGTCATGCTGCATGTTATGTCTCATGTTACTGCCTCAACGACATCTAAGAGTACTATGCTTCAGATAATACGCCAGATCTTGAAACATATGTTTACACGGGGAAGTTGGGTGATGGTGTGGGCGGGCCGTAGAGGAAAACGGAGAGATTTGTTTATCTTTGGGACACCGTACTTTGAGTTTCTTCCCTTGGTTCAGAAGTCTGCCCCTGGCTCTTTTCTGCCTCTTTTTATCCCCACACATATGCAGGACTTTGTCATATGGATCTCCTTCCAGGTGTTTCAGAGTAACATGGCAACACACGTCAAATTAAGGTCCAGAAAACACGAATACAGTCTCAAGAATTCGACGAAATAAGAATAGTACAGAAGTTGGTAACCGAACTTGTTGGCATATCGGTAACGCCCTGAATTTGTATTGCGTTGGCGCCTGTTTTGAATCTGTGCCTTTGACGCCGGTTTCCTGGACTGTGGATTTTCGTGATTTTTCCCTTTCCTAGCCAAATACCGGGTTTATACCACGATTATGCCACGATCGCTTCCTGCCACATCCTTACAAATTCATCAGTCACCCTACAAATTTACGCTTTGTAGTCTCCAATTCTGGCAGCGTCTTTAACAACCACAACCAGGACGTGGTGAGACTTGAGGTTCTTCCCAGACGCGACTGTGAAGATAATTGTCTTATGTGATGCCATGTAATGTGGTGGATATGTACAGACGTTTCGGGTGGTGAGCTATTTTAGGGAAGAGTGATACGAACGATGGTAGATATATGATTGTGAGTATGGAACATCAGCGGAATGATACAGGATAAATCGACGTACTCGAAGAAAACCTCTCCCATTGTCACTTTCTCCACAACAGATTCTGCATGGGTTGGCCTAGGTTCGAATCCGAGCTAGGTAAGAGACTAGCGACTGACCATCCGAGCCATATGACGGTCACGTTTTGGAGTGATCTTCTGGCCCCATCATCATGGCAGATGAAGACAGGTTCCTCTGTAAAGTCGGTGTCTGTTTATCTGACTACACGGCCTCACACCCGAGAAGACAGCTGTAAGAATCAGTGGTTAAACCAGTTATATTACCGGTCCGTACTATGCAAAAGGTTCAGTCTTTTGTGCCTATCCTATTTTTGCGAATTTGTTTAGCTTATTCTGTAAGTGAAAATAACCCAGTAATAGGACATAATGGAATAATTAAAAAAATACGTAATTTTTATCTTCCCAAAAAATTATTATACTAAACAAGTCAGCGATTGTCAGAAAGGCTGAGCCCAAAGCATCAGTGTTGCAGATTGCATGTGCATAGTGTGAAAACCCATGTGAAAATATTTAGGTGGAAAGGCGGCATTGATATGATGGACTCAATTTAAGTGGTATAGGTGAGTTAAGATGTTGTCGGGCTTTTGTGAGTATTTTTTTTTTTAAGATTCGGGCACTACAAAAGCAGAGCAGCAGTTGCTAGCTTCACAAGGACATCAGTGGAGTTAGTTATGTAAATAGGATGTACAGGTATGCGCCGCATAACGACGTTTCGGTCAACGACGGACCGTATATACGACGGTGATCCTATAATATTATAATACCATTGTATTACAGTTTCTTACAGTAACATGCTGTACAGGTTTGTAGCCTAGGAGCAATAGGCTACACCGTATAGCTATAGTAGACTATACTGTACTATCCAGGTTTGTGTAAGTACACGTTCGCACAACGAGGAAATCGCCTAACGACGCCTGTCTCAGAAAGTATCGCCGTCGATAAGCGACGCATATTTGTACGTAGTGTACAGCCGCACACGGCATTTGCTGGTGTGAGGTCTGGGATGTGACTGTCTGTGGCTGGGATAACGGTTCCGGACGTTTCGAAGGACCGTAATGCCGTTGAAACTTCTGGACCCGCTATACCATCGACACCATATAATAATAATAATAATAATAATAATAATAATAATAATATATTGCGTTCAGGCTTTGTACGTGCTTATAGAGGCTACCAGTGGATGAACACGGGTTGTCACAGTGGTGGTCCCTTCTGTATTAACTGCTTGTATTAATCTTATTACTTTACTTCTACTTTAACAATTTAAGGACGAATCTAATCCAGTTTATTTAAAGATCCAGTCCGTACCGCGCAGTAAACACTTGTCTCCTCAGTTATAAAAACCAATCATTAAATGCTGTATAGGGAAAAATTTTGTTGTTTTTTTCTGCCATACACACAACATATATAAATACTCTGTGGGCAGAATGTAGGATTTTTTAACTTTAAGACTAGTGGTACATACACTAACCGATAGGCTTTAAAAGGTTAATTAACAATTAGCATGTACCTCGCCTAAGTAACTGCCCAGTTGCTGACAACCCAGCGACACGGGGTCGTAATTGAATGCTCTGAAAGAACGCTGAGAACCTTTCCGCAGTTACGGGTATGTTCAAATTCAGCTTCAGTGACCGCGTAATGTGCGAGGTATATTCGTGTATGATGACGCATTCAATGCTGAATGTACTTAGATATCGGTATACACGCTTCATTCTTCGATGCGGAATTCCAAATAATTTTATGTCCCTAAGAAGAAGAGGCAATTACTGCAGTCAGATATGTGTAAGATGTAACGGGCCTCAGCAGAGGCTGGTTACGATGTATACAACGGGGCCAATTCCTTACGGTTTGCCATGATTTAAAAAGTATTTGGCTTTTCTGCTTTACTATTAATGAACACCGGTCAGTGATTGTTCATTGTTCATTCTGTTACGTGTACTTTGGAAAATTGGAAGCAGGTATGCCGATTTTTTCTAATTTCAATGAAAATTGGTATCAGCTGATATGGTACTTAAATTTTGGTTGTTGTTGTTCCAGTGTATGGTCTTGTCTCTATTGTACTTAAGTTAAACTCGAAATTTATAATATTTTTCCCATCGTGACGACATCGTATGTGCGATGTCATATTCTGTCACTGAGACTCGGTTTTCTATTATGGTCTTCAACATAGTTGTGGTTTAGATGGATTTACGGAGGGGATAAATAGGGCATAGTGCGAAGATACGGTGCCGTTTATGCGTCGGGTGTTTATGACGTGTCACAGATTGGTGTTGGTGCTTGCACATGCGTGTTATAAGTGGCCAGATATAACAGTACTTAACGGGCTAAATTGTTTTGTTTAAAGTAAGATACAACAGATACGTTTCAGAAGAGGGCGAAAGGCAGTGAAACTGTCATTCGGGGGGGGGGGGGGGGGGGAGGAAGAGGGGGTAATGGAAGGGGAGGGACAGGGAGGGATT
>Ga0123355_10021574_pt1 | contig 10310 bp, 3 predicted proteins | sample TergutEmb28metaG_3_FD_89872 | JGI IMG/M metagenome (GOLD analysis project Ga0123355, IMG submission 89872) | Embiratermes neotenicus P1 segment gut microbial communities from Petit-Saut dam, French Guiana - Emb289 P1 | ecosystem: Host-associated > Arthropoda: Insects > Digestive system > Gut ... | reverse complement strand
GTGTAAAGGGACTGTCCATCAGGTCCCTGAGACTGTTGATTGCAGTGCTGGTTGTCTGCAGCAGGGACACGATGATGGCCGAGTAAGACGTAGAGAGGAACAGGGACAGCAACAGCAGGGACAGGAATACGATCCTGGATGACACAGAGTAAGGGTCGCGGGTGGAACCTGCAAGAAATTGTTTTTAACATTAACCGGGATGTTCCTTGGAATAAAAAGCGGAAACAGAATGATTTATATTCATTAGTTAAGTGTCTTATGAAGGTTGTCTGTATTACGAAAGGTGACTATTGGATTCGTTGCGCCTGTCTGTCCGTCTCTCCGCTTGGATTGGTTTACGACATATGTTACATTACTTAATGAGCACCCTGTTTAAACACGATATTCCTGCAGTTACTACAGGCCTACAGAACTAACAGTAAGCTTCGCACTGTCTGGAATGTTGGGAGAAAAAAATCCACAGGCATGCTGAAAAGATTTTCTGAAATATGTTTCTGTATTGAGAGAAAAAATATCAGTTTTTCTCACAGTCGGTCACAATTTCTGCACAAACATCAGGTTGTGCTGGTACGTGGAACCTGCAGATTTTCTGACAAAAAATGGAGGAATATTAAGGCCAACCTTCTTGGCAAACGAGGCCGATTACTGTCAGCATGGAATCACTGACAGACAGCGGCCGAGTTGGTGCTGAGTCAACACCAATGGTTTGTTCTGCTCTCTGAGCCACGTGCAGCGCGCAGCACAGGACAGCCGTCGTGACGAGGTAGGTGATCCAAACAGCACGGCTGAAAGGAAGGGTGTAGATGTTGGAGACGTCGGACAGCGACGGTTTCAGTAAAAGAAATGTGCCCCTGTAACAGGGATCGGCAGTCGTTAGGTAGGAACACTTTACTAAAATGTCAAGATAGGAACATTTTACTGAAATATTACGGTAGGAACACTTTACCGAAATATTGCTGTAAGAACACTACAGAAATATTACGCTAGGAACACTTTACAGAAATATTATGGTAGGAACACTGTACAGAAATGGTACGGTAGGAATACTTTATAGAAATATTATGATAGGAACACTAGTAGATAGGAAGCGGGGATAGCGCCGCAAGTGAGGTCACGTAACATGTTGATACCCGGAAATGACTTCACATGAAAACAAACTTGGCGGGTGGGGTCAATGGCCTTAACCCTTTGACGCCTAACGACGACTATAGTGGTCGCACTGCACCGCTAACCTCTAAACATTGAATTTTATATATTTATTCAACAAATACAGGTACTGAATATTTTAAACATGGTATATACTCTCCGTTTTTTCCTCTTCAAAATTCAGTTTGTTTTATAAATCTAACATATTTGGTTCCTGTATTATTCACATTTTATATACAGGATGTGCTAAAATTAAAAAAATAATTCCGGGCCCAAAAGGTTAAAGATGTGATATCCAAGTGACCTTTAATAATATGCAATTTACGTAACTTATATGCAAATGATGTAACTAATATGCAAATTATTTTGATTGGTCCAATTCATATGCAAATTATTTTTATGCTAGACAGGTGGCGCTATGGCGGTCGCGGAGGGCCAGAGAGCCTGACGCCTGTTGAAACTAATCCGCCATTTTGAATGGGCGCCATTTTAAAATGTCACTATGTTTGAATTGGCGCTAAAAATCTGCCATTTTACATTATGAACACTAGCGCGGTAATTTTAATATTTTAAAATTTTTAAATACCACAGCTAGCGCGGTAGTTATAAATTAATTTGCTAACCTAACTTAAAAATCCGTCATTTTACAATATAGCTATTAGTGCGGCAGTTTTCAATTTATTACTGAACATAGCGCTAGTTCAAGACTTTATTATTGTATGTTTATTTATTAAAAGAGGTGGCTGAGCGGTAATATGCCGGACTCATAATTGAAAGATTATAGGTTCGAATCTTACCACCTGAACCATCTGTTTTTAAAGGAAATGGGAGGTCTTGTAATAAGGATAATAAATACAGATATATACATTTTAATTAAAAATGCAACTTCTTTTTACACTTGTTTGTATTTATTAAGTAGCTGAGTGTGGTTCGGCAGCAAATATGTATTTACGCACATAATTACATATTTTAAAACGCGGAAAAACTTTCAGTACAGGTTACGCTGAATAAAATTGCGTATAAGTACGCACTTTTGTTTTGAGGTTACGCGCTTATGAACACAATATAAACGAATTTTAACACGACACCTTGAAATAGTTTCTTGTGCGACTGTTTAGAAATGTATTGTATACATACACGTAGGTACAAACCTGTTTCGGGTTACGAGATACAGAAAGCGAGATGGGTGACTGACAGCCGGTAATCACCATAAATAGCGCTGGCAGGTAGGAGGGTTGCCCCCGCGCAGGTAGAGAAACCTGTCTCGGGCCTTTACTTACTACTGCTAAAAATTTGCCGTCAGAGTTTCTTGTTGTTAAAAGGAATTACAATACTCTGGATATTTTAAAAGTAGACGACAGAACACACTTCAAATTTTAAAAGATTTTACAGTGGTTTAGATTGAAAAGGCGAAGATGTGCAAGATGCAACTTGTGCGGACTGGCGACACGTTAACAGCACCGACTAACCAGGTAACTGTATTTGTTTACAAAAAAAATTGCATCGGGATAATTTTACCCTGCTCTTAGCACAATACTAGGGGTCGCGTGGACACAATTTGAAAATTACTTAGGCTTTATAAATGTTATCTATACAGGGAGTGTGGTTTGTGCTAAAATCTTAAGTAGTTTTTAAACTGTATCCACACGACCCCTAGTATTGTGTAACAGCAGGGTAAAAATATCCCGAAGTAGAGTTTATCTGAACAAACACAGTCACCAGGCTAGTCGGAGCTGTTAACTTGTCTCCAGTTGCAGCGTGCATGTTCGTCTTTTCGTTTTAAAAGTTTGTGCTGCGGGCGGAGAGCTAGCCCAAAACGGAGTTTCCTTACATGCGCTGGGGCACGAGCCGGCTAGTAAGGTAAACACAAGTTGTGTCCTTACAAGTTTAAACTCGCTACGCACCGGCTTTGTTAGTCCGGTCCATTTCCGCACTCGCCTATGTCTTACTCCAGTTTCATAACAGACCTCAGTGTGAACAGACAAGGACACTTTCCACGTTAAAATGTTTTACACGTATGCGTGTGTAGTGAACATTTTTGTACCAAAGAAGTGTATAATAATGTAGGTATAATATTTCTTCGTAAAATTGTTTATATACATTGCCTAATTTTAAATAGCTGCTTTTTATATAATTCAGTTAAGTGTAATGGATTTGCTAGAATTAAGAGACGTCTCATTTCGTACCAACACAAACATCGGACGTTATGTGAAAACCTAAATAACATTCTGGGAAAAGGCACTTGGTAGGATACATTTCGAAATCAGAATTCAAAGTGGCTGATGCTAGCGAATGGTATTGTTGCAGCTATGAACAAAAAAACATGTGACTCTTTTGGAATATATACGAGTTTTGTAGGTGGGATCGTGAATTCAGTGTAACAAATTTATTTCTATGCGTTTTGTAATGAGCAGTTCAATTATTCTGAATGAGGGCATCACGATGTGCTTAGAAATCAAATATTATAACATAAGTGTACGTCAGCACAATCTAATGACTAGTCTTTAGTCGAAACATGTAGCAATAATATAACTACACTATAAATAAATAAGTTCAATTATGCATACTCCACTAAAAATGTATCCCAAGTAAAGAGTGCAGCATTTCTTATAAATCGCATAAAGTTAACGATATTCAGGTATCATGTGGCAGTGAAACTGTCGCAATATCATTTGAAGCAAGGGTCACACATAGACAGTTTCCGTCCGAACTATTATTCGCACAATGCGTGTTAAAAAATACGATTGTCATGTCTGTCTTATGGCTTTGTGTGTGTGTTAAAAACCGTGTCACGTTTATCACTAATGAAGTGGTGACGTCAAGGCATGATTGTGTTTTTGAACGGTACACTTGTGATTTAGATTCGCCTTAGCGCCTTGCTAACTGCAAATTGTATACGCAATACTATTCAGTGCATCCTAACAAAGAATGTCCTTTCTACATATTGTATTGTACCAAAAAGACTCGTCGCATATTTGGAGATCCTCAGTGTCGTTTTAATTTTGTGTAAAAAACGCACCCGCAAGCTCGAAATGGCAATGTGTTAATAAATTAGTGGAATTTACTTACTACCCAATTAAACTCAGAAAAAAGATTAACTGCAATTGGTAAAACAAATTGTCTTTTTCAAATTTAAATTATGTGTTGTTTAAATAATAATGTCCTATTTTACTTATAACTAACCCAAACTCAATACGTAATGAATAAAATAATATGTAAATTTGATGTACGTTTGTCCGTGCATCGTATATGTGTAAAGAATAAAAACAACTTGATACTACTGAATGATTTATTGCACTTATAATCTGCTCCAAATGTTCAGGCACTTATATGCTCATCATCAAGGGCTCGAGACTGTACTTCTACTATTATCGCATATTATTGTGTAATGCCGTAAGGATGAAAAAATACCATTCGTGTTAGCTAGCGTTATGTACGTCACGTGTTTCTGGGAGGTATATTATTGTGTCTTTGGCTATGATGCGGGTAGAGTGTGTCAAATGTGTTGAAGGTGTATGATGTTCGTGTTGGTGGATTGCCCACATTATAAGTACAATAAATCATTCAGTACCACCCAGTTGGTTTTCTTCTCTATGCAAATCCTATGTACTCTGTATAACTGCTGTCAAATTACCCTGGCTAAGTAAAAGAAAATTTTGTTTTATATCTGTACTGTTAAAGTGTCTGGCGTAATTTTTATGCGTTTTTAAAACACATCTATGTCTCCTAAATGCTAAGGGGCCAGTCTGTATACAAACGCATTTCACATAAGCCGCATAAAAACTATTTCAAGTTACCTTGTAGTAAATAATCATGCGCACTGCTAAAATTCTTTTCTCTTCTGTTTATAATCGCGTATTTATACAAACATTAATTTAGCCTATCATTCACTAAAATATTGCAGCGTGTTGTAATGTAGTTGTTAATTTTACGTGCAAAAACACACCTCCTATACGGCAATGCCAAAACACTCTCTTCTGATTAGTAAATAATAGTGTAAGTGTGAAGAACAGTTGCAATATTAATAATAAATAATCTACTTTGTATATATTTGTAATTGAAAAATGTGTGTTTTTATTTATTGTCGTCATTACGATAACATATATACCTAGGGGTGGTTTCGTTTTAGGAGGCCTCGAGCAGGAAACTATTTCCTTTCCTTACAAAAGGGATTCAAACATAGAGTCCGAAACATTCAAATATTTAAATTAGCGCGCTAGTCGTCATATTGTAAAATGGCGGATTTTTAAGTTAGCAACTCAATTTATAATTACCTCGCTACCTGTCATATTGTAAAATGGCGGATTTTTAAGTTAAGTTAGCAATTTCAAATATAGTAACTTTTTAAAATGGTGCCCATTTAAAATGGCGGATTAATTTAAATAGGCGTCCGGCTGTCTGGCCCTCCACGACCGCCATGGCGCCACGCTGTCTGGCACAAAGTGCAATTAATTAATTAATTAAAACAATTCGCATATCAATCAAGCTGTTTGGATATTAATTAGATCAATCAAAATAGTTTGCATATTAATTGATGTAACGCATATTAATCAGGGTAATTTGCATATACATGGGTTAAGATCATTAACCACAGCCGCCAAATTTGTTTACGTGTTTCGTCAATTCCTTGTATCAGAGGGGTTACGTGACGTCACTTCCGGTGCTATGCCTGGACCTTTACTGCTAACACAATCGAAGTATTGAGGTAGAAACACTTTACATAAATGTTACGCTAGGAACACTTTACAGAAATATTATGGTGGGAACACTTTACCAAAATATTGTGTAGGAACACTTCACAGAAAGTTTACGCTAGGAACTCTTTGCCGAAATATTACCTTAGGAACGCTTTAGAGGACTGTTACGCTAGGAACACTGCCGAAATGTTACTACGGTAGGAACACTTCGCAGAATTTTATCAAGAGCATACAGTTCGGGCAGTAGAAGCCTCCTCTCACTAGCACATTACACACTTTAACTGCACTCACTCATAGGCCAATGTCTCCCCAGCGTAGTCCAGGACGTCCAAACGCGGCGCCTTGACCAGCAGTCCCACAGACGCCATCTCAATGTCCCCGCTCTGCAGCAAACCTACCACTCCATTATACCGTCTCGTGTTGTTCACCGGGTATCCCCAGGTTTCAACCGGTGTGACATTCAACCTGACAAGTTAGGTAACAATATTAGATTAGCCGAAGTCAAATACATAACGTGTTGATATTTCACCCGATCAGGCACCACGCAGGGCAGGATCATGATATTCGATGGATTTCAGTCCAGACATTCAATGTTCACTGCTTCATGTTTATGGTCAGGTAAAACTGTAGATGCTGAATATCGCAGTACTGTTGTTTCTGTACAAATAATTGCCATGAAGATTGGATGATAGTCAGCAGTCGAAACAGGTCGTAAGGATGTATGTGAATTACTCAGTACTGTGCATATACTTAAAGAAAACCGGCAACCACACTTCCGCCGACAAAACTCATAACGCTGTGCAGAATTGCTAATAATTGCTGTTTCTAGCCCTAAGCCCAAGTGTCCACGCTGTCTGCACCTGTCCTCCCTCATCTAACGAAATCAACTTCGTCTTGCTAATGTCATGTTCCAACTGCATGATGCATAACAAGAGACGCATTACAAGCACATTTCTCTAAACTAAGTAGCATATAAAGAGAAATATACGGGATACAGAATAAACGTTTGTCGTCGTCATTATTAATTACATAGAGTTTGAACATTTTAATGTGTGGTTTTCACAAGTTTTCAAGATGCAGACTAACTGACTGACTTACAAACAAACAATACGCATAACACCAATGAAAAGATACTTTCTTGAAACTTGAAATTTCATGACAGTGTTGACAATTTCCCGCCACTTGTTACTATCGTGAGCCAAATAATCCAGTCCACGTAACCCTATTCTCTTCCTTTATGATCCACTTTAATATTATCCTGCCTTCTGCCTCCACTTATTCCAAGTGGTGTTTTCCTTAGGATTTTCCTACTGAATTCCTTAGATACTCCCATTTATGCTATATTCTCTGCCCATCTCATTCCCTTTCACTTGATCCAGTAATAATCTTGGCGGTAAGTAAAAATCATGCAGCCCTTCAAGTTGCAATTCTCCGCTCCCCTGACACTTCGTCCCCTCAGCACCAAATATCTCAACCCATCCTCAGCCTCTGTACTTGTCTCCGTGCGACAGACCAAAGTTCCACCCAATGCGATTCCGCATGTTTTAATATTTACATCCTTATTAATACGCAGGAGGGAAAATAAGAAATATTTTTACATATTCGGTTGCACAATATTGCTGCTGTAAATTCTGTAACACTGCGCGGGTGAAAATTGTACTGCAGTCACAGCACTGTGGCACACCGGCAGAACTTGAAGCCTGACTTGCATAAACCACAAAATCCGAATGTGTGATTCGTAACTATTCTCATTCAATCGTTACTTCTCTCGTTCATTCGTAACAACGCTCATTCAATAGTCACTACGCTCATTCAATCGTCCCTTTTCCATTCAATCGTAAAAACACTCATTCAACCGTAACTACATTCATTCAATCGTCACTATTCTAATTCAATCGCCACTACTCTCATTCAATCATTACTACATTCATTCAATCATTACTTCCCTCCTTCAATCGTAACAACGCTAATTCAATCGTCACTACGCTCATTCAATCGTCACTAAGCTAATTCATTCGTCACTTCTGATATTCAACCGTCACTACGCTCATTACACTGTCACTACGGTCATTCAATCGTCACTACTCACATTCAACCGTCACTACTCTCATTAAATCGTCACTACGCTCATTCATTCGTCACAACTCACATTCAACCGTCACTACGCTCATTCAATCGTCACTATTCACATTCAACCGTCACAACGCTCATTCATTCGTCACTACTCACATTCAACCGTCACTACGTTCATTAAATCGTCACTACGCCCATTGAATCGTCCCTACGCTTATTCAATCGTCACTACGCTCATTAAATCGTCACTACGTTCATTGAATCGTCACTACGCTCATTCAATCGTCACTACGATCTTTGAATCGTCAATACGCTCATTCAATCGGCACTACGCTCATTCAATCGTCACTACGCTCATTCAATCGTCACTAAGCTCATTCAATCGTCACTACGCTCATTGAAGCGTCACTACGCTCATTGAATAGTCACTACGCTCATTGAATCGTCACTACGCTCATTGAATCGTCACTACGTTCATTCAATCGTCACTACGTTCATTCTATCGTCACTACGCTCATTGAAGCGTCACTACGCTCATTGAATAGTCACTGCGCTCATTCAATCGTCACTACGCTCATTGAATCGTCACTACGTTCATTCAATCGTCACTACGTTCATTCTATCGTCACTACGCTCATTGAATCGTCACTGCGCTCATTGAATCGTCACTACGCTCATTCAATCGTCACTACGCTCATTCAATCGTCACTAAGCTCATTCAATCGTCACTACGCTCATTGAAGCGTCACTACGCTCATTGAATAGTCACTACGCTCATTCAATCGTCACTACGTTCATTCTATCGTCACTACGCTCATTGAATCGTCACTACGCTCCTTCAATCGTCACTACGCTCATTAAATCGTCACTACGCTCATTGAATCAACACTGCGCTCATTCAATCCTCACTACGCTCATTGAATCGTCACTACGCTCATTCAATCGTCACTACGCTCAATCAATCGTCACTACGTTCATTGAATCATTACTAGGCTCATTAAATCGTCACTACGCTCAATCAATCGTCACTACGCTTATCAAAACGTCACTACGCTCATTAAATCGTCACTACTCTCATTGAATCGTCACTACGCTCATTAAATCGGCACTACGCTCATTAAATCGTCACTACGCTCATTAAATCATCACTACGCTCATTCAATCGTCACTACGCTCATTCAATCGTCACTATTCACATTCAACCGTCACTACGCTCATTAAATCGTCACTACGCTCATTAAATCATCACTACGCTCATTCAATCGTCACTACGCTCATTCAATCGTCACTATTCACATTCAACCGTCACTACGCTCATTCAATCGTCACTACGCTCATTGATTCGTCACTACGCTCATTGAATCGTCACTACGCTCTTTGAATCGTCACTACGCTCAATCCAATCGTCACTACGCTCATTCAATCGTCACTACGCTCATTCAATCGTCACTACGCTCATTGAATCATCACTGCGCTCATTCAATCCTCACTACGCTCATTCAATCGTCACTACGCTCATTCAATCGTCACTACGCTCAATCAATCGTCACTACGTTCATTGAAACATCACTACGCTCATTCAATCGTCACTACGCTCATTGAGTCGTCACTACGCTCATTGAATCCTCACTACGCTCATTCAATCGTCACTACGCTCATTCAATCCTCACTACGCTCATTGAATCATCACTACGCTCATTGAATCGTCAGTACGTTCATTCAATCGTCACTACGCTCGTTCGATCGTCACTACGCTCATTCAATCGTCACTACGCTCATTCAATCATCACTACGCTCATTCGATCGTCACTACGCTCGTTCAATCATCACTACGCTCGTTCATTCGTCACTATTCACATTCAACTGTCACTACGCTCATCCAATCGTCACTACGCTCATTCAATCCTCACTACGCTCATTGAATCATCACTACACTCATTGAATCGTCACTACGTTCATTCAATCGTCACTACGCTCATTCGATCGTCACTACGCTCATTCAATCGTCACTACGCTCATTCAATCATCACTACGCTCGTTCAATCGTCACTATTCACATTCTACCGTCACAACGCTCATTCATTCGTCACTACTCACATTCAACCGTCACTACGCTCATTCAATCGTCACTACGCTCATTAAATCATCACTATTCACATTCAACCGTCACTACGCTCATTCATTCGTCACTACTTACATTCAACCGTCACTACGCTCATTGAATCGTCACTTCGCTCATTCTACCGTCACTACGCTCATTAAATCATCACTATTCACATTCAACCGTCACTACGCTCATTCATTCGTCACTACTCACATTCAACCGTCACTACGCTCATTGAATCGTCACTACGCTCATTCAATCGTCACTACGCTCATTAAATCATCACTATT
>Ga0123355_10021573_pt1 | contig 10311 bp, 4 predicted proteins | sample TergutEmb28metaG_3_FD_89872 | JGI IMG/M metagenome (GOLD analysis project Ga0123355, IMG submission 89872) | Embiratermes neotenicus P1 segment gut microbial communities from Petit-Saut dam, French Guiana - Emb289 P1 | ecosystem: Host-associated > Arthropoda: Insects > Digestive system > Gut ... | reverse complement strand
TATACAGGGTGTCCCAGGAGGAATGTGCCAGACTTCGGGAGAGTGTTCCTTATGTTAAAGTATACCGATATAACCCAAAACACCTATGTCCAAAGTAGAACGGTTACGGAGATAATGGCCAGAGAAAAGTGCGGTCATCTTGCGGTTCCACGTACTGCACCTTTTCAGCTGACGCTTTACGTATATACTGCGCATGTCCTTAAGACTGGAATGCAGTCAACATCGTGCCTGCGTGCCCATGTAAAGTGCTTGGAACCCTAAGGACGACTACGGAGTTAATTTGAGTGTTTATGTAGTTCAATTTAATGGCTTTATGTCACTCATACTTTAATTACATCTTAAGTACAGATATTAGCATTACAGAAACAACATATTCCTGCCAGTTTTAATATGTATTTGGTAATCAATATGTGTGTAATAGCTGTCAAAGTTTCAAACTTCTCTGGCCATTATCTCCGTAACCGTTCAACTTTGGATATAGGTGTTTTGAGTTAAAGCGGTATACTTTAACATAAGCAACACTCTCCCGAAATCTGGCACATTCCTCCTGGGACACCCTGTATATCCAGCGCATGTAAGGAAGGTTTTGGGTGTCGATATCCAACCTGTGCACGGCACATCGACATTAAAATTGTTTATAATTGGTTGCCGAGTTTTGTACAGTTATTGAGAAGATCAGAGGCGATTTTTGTGCTTTAATCCCGGTATTTTTAATCTTTCTTCCGTAGACATTATGAGGACACAAAATTAAACGTGAATTAGCTGGATTTAAAAAAAATATATATCTGTATCTCTATATTTTATTTAGATTTATTTTCTTTCTTATTAGTTGCATTCTCAGCAAGCAAAATATATTTCATATCGTTAGAGAGAAGAAATTTAAAATAAAGTCTTCTTATAATAAAACCAACTAGATGCACCAGTTACTCAAATTTATTTTTGGAATAAAACTGGACATGTTTCGGACAGTTTCTCTGTCCTTCATCAGGAGTTTTTCACTGTACACATAGCAATGGTATATGTCATACAGGTTTGCTGAAAGCTTTCGAGCAGGATAAGGACGGAACCAGTTCTGTCCTGATCCTGCTCGCAAGCTCTATGGCATATAACGCTGCTTTGTGTACAGTGAAAAACTCCTGATGATGGACAGAGGAACTGTCCGAAATATGTAGAGTTTTATTTCAAAAATAAATTCGAGAAATTAGTGCATCTAGTTGGTTTTATTATAAGAATTTTTCACGATGCACCATCACCTGAACGTCAAATTCTAAAATAGGGTAGTTGAAGAATAAAAGACAAACTTGATGTCACTTGCTATTTTATTTCACTTCTTATGTGCTCGGCATGTTTCGGACATTAATATCTCCGTTATCAGGAGCTTGCGACTATTCTGTTGAATTACTACATTGGTCGTATTGTTCTTGGTTCGATGATTGTTGGAGTTTTGATGTGGTTGGGTTGGAGTGGTATCCGTGTTACAGGCTGAAGCACAACATGTGCTTCAGCCTGCCACACGGATACCACTCCAACATAACCACACCCAAACTCCAACACACATCGAACCGAGAACAATAGACCAAATTAGTAATTCAACAGAAGAGTCGCAAGCCCCTGATGACGGAAATATTAATGTCCGAAACATGATGAGCACATAAGAAGCGAAATAAATAGCAAGTGACATCAAGTTGGTCTTTTATTCTTCAACTATCACAATGATGCACGGTACAATAAACATAAGATTCTAAAACAGGGTGTCTCAGTTGTGAAACGAACCGCAGTACACGGCACTCTAAAGGAAGCAGAGAGCAGTATGATTCTTTGGATACCTTTGTATATCGGTAGCCATAGTCTTCGTGTGGTGGGGCGAAAAGTGGAATTTAAAATGAAGATGAATTTTACAAAATACACAATTAGTTGTTGAACTCCCAATGGCGAATAGATATTTTAGGTTTTCGATGCGGTCAAAATAAAATATACATTCTTCTGGGGTCTGATGTCGTGTAGAATAATAGAAATTTATATCTTTCTGCAGGATCCTTTACATTTCATCCTGAGGATAGATACATTTGTAACTTTCTGTCAGTTTTGATCTTGTCACGTGGAATATTACCCTACATTGCTACTAGTAATTTACTCCCCGTAGATAAAACCTGCCGAAGCTGACAGGTACACCAATGTTACGTCATTTTAGCCTTAGCTGCTACGATTTTTTTTGCAAAAAAATATAAATTATTCAAAAAATCGTGAATACGTGTGTGTTTGGCATTAAAAATGAACACATTATTTATCCAGTTACTGTGAATGAGTTTCATTAATTGGTTGTTAAGTTTTTTAATGTCTTCCTCAATTTGCGTAATTAAATATCATTCAATGAATTTAGGACAAAATGTTTCTTCGAGGGTGAATCAAAAAGTAAAGGCAATTATTAAATTACTCTATAACCGGGACAGAAAGGAGCTGGCGCATTGCGTAGTATTGACAATGCCTGTTGAAGTGTTCAGCCATGTGCAGTACAGCGTTGTGCCTTCAGTCGAGTGGCAGCAACGAGGGCGAAAATATGGACGCTCCTTTGCAAGATTGCACCATCGAAGAACAACGTGGCGTAGTGCGGTTTATTTGGGCAGAAGGAGTGAAACCTGTAGGAATTCACCGTCATATGTTCGCTCAGTATGGACAGAGCACCATGAGTCAACGAAAGGTTTATGAGTGGGTGGAAAGTTTAAATCGGGTCGAACACGTTTTACTGATGAAGTTCGTTCTGGTCGGCCATCAACATTGCGCACACAAGACCACAAGAGCAGCCGAAAAGCTTCTTCTCCGCAGGAATACAGAAACCAGTTGAACGATATAACAATTGCATTGTGTTGCAAGGGGACTATGTAGAAAATGTTATGTAAAATTTCTCAGTTACTTCTATTAAAGCCAGTAAATGTATTTTGCCTTTACTTTTTGATTCTCCCTCTTATTTTTGATGACTTCTTTGAAGAAGAAAAAATTTCATTTAGACATGATTTAATAAGCCCAACGTTTGTATCATTTTTATTGTTTACTTATATTCATTTTGTCTTCTATTGTTGAAAGTTTTTCAATCGGACATCGGAAATAAATAATTCAATCTCGAAGTGTCTAATCTCGTCCGAACGAACGGAGACACTAGCTTCTGCCTGCATTTCAAATATAAAATTTCATTATTACATAAAAAATAACCACGTATCAATTCGCTTCCTTCATTATTAAGCCCAAAATGGGAATTCCATCCCGGACGCCACACATTTTGAACAACACCTGTTGGATCGGGCAAGAGGGCCTGAGGCAGAGGACGACCCATTAATATCGATATACTCTAGACTTCATTGTTAGATGTACACCATAAGGGGAATTTGACTTAATTGACTTTAAATGTCGTGATATAACCTCGTTCTCTTAAGACAAATCACTACAAATTAGTTTATCTTTTGTTTACTTCGTAACTACAAGTAAGCATATCTTTGGCTTAGCAGTAACTGCAAATCGGCATATCTTTACCTGCCTTAGTAAGAACAAGACACTATATCTTTGGTTTCCTTTGTCACAGCAAGTCAGTATATCTTTGTCTTCCTCAGTAACAACAATTCAATATAGCTTTAACTTCCTTAGTGAAACCAGTTCGGTACATCTTTGATTTCTTTAGTAACACCAACTCGGCATATCTTTTGTTTCCTAAGTAACTACAAGTCAGAATATCTTTGGTTTTTGAATTTGATTATTTCCATCCCTTTGTGTATATGTAACAAATTTATTGAAATAAACCGTCTTTAAACAACATACAAATAACAGTTGCAAATCCACAACTGGTTAATTAAGCGACATGTTTCGGCCTTGTTCTTCCATCAGCAGGCTTACAAAGGAATGGTGTTAATTAACCCTTTAAACGTCGAGTTAAATCCCATCTGCCATTTGCTGGCATTAGTAGGAGCTCACCATATTCTCCACGTTAACAGGATAAGGGTTAAGGTAAATTCGTTCGCTATACCGATGGGATCCCATGGTTCACAAATGTTAACAAATGTACCTTAATTAACACCATTTCTTTGTAAGCCTGATGATGGCCGAACAAGGCCGAAACAGGTCGCTTAATTAACCAGTTGTAGATTTGCAACTGTTATTTGTGTGTTGTGTAAAGACTGTTCATTTCAATAAAAAAAATCTTTGATTTTCTTATTAACTACAAGTCAGCATATCTTTTGGTTTCCTTCGTAACACCAGCTCAGAATATCTTTGATTTCCTTGGTAGATACGAATCAGCATGTCTTTGGTTCTCTTCGCAACTAAGATTCAGCATAATGAACTTTCCCACAGCCTGTACCTTGTCTGTTCTCTCCAGTTTTGATCTTCCACTTGTATGCTCCAACTCCCCTCTGTTTGTTAAACTTTCTTACTTCCATCTTCCTCATTCTTATGAAATGTTCCCTTTTTTTCCTATCATATAGCAACAAGAGTGGCTTCATTTTAATTTTCCGGTTTCTTGCGCCACAATTAATTTTACTTCCCCTATCTCACACAGCTGTAACAAGGCTTCAAGATTTATATCCTTTCCTTCCTGCACCAGAAGTTGCTCACTTTATCATTCCAGCCAGCAGTAGCAGCGAGTATGTTACGTTATCTTTGCTTCTGAGGTGCACCGCAGCAACGTTCGCACTGAAATTTCGTTACGTGTGTGTCCTTTCGTACAGTCCAGATGGAAACTTCTTATTACGTTCATGGAGACATCAGATCACAGGCTTCTATTTTATGTGTGCACGCACAAGATGATTTAAAGGCTGTTGTACGGACAGTGAAACAAATGTACACACTTTAGGCTTATTCTCACTTCAGGATTGCAAGGAGTATATCGCATCAGTTCTAAACAAGTTCTCAAGTAATTTTTACTTACATAGTGCACTAAATTTTGTGTGACGCTAGTCCTTAATACCGTTTAAGGTATCTGCTGATACATGCAAAATTTAACTGCGAAATAGGAGAGATATATTTGGAATAACATACCAACTAGATGTCACCTAGTATTATATTTATTTTTCCTTTATAAGTTTCTCAACATGTTTCTGGCTAACTTGTGACCATCCTCAGAAGCTGACGACTTAGTGGTATTTTTGCTGCGTGTGGTGTAATGCTGTAACAATGAGCAGTGTTATTTCCAGATATGTCTAGTATTTGTGGGTTATGTTCTTCTGTTTTCGTGTTTTGTTAGGTGGGTTGTTGTGGTGTGGTGGGTTATTGTGGTTGTTGTTTTCAGCTGTTGTGTATAGGTGTGATCTAATGTGTAAGTTGATTAAGTTACATATAGTTAACCCTTATTCTGCCAACGTTGAGAATATGGTGAGCTCCTAATAATGCCAACAGATGGCAGATGGGATTTAACACGGCGTTTAAAGGGTTAACAAGCAAATATTTAAAATTTAAATTCCCAAGTTTGTGTATACAGGTTCAGGATTAAATTATGGTCATTTGACTCAAATTAATATTTTTTAGAACTATGCCACATTTTTATAAAGTGTAAACTTTTAAATTGATTTATCATCTTTTGGTGAAGTATAATATTTAAATAAATTTTTTCCATATATACACTTTAAAGACCTTATGCTGTACACTGTATTTCTTGTCCACTGTCTCGTATTTATTAGTAAAAAATGTTTCGAAAGCACCCTTCCCTTTCCTCTGTGTTAACTACATTTTCTTCTGACTTGTTCCTTTTGTGGCCATCCTGCACGTGAGGTACCTGCGTGGTCATAAGTTGTTGCCTATTTGAGCCATGAACCTATATTCTCTAGTGTGTGCGCCTATATCCTGAACAATAAATGACTTCGCTAATTCTAGCCTACCTTTGGCTGTGTGTGGGCCGGTTAGCGTAGTTGGTATAGCGACTGGAAACAGGCTGGACGGTCCGGGGATCGAATCCTGGTGGCGGCGAGATTTTACGCACCTGTCCAGACCAGCCCTGGAGCCTACCCAGCCTTCTGTACAATGGATACCGGGTCTTTCTCAAGGGTAAAGAGCGGTCGGGGCGTGAAGCTGACCTCTCACCCCCTTCTAGTGTTGTGGTCAAGAAAGAGTAGAGCTATACTTCTACTCCCCTTATAGGCCGTACGGCCTGTACAGAGCCTCAGTGCCTGTACAAGGGTGCACTTTACCTTTACTTTTTTGGCTGTGTGATGGAGATTTTGCATCTGAAGGTTTGCAGTATGACACCTACAGTCAGGGTATCTACGTATATGTTTTGCAACACCCCCAACTCGGATGACCCTTTGGATTACGCTCACATTTCAGCATATTCCATTACCCGAAAGCGTCTTCCAGACTTCCCGTTTGATGGTATGTGGGACTTCGGAGAGTTTTCTACTTCAGATGTTTCTATCTGTGGTTTATATCATCCATCCAACTGCTCATTTTAATATAATTTCTATAAGTCTATTATTTTATATTATCTATTACTATATAAAATTATTCCAGTGGCCGTGAAGTCTAAGGCGGCCGCCAGATTGCTAGGAGCACGGGTTTGATTCCTCTTGAGGGCATAAAAGTTCGTCTCTTGTGCTTGTTTGTCGTGTAGGTAGCGGCTTCTGCGACGAGCTGATCACCCGTTCAGAGGAGTCCTAACGGGTGTGTGTGTTTTTAATTTGTGTGCATGTGTTGGTGTGTCTAATTGTGTGTGATCTGGAAACCTCAACAAGTGGCCTAGGCCCGATATGGTCCCTTGGGCTAGAGAGAACAGATAATATTCAAATTTTATACGGTATACATTGTTTCGTTTTAAAAAGATCCTCACTCTAGTTCTATTACTCAAATTTCTACCTCATTTACTCCTTCACTGCAACTACTTACACAATTTACCATTTACTTTTGTCTACGTAAATTACATAGGAAGTTTCTGCAGCTTCTTAGACGCCTGTGCGCAAAAGAGAAAAGCGTCTAGCAGCATCGGCATGTGTGCCCGTCTGAAGGGAACCACTTGGCTCCCGCTGCACGGATTTTTCTGAAACTGGTATTTCATTATTTTTCAAAATTCTTTCGGGAGAACTAAACTCCTGTTAAAATCTGACAAGAATGGCGCGAATTTTACATGAAGACATATGTACGTTTATGACAAAATCTCGCTTAATTATTGCCAGAAATACTTCAGACAACGACGTAGGGAATATCAAAACACATGCTCTATTTTCAATAGCCTCTTTCCGGAAATTCTGCCGTTTATAAAATAATGTAGTAAAATTTTGTGCAGCCGGACAGGCGACAGATTACAGTACAATAAGGCGCATGCGCACTACATGTTGGGTGACTAAGCCTACAAACAGACTACGAAATAATTAATGCTGTTCCATGGCAACAGTGGTTACGCGAACGAGCCGCAATGTAACGTCACACGTAATTCTCCTGTCTTGTCTTTTTTATTTTCCCACAATATTTGCCTATTATTAATTAATTTCTAATTCCATTAATATTTTCTTTCTCGATGTCATTTCAATCTGTGCATGCTTGTGTCTTTACTGTTCTTTTTAGCAATTGAAGAATAAGAGAAAAATTTGATGTCACTGGTTATTAAGTTTTATTTCACTTCTTTTATGCTCAACATGTTTCGGACATTAATACAGCCATCATCAGGAGCTTGCGACTTTTCTATTGTATCACCACATTGGTTGTGTTCAACTTCCCACACGGATACCACCCCAAACAGCCACATCGAAACTCCAACACACATCGAAACAAGAACACACAACCAATGTGGTGATACAATAGAAAAGTTGCAGGCTCCTGATGATGGATGTATTAATGTCTGAGACATGTTGAGCATAGAAGTGAAATAAAACTTAATAAATAGTGACACAAAATTAGTCTCTTATTCTTCAACTATCACAATGATGCACGGTCCAATATAAATAAGTTGTTTTTAGTACTTTATTACCCGACTTTTTTCAGTAAATTAGCCATCATAACTTAGAAAGATAAGATATTCGATAAATGATAAATTGGCAGGAATTTGGAAGGAAGCGATTGTGTCTCAATTGAGGTACTACCCTAATATTTTCCTGTAGGGACTGAGGGAAACCATACAAAAGTCAGTCAGGACAGCCCATGATCCAGCCAAGGATCGAATCAGAATCTCCAAATATACACACCCTACCAACATAGAACAAACACCAACATTGGGCTGTCCAGTACGTATATGCAACCAAACCAAAAAGCAGTATTTTAAAATTATATACAACAAAATATAAAATATATAACTATATATATATATATTGTACCTAATTTAAAAAGAGTGCTTTTAACCATCGACCATTATTTTATATATCATATCCGTCAAGGCCAGTAACATTCAATGTAACCAATCTGGAATTTTTATTATACATAGTGGTGCAAAAAGATCGCATTTTATTCAAATAATTGTAACTATTTCATATTCAATATAAAAAAAATTATGTTAACACCAAAACAACCTGTAATAAACACAGTTTTGATTACTTACATTGATTACTCAATTACGGAAAATTATATAGGAAAAATGGCGTCCTTCTTGCCGTACACACGTCCGGAGCCTCTCCTCAAAGTTCTGCATCACATTTACTTTCATTTCTTGTGGCACAGTTGCAATTTCTTCGAAAAAGGAAACTTTCAGATCGTCGATTGTACGAGGTTTTTGAACGTAGACTTTTGATTTGAGGTAACCCCAAAGAAAGAAATCGCAGGCAGATACCAAAACATGCGTTCTTTTTGTGCAACCTGTATATATATATATATATATATATATATTAATAACAGCGTATTTTACTCATTGCAGTTAATCAATACCAGAAGCTGTAATTACAGCTGTGCCAGCTCCTGATGATGGGTGTCAACAACCGAAACATGTACAGCTGCCTACAGTAATGTAATAAACTGAATAAGTCGCATCTTGTTGGACAGTTGTTAAATTCGATTCACGATGCATGGACTCATGTATATAAAAAAGTATAAAATATTGTTTATATATATATATGATGTTTATTTGTTAGTCTGGATAATAAACAAGTATAGCACTTTAACACAGGACCAAACCTACTGTAAAATAAAGTCTACACTGTTTCAAAGAAATTTATTCCACCGTCCATACAATTTTCTTTCATATATGGGTTGGGCTTATGGCACTGGCGAACTATTCATACATCTGCAGGACCATCGCGTCTTACAGCGTAACAGTTCTTGGTATTTACGGCTCTCCGTTTCTCAGCAATACGTTCCAAATTTCTATAAACTGTCTCCCATATCCCGAAGGTACACTTTGTATGGGTCTTTATATTCTTCTCTTATATAATAACATAAGTTTTATATACACATGTTATAAAAAGTGCAGCATGTACAGTCTGCTCGTCTCAATTCTCTTTGGAGTAACAGTGGACATATTTCAGTAAATTATTGGTTATAACAACACAAGCATATTACTGTCATTTAATTTTAAAATTTTAAAAAATAGACGCCATTCATGGATAGGGCATACAATTAGGTATAACGAGTTTGCAGTAAACATCCTTGAAGGAGCAATATATGGAAAAAAGGCAGTGGGAAGACCACGACTACAATACTTAAAACAAGTCACCAGAAACACAGCAGCTGACAGTTATACAGCAATGGAAAGAATGGCTTGCAACAATTGCAGATGGAAAGCTGTCAACCAATCAGAAGATTGAGGGATAAGAAAAGAAGACAAACAAATACAAAAATTTATCTCAGTAATTAACCAACTTGATGCACAAAATTTTTGTTTTACAGAAAGTTTATTTCATGCATTTACATGTTTCGAGCACATGTGCTCATCAACCTGTGCACGAGACGGCCGACTGTAGTTATGATACCAGAGGATGTGTAATGCAATTTTGACCTCCTGATGATGAGCACATGTGCTCGAAACATGTAGAGGCATGAAATAAACTTATTGTAAAACAAATATTTTGTGCATCAAGTTGGTTAATTACTTAGATTAATATAGTGAGATGCATGGTCAACAAAACATAAAAAAAATGTTGTAGACAGTCATTATATGGCAGTGGCAGATTTACAGTAAATATGGGATTAGAATACTGTCATTACATATCAGGTAAAGCAATCCCATTACAGGCCTGGAGGCGCCCAGTAGGTTCCAGGAAGTTAAGGTTCCCAGATTTCGTGACAACGGCACAGGATGATGGTAAGTTTTCAGTCTTACGCACCGGCCACCTTTACCCCCAGGAAATACTCCTGTTACTCATTTCTGTTAGAGGCTGAGTCGACCCCAGGGCGATAGTGCGATCGGCAGGATTTTGT
>Ga0123355_10021572_pt1 | contig 10311 bp, 9 predicted proteins | sample TergutEmb28metaG_3_FD_89872 | JGI IMG/M metagenome (GOLD analysis project Ga0123355, IMG submission 89872) | Embiratermes neotenicus P1 segment gut microbial communities from Petit-Saut dam, French Guiana - Emb289 P1 | ecosystem: Host-associated > Arthropoda: Insects > Digestive system > Gut ... | reverse complement strand
TTTTTGACGCGGAACAAGGAAGTGCCGACGCGGCTTGCCCATAAGGCAAGCAAGGAGGTGCTGACGCCGTGCCGTGGCAAAAAGACAAGTTGAATGTCGCGGTTTTGAAGTGCGTTGGCTATAGTATGTCATTCTCAATTGAAAGCACTATACTTGTGTGGCGTACGCCATTGCAATACAATGTGGCAATAACACCTTGTAGTGGCAGAAAGGATGACTAATTGATGGTAAGAGAGTGCAACCCTGATTATTTACAACTGTGCGTTGAGATTGCGTTTCTGCGAAACAATCAACCAGAAAACAACAGCGCATACTGTCCAAAATCAAAAAAAGGTATACAGGCTGACTTTGAGTTTATTATGGGAAACCCCAACTGCCTCATGGTAGGCTATTTTGACAGCGATACATTGAAAGGCATCATGGGCTGTTTTATGAATCCAGATAATAAATGGGTAGATTGCGTCGGGCCGTATTTTAGCGATGAGTATAGCGAAGATGCCGTGGTAAATATGTTTGATTTTGCGAAGTCAAAACTTGCAAATGCGGAAAGATTCAATTTCAATTTTGATACAAGAAATGAGAACCTGCATCAACTAATGGGTTTGTTATCTGCCAAGCGCAACGATAATGAATACCGTTTACTTTTAAGTAAAGCTGATTACAAACCACAGCAACTCATGCATAATGTGGTTTCGTATAACGATAGATTTGAAAGTGATGTTATTCAAATTCTGCATGATACCTTTCCGGATTCTTATATATCGGGTAGGGAATTAATAGACTCTATTGGCAAAGACCGGGAGGTTTTTTGTGCGCTGAATGATAATGATGTTTTTGTGGGCTATGGAGTGTTGAAGCGTCACGAAGCACACCCTGAGCAAATGACTGCGGAAATTTTTGCTGTACATGAGGGTGAACGCGGCAAAGGTTATGGCTGGGCACTGCTGAATGCAGTTGTCGGTTGTGCCTTAAACAATTTGGGTGCAGATACCATTGATTTAATAGTTGACAGGTTGAATACCCATGCACGTGATTTGTACTATTCATGTGGGTTCAAACTCATAGTGGAAAATTCAGCGTATTGTATAATGAATAAATCGTCACAAGGAGGTGAATATGCGGATAAATACACTTGTCTTAAAACATTATCTGAAAAATGTAATGTTTATTAACGGAACCGCTTACGCGGGTAAGTCAACAATGGTTAAACTGCTTGCTGATAAATATGACCTGGTTCATTGTGGCGAGAATTACAAGTGTGTGCCGGATGGTATCCTTACGCCACAAACCCACCCCAATTTGTGCTATTTTCAAACCATGAAAGACTGGCAGGAATTTGTGAGCAGAACACCCCAAGAATATTATGACTGGATTATTGGAAATCAGCATGAACTTGTTGAATTTGAGATAATGCATCTTATAAGCGTATCTCAAAATCAAAAGACAATAGTTGACACAAATATCCCTGTGGAAGTACTGCATAAGATAGCGGGCTACAACCAAGTGGCAATAATGCTTTCACCACAATCTTTGTCGGTTGACCGTTTTTTTGACCGAGATGATTCAGACAAAGTATTCTTAAAGGAACAGATTGCAAAATCAGAAAATCCCGAAAAAACTATGCAAAATTTTCTTGACTGCATGGCTATGTGTAACAGCCAAGAAGTTTATAATAATTTCGCAAACAGCGGATTTTTTACCCTTGTGCGAGAAGATGCCGAAAATGACACAAGGGCAGAAACCCTTAATGCGCTTGCAATGCATTTTGGACTAACTAGCACAGGGCTAACTTAGAAAGGAAATACCAGCGGCAGCACAAGCAGTATTACCAGCCCCACAATAAACTGTAACGGGATACCTACCTTCATATAATCAAGAAATCTATACTTGCCTGCCACCATTACCATGGCATTAGGCGGGGTAGATACCGGCGTAGCGAAAGACATGCTGGCAGCATATGTGACCGCCATAACAAAAGGCAATGGGCTAACCCCCACTTCACCAGCCGCGATAATAGCCACCGGAAGGAACAGAACCGCCGTGGCTGTATTACTGATAAACACCCCAAAAATAGAAGTCACTACATAAAGCCCCGCCATTACCGCAATAGGCCCGGCCCCGCCCAATGCCGAAGTGATACTGTCTGCAATAAACGCGACACCGCCTGTATTTTCCAAGGCTGTTGCCATAGGCAGCATACAGGCAATAAGTATAACAATCTGCCAGTTTACCGCACGGTAGGCCTGCTCGGTACTGCGTACGCCCCCTGTAAGAACCATAAACAGCCCGGCAATAATCACGGTTATAACCGCCGGAACCCATTCAAAAACCAGCATCACAATCATCCCAAGAAGAACAGCGCCGGCTAAGGCCGCCCGTATGGGGTTAAAGGCCGCTTTCGGGTCCGTAGTATCACGGCTTATTACAATCAGGTCATTCTTTTCCTTTGCTAAAAGGTCTATGTTATTCCACTTACCATAAACCAGCATCGCGTCGCCATATTGAAGTTCGCTTGGGGCAGAGGTTAGTTTTGTGCCCTGGTTGCGGCATTTTACAGACAATACGGTAAGCCCGAATGTATCACGGAAACGGATATCCTTCAAGGATTGATTAATCATGTTCGACTGTGGAGTCAAAATAACCTCTGCGATATTTTCATCTTGGATATGAAGGTCTTCCACTAAATCACGTGAAATTGCTGTAAGTTCTGTTTCTTCCAACAGCTTTTCAATAGAATGGGCATAAAGCAGCAGCATATCCTCTGCCTCAATAACATGGGAAGGCTCAGCCAAAACTTGTGTAAACCCGGCACCGTGCAAAAAGGTCAGCGCCTTTACCGGTGTTTTTTTGCGTATCTTTAAAACCGTAACATTAAACTGCCCCGGCCACTGCAATTCCTTTAAGGTCTTGCCAATAATGGCGTGCCCTATGGGTATCTGTACATAATGAAGGTTTTCGTCAATTTGATATTGAAACAGAAGTTCGGATACGTTTATTGTATCGGCGACTTTGGATTTTTTCTCATATGGTTTATCCAGTAATCTACGCCCAATAAACCACATATATGCAGTGCCTGTAAAAAGTACAATAAGGCCAATTGGTGTGAAATCAAAAAAGGATAAGCCGGGAAACCCGTGGTTTATAAGCGCTTCCCTTGCAAGTAGGTTAGGCGCAGTACCAATAAGGGTAAGCGCACCCCCCATACTGGCACCAAAGGCAAGGGGCATCAGCAGTTTTCCGGGGTGAATTTTCATTTTTACGCTAAGGCTAACAACAACGGGCATTAAAATAGCCACAGTTCCGGTATTGCTAATAAAACTGCCTATTATGGCAACCAATAGTTTTACAAAAACCAGCATCCTAAACTCGCTATTTCCGGTTAGTTTTACAAGCAGGTTACCTGCTTTGCCTGCCAGGCCTGTTTGGGAAATCCCCTCCCCCACAACAAAAAGCACCGCAAGCATAACAACAACAGTGCTGGAAAAACCCGCAAGAGCCTCTGATACGGTAAGTACCCCCGATAAATACAACGCCAGAAGGGAACATACAGCTACTAAATCCGAGCGAAACCGTGGTATCGCAAAACATACCGTAGTTGCCACTAATATTAAGAAAACCAATTGCATTTCACTAAACATAAAGCAATAATCCGTCCTCTCAAAGTTCTTATATGCTGTCCAGCCCGGATTTTAACAATATACCACTCCATTGTCCATAAGCACTGTACGTCAATGTTTAATAACATGCCACAAAGGCGAAACTTCAACTATAGCGAACGCATATGAGAACCGCGAAGCAAGCCAGAAAATCGCAACGCATCAATGCGTTTTTTGGCGCAGCCTAAGCGGGCTTCTCATGCGCGTTCGCTATAAAGGCATATATTTACAATACTTACACGATTGGACGGAGCCTATGCGCCTAAAAACCACGCTAATACTTTTACCGTTGCTGCTAACTCTAACCGGCTGTATAGCCACATCCATGACCCCGTCAGCCGAGGAACCCCAAAATACACCAATCGTCCAAGATTACGACACAGCAATAGAGGCCATGGCTATCACCGAAACAGCCCCTATACCCTTTACTGTGCTATACGCCGGCGACGATATAGTCAGAGCCGTTTACGAACCTACCGCCGGCACATACTTAGGCGCGTGGCTGTCTAAAGACCTAACCAAGCCAGACTTTGAAGCCCTGGTTGAAAAAAAACACGCCGTATTCGCCATGGAAATGATGCTTGGGGATTGCTTCCCAACTACGTGGATATTACAGTCTATAGCGGCCCAAGCTGCGCCTTTAATAGTGCTGCGCCTACCCGATACAGCCGCAGATGATTTCCCCCTGGTAGAACTTACAGCGTTTGCCTATGAACTAGGCAGATATAACTTACCGGCGTTTGTCGTGTTTAACCCACTGCCCCCCGGCCCGGGCATGGGCCCGGAGGACTATGTTCTGTTATTTCGCTACACCAGAATCATCTTCCGTACCTATGCGCCAATGGCGGCTTTTGTATGGCATAGCAGCAATAATCAAGCCACACCCGATGATCCATTCTATCCCGGCCACGACGCAGTAGACTGGGTTAGCATATCCCTAACAGCCCCCCAAGGGCCGGACGGGTTTGTTTACGACATCCCTACCCAGCTTACGCCATTCTATGTAAGCTTCCAGCAATACAAGCCTATAATAATAGTACCTATTGGCATCAGTCATTTTTCCCATAGGGATTTTGTTTATCGTGTGCCCCAGGCCTCAAAAGAAATCATACGTGTTTACGAGGCTTTAAGAGACGGCTTTCCTAGGGTAAGGCTAGTGGTTTACGCAAACAATGGGCTAACTACACCCCAAAGGGACGATTTTACAATAACCCGTGAGCAAGGCACAAAAGAGGCCTATCGCGACGCTACAGCAGACAGCCATTTCCTAAGCCGGTTAGAAACGGGAGGCGGAGAAGGCCCAATATGGATGTTATCGCCCCTACACGGCTACTACTATGAAGGCCAGGTTTTTATTGACCGGGAACTTCTGGCAGAAGGCCGGCACCGAATCCCTGCAACTTCAATAGCCGAAATAAATGGCCGTTCATATGTAAATATTAACTCCGTACCAGAACTGGAAATAGAGGTTGACCACATAAGGCGGGTAATATGGATGAGCAGTGGCTAGAAGCCCAATATTCCTCAGAGTTCTCGAAACTGCTATATGGGTGGCATCACCCGCCAAGCATGAAAAAAAGGTTTACCATTAGTATCAAAACCCGGTTTGTGTATTTTCGTATTAAAGCGTAATATATAATCCCATAAAAAAAGGAGGTTTTATCGTATGCTAAAAAACACAATTTACCCCAGGATTATAAATAATAGGGATGATGTGAATGAAAAAATTGAATATAGGAATCATTGCCCACGTAGACGCAGGTAAAACCACCCTAACGGAGAACATATTGTTTTTAGGCGGTGCAATTGCAAAGGCCGGACGGGTTGATAAAGGCGATACCAGAACAGATTCCATGGCGGTAGAGCGCCGCAGAGGGATTTCTGTAAGGGCAGCCGCAACATCGTTTAACATAGGCGGGATTAAGTTTAACTTGATTGACACACCCGGGCACGTGGACTTTGTTGCGGAAGTGGAGCGGAGTTTGACCGTGCTTGACGGTGTTGTAATAGTAGTTTCGGCCAAAGAAGGGCTGCAATCTCAAACACGGGTTCTAATGGATACCGTTAAGGCCAGGCAAATCCCCGCTGTAATTTTTATCAATAAAATTGACCGTATGGGCGTAGATATGCCCCAGGTTATCCAAGACATAAACGAATATATGGGCGGGCGGCTGGTTATGACCCAGCACATTATGGCCGATGGCCAAATTCAGGATCTAACCGAAAACGAGTTGATGGAAGCCGCGGCCGATACCCTGTACAGCCACGACGATGACCTAATGGCAAGGTTTGTTAATAATGATGAAATTCCTGCGTCGGATTTTATGTGCAGTTTAACGCGCCATGCCCACTCCGGTCAGCTGTATCCGGTGTTTTTTGGTAGTGCCTTATATGGCATAGGGGTAAAAAGCCTGTTGGATGGCCTGCCGCGCTACTTACCTATTGCCAAAGGAGACAGCGCTTCCCAGTTATCCGCAGCAGTGTTTAAGATAGACAACAGCGGCAAAGAGCGGCTGGCCTATGCCCGGATTTTTGCCGGAAGCCTTAACATACGCGAACTTGTGAGTTATCGCGGAAGGAACGAGAAAATTACAAGGCTTGCAGAACTTACAGACGGCAAACTGGCCGCCGCAAACTCTGTTGAAGCCGGTGATATTGCGGTGCTGTATTTAAAGGATTTAATGGTTGGCGATATGTTGGGCGAAAGCGCATCAAGCCAAAAAAGAGTACAGCTAGGCCAGCCAACCCTAAACGTAGAGGTAGTACCCGTAAACCCGGAAGAACGCCGGGCGCTATACGATGCGTTAGTGCTTCTGGCCGATGAAGACCCAATGCTTAACCTGAGCGCAGACAACTCCCTATCCGTACGGCTCTACGGTGAAGTCCAAATGGAGATTATCCAGGAAATTCTACGGGAGCGGTATGGCATAGCAGCGGAGTTTGCTGCGGCGCGTACTATTTATATGGAGACACCGTCTGAGCCGGCCAGTGCCAGGATTCCAATTGGCAAAACCTTCTTTAGGGCGGGTATAGGCTTTAGTATAAAGCCCCTGCCACGAGGAAGCGGGATTGAATATGTTTCGGCTGTTTCCTTTGGGGAACTGGAGAAAGGATTCCAAACTGCCGTAGAGGAAGGATTTTTTAACACCTGCCGAAACGGCTTGTACGGCTGGGAGATAACAGATATGCAGGCAGTATTCGACTATTCGGACTATGACAGTGTAACCAGTACCCCTGCCGCCTACCGCGACCTTGTGCCTTTGGTGCTGCTGGAAGCGTTAAAGGAATCAAATATAATTCTTCTGGAACCGATTATGGACTTTGAACTGCGGGTCCCGGATGCATCTATATCCAAGGCTATGTACGACCTGCAAATGATGAACGCCGGTGCCTTTAACACAGCAGCAAAGCCCGGCGGTACAACCGCCATAACCGGCCAAGTCCCGGCAGATACATCCAGGGGCTACGGCTCTAAAGTCGGGTCGTATACAGAGGGGCGCGGTATGTTTTTAACCAAGTTTCATGGGTATAGGGAAACGGAAATATCGGATGAAAAGGTTAACCAAGATAAAATAAACCCGGCGGCAAATCCGGGGCTGTATGTAATGCAGAAGCTGGGTGCGCGTTAATGTCAAAAGAGGGTTAAATGCCTTTCAAAGTCACGACCGCCGTACATTATGCGGATAATTGCTACAGCCCGGTCTACTTCGTTAGGAAGATAAAACAGCATGTAGTTATCTACAGGCAACACACGCAAACCTTTAGAGCGCCACGGTTCATGGTCATACAAGCGGTGACGCAAGGGCATATGGTCTAAGGAATCAGCAGCATCCATTATACGGTCAGTTTGCTTTTCAGCAGTTTCGGGCGCAAGTAAAACATCAGAAATATAGTCATAGATGCCCTGCAAATCTTCTTGTGCATCATCTGTGTAATAGATGTTCCAAGTCATACGCTGTACTGCCTCTGCATTTTACTTCTTACATCGGCTGCTGATGTGACTTTGCCTGCACTCAAAGATGCCATCCCTTTTTCAATTTCAGTATCAAACTGTTCCTTGGTAAGCGTGGAATAATCAAGGAATCTTCTTTGCTGCGGTACTTTCACATCGAACGGGATGCCGTTATGCAACACAATCTGGTGTAAAAACAGATTGATGGCGTTTGCCATGGGTATGCCGAGTTTTGAAAGCACTACCTCTACTTGCTCTTTCAGTTCAGGTTCAACCCTTGTATAAATATTTGCTGATTTTGGCAATTAGCTTCAACTCCTTTCGATATTATTATACCATATTGCATTGCTAGTAGCAATCTCTTTGCAAAATTTTTCTCGGTATCAATGTAAAGCAATTTCATCTTGACTGTTTCGCTTCGTTTTGGCTATAATAACATGTGATGTTAAATCTGCCGAATGAGGAGGTGCAAAGTGTGTATTATAAACGCCACGCAGATGAAGCGATTGCAAAGTTAGCAAAGATGTTTGGGGCTGTCTTGGTCACAGGAGCTAGGCAAGTCGGAAAAACTACACTTCTTCAAGAAGTTACAGGCGATACTAGGTATGTTACGTTGGACGATAAGATTCAGCTTGCAAGCGCATTCGAGCAGAGCAATACCTTTTTCAAAGATAACCCGCCGCCAGTATTTGTGGACGAGGTGCAGTATGCACCAAACCTATTTCCGCAAATCAAAATCATTTTAGACAGGGATAAAAAAAAAGGGCAGTTCTTTCTATCCGGCTCTCAGCAATTTACTATGATGAAAAATGTGAGCGAATCTTTAGCCGGACGGCTTGGTATTCTCAATCTGCTAGGATTATCCTTGCGGGAGCGGTGTAATGTTGCCTTTAGAGAGCCGTTCTTGCCAACGGATGAGTATTTCGGGGACAGAGCAAAGGAACTGGCAAACATTGAATACGCTGATGTTTGGGAAATGGTTCACAGAGGCAGTTTCCCTGAACTCTGTGCCAATTCGGACTTTGACTGGCGAGTATTCTATGCCGCCTATGTTTCAACCTATATTGAGCGTGATGTGAGGGATTTGGCACAGGTCGGCGATGAAGTGAAGTTTTTGCAGTTTATGACCGTGGTTGCAAGCCTAACAGGGCAGTTATTAAATGTTGCATCGCTTGCTCGTGATGTTGGAGTTAGTCAGCCCACAGCTGGGCGGTGGCTTTCTATTTTGGTAACATCTAACTTGGTTTACTTGCTACAGCCATACCACAACAACATCACAAAACGCACAGTCAAGACACCAAAGTTATACTTCCTAGATACAGGCTTGGCAGCCTATCTTACTCGTTGGAACACAGTGGATGTGCTAAAGAGTGGAGCAATGGCGGGGGCATTCTTTGAAACATTTGTAATCAGCGAAATCATAAAGAGTTATGCCAACAAAGGAATATTGGATATACCGCTCTACTTTTACCGTGACCGCGACGGAAATGAGATTGACCTTCTTATTGAAGAAGGCGGTACTCTATATCCAATTGAGATAAATAAACATGCCGACCCAATGAAGTCAGATGTTGAAAAGTTTGGGGTCATAGACAAGATACCAGCAGTAAAGCGGGGGCAAGGCGGCGTTATTTGCTTGTATGATAATCTTGTTACGGTTGCAGGCAATGATAAATCTATTCCGATAACAATGCTTTGATTTGAATAGCAGCCCTTGTAGTGACCGATAAATGACCAACAAAAACCGCCGAATCAGCGATGAAACGGCGGTTTTTGAATTGTGTCAGCAGTGCTGTCACAATTAGGCTTTTGAATGTTATGCGTGGCTATGAACTAAAGATGTTACAAGTGTTTTTCGCTCTTCATTGACTTTTCGCAGGGCTTCATCTGGCGAAAGACCGCTTTTTATGAGTTCCACAATTTTGGCGGCGCCAGCACTTATACCTTTGTCCGCACCAATTTCTGCACCCTCGGCAAGTCCTTCTTCTTTGCCGTCTATCCAACCTTCATTCCGATGTTTTTCTGCAATCGTCATGGCGTTCTTCACCTCCTTATCGTCTTTGAACGCTTCAAAACTTGTGCTAAATGTGTTGGCTATTCGCTTCACTTCTTCGCTTTGGGGAGCGGTCGACTTACCCAAAAGAAATAAAGCCAACTCGCCTGCTAAATTCTTCTTTTGTGATAGCTTTGTCAAACTGATAAACATTATGCTTGATGAGTTTGGAAATGCTTTATTGGTGGATTCGTCCTTCAAGATGTAGTTCATGTAAATTTTTTCTTGTAAAACGGAATCTGCGTCCGAAACCAAAAGCCAAATTTGACTTACAATCTTGCCGGGGTTTTTGCCAAGGCTTAAAACAAAGTATTCAAAAGCACGGTCAGGTATCGGCGGCTTGGATGATGCCTTGTTTTGGAACTCTACATATTTCAGCCTGTTCATATCCAACTCATCTGATTCAAAATCTTGGTTGCGTGTTTTGTTTTTCTTTTTGGCGTTGATATAAAATTTGTACTGGGTTTTTATGCGAATAGCACCCTCAATCAGTGTAGCCACGGTCGCAGGGTTTAGCTTGATGTATTCCTCTAACAGAATATTCATCATCAAGCGGAATTCTTCCCAGTTTTCTTCATTTTCAAATGTGAAGTTTAGGAAGAGGTCATCCAGTGCAAATATTTCCATTGAACCGCTATCCAGTTCAACGA
>Ga0123355_10021571_pt1 | contig 10311 bp, 5 predicted proteins | sample TergutEmb28metaG_3_FD_89872 | JGI IMG/M metagenome (GOLD analysis project Ga0123355, IMG submission 89872) | Embiratermes neotenicus P1 segment gut microbial communities from Petit-Saut dam, French Guiana - Emb289 P1 | ecosystem: Host-associated > Arthropoda: Insects > Digestive system > Gut ... | reverse complement strand
GGCCTGCTCGAGATACTTGTCCGATTTCGGGTAATTGCGTTCGCTCGAAGCGATGAACCCGACCATATAATTCGCCAGGTAATCGCGCGGGTAAAATTCGAGCTCCTTCATGAAACCAGCCTTGATTTCTTCTGTGGCTTTCCACTCGTTGTTCGCCAATCGGGCGAGCGCAAGAAAGTAATAGGCATGCGGAGTGCGGGGATCGATGGAAACGGCGCGCTCGAATTCGCGAATGGCCGAGGGCATATCGTTTGCCTCCCGATAGGCGCGTCCGAACATGATGTGTATCGATCCGCTGTCGCCTGCCAGCTTGATCATCTGGGCAAAGACTTTCCCCGACCTTTCGCGCGCGTCGCTGGACTGGATCTCGAGCAGACAGCTTCCGAGCGAATAGAGGGTTTCGACGTCAGGCTCGAGCTGCTCGGAGCGCTCAAGCGCCTCTACGGCCTTCGCGTATTGGCCTTTTGCGACCCAGGCCCGCGCTTGAATGTTCAGCGCTCTCACCAGACGGGGATTCGCACCGAGCACCTGGCCGCTTTCCCGGAGCGCATCGTCAGGCTGGTTGGATTCCAGTTCGGAGGTGGCCAGGTCCAGCCGCGCCTCTGGAATGTCCTCAAACGGCAGGGAGCGGTTGTAGAGCTCGCTGGCTTGCCGGTAGGCCGACTCGATCCGGCGCAATTGGGCAAGTTGGCGTAATGCCAGACCGATGAGGCGGCGGTTCGCCTGGCTGACGGTTTCGGCGTCACCCGAGCCGCGTGCGGTCTGGGCCGCCTCGATCCGCTCCTGAAGCTCATCTTTACTGGTTTTGACAGTTTTGGTTTCCGTCTTATTTTGCGGCGAACCCTGGCGAGCCGGGGCCCGCTTCGGATCAACCGGATGGGGCATGGTTTGGGCGGTCAAAGCCGGCAGGGCAACCAGCCAGCAAACGAGCGCCAACATCGCAGCCTTCTCAGGCGATCGAGGTTTTGGGGGCCGCGGCTGCGGCTCGATAGGAACAGTCAAAATCAGAAATTACCCGCGAGGATCGAGCAACTTTGGTAATCCAAATGTAAACGGCGGGACTTGGATTTTCAAGTCCCGCCGTGTTGGTGGAGGCCGATTTCAGCCCGAAGGCCTTAGAAATCGAACCGCAGGGTGTACTGAAGCTCGCGGCCCGGTTGCACGGCGCTCGCCTGGCCCCAGTTCGAGCCTTGTGCGGCGGCTGCGGTCACCGTCCGGTTCAGCGGGCTGCAAGCATTCGCCCCGCACTGCAGGTTCGAGGCAGTGAATCCCGATGCCTCAAGATTGGTGCTGATGAAGTTTGCATGGTTGAAGATATTGAAGAAGTCGAAGCTGAACTTGACGTTCACGCGCTCTCCGATCTTCCAGTTCTTGCCGAGCTGCATATCGAAATTGCGGGTTGGCGCTCCATGGCACTGGCCGCGGCGGGCCGTGCCGACCGTGCCGAGCTGGTAGCCGACAAAGGTGAACGCCGAGGGATTCAGGATCTGGTCTGCGTTCTCGCCCGTATTGCACGCAATGCCGGTGGCGTCGGGGCGCTGGTTGTTGCCAAAACCCGTACCGGTGAGCGAGGCCAATTGATAGCAGTTGGTGATTGCGGCGGCAGTGCAGGGGGCTGCCCCGGGAATCTGCATCGGGTTCACGGTGTGGTTCAGGTCGCTTGCGCCATTGGTGAACACCGACAAGGAAGCACCCGATTCAATGGTGATAATGCTGTTGAGTTCCCATCCCCCGAGCACCTGCCTGCCAAAGGCGTTCATGCCGGCGAATTTCGGCAAATCGAAAACCTCGTTGGCCACAAAGATGTTGGGGCGGTTAATGTTGGTATTGCCCTTATCGAGCGCCGTGTTGTTGGGATTGATGAAAGCTTCCTGGTTGACGCTGCCCGACGAGTTGTCCTCCTCTACGTCGCCGATCGAGTGCGACCAGGTGTAGGCCGCCTGGAAGGTCGAACGGCTGCCCAATCGCGAGCGGAATAGCGCCTGGAGCGAGTGATAGCTGGCTTGTCCTTCGCGGGCGAACTCGCCGATGGTGCCGAAGTTGCTAGCCGGCCGATAGTGGTCGATGTTGGTAATGCTTTGATTTGGGCCGTTTCCTCCCAGGAATGCGGCATTGACCCATTCGGCCTGGGGAACTGCGTTCAAATCGAGCATCGATGTCAGGTGGATACCGGAGTTGCCGATGTATCCCACCTCGAGTGAAGTGTTGCGGGCCAGCTGCTGCTCCACGGAAAGGTTCCACTGCCAGCTGTTGGGAATGACGGCCCGCGGGTCTTTCGCGGCGCTCGGAGAAACCGAGGGGTTGCTGAGCGGAGTGGCCGCCTCGAGCGATCGCGTATCGGCCGCGCTGATGACGAACGGAGCGTTGCGCGCCAGATTTTCGTCGATGCCGACAAGTTCACGCTGGAAGAACTGGCCAACGCCCAGGCGCACCGCGGTTTTACCGTCGCCTCTAACGTCCCAGGCAATGCCGATACGGGGCGCGATGGCGTGATTATTGTTATTGACCAGCGCGCGGTTCGGCCCGGGCGTACCGTTGCTGAGCGGCAAGCTGATACCCAAGCCGTTCAGGTATGCGGCCTGGCTCGAGCAGGGACTCGTTCCCGGCACGATCACGATGCCGTTGCAGGCGTCGGAGGGGTTGGCCGCCGCCTGGGATGGACTCCAATCAGCCAGACTGAAAGACGCCCAGCGATTGTCGATCCCGAACGGCTCACGATAGAACGACCAGCGGAAGCCGTAGCTGAATGTCAGACGGCGGTTGAACTTCCAGGTGTCGCCGATATACCACTCGAAATCATGCCAGCCGACCTGGGCAAGCCCGTTGACGCTGTTCTCGGTGGTGTTGAAAAGCTGTCCGGTGCCTGATGGAGCGTTGGGCGTGCCGAATCCGGGAAGGAGAATATTCGCCAGCGGGTTATTGGTGTTGATGGTAACAGAATTGGGGTTGATCGCTGCACGGTCGTTGCCGCCGTTGTTGTACTCGATCTTGGCGTTGGTGCTGTAATAGGCACCCACCTTCAGCAGGTGATTGCCCTTGACCTTCGAAAGATTGTCTTGAAGCGCGTACAGGTCCTCGTGATTGCCATAAGGGGCAATGGTCCACATCGTCCCCTGACCGCTGCCGTACGGATTCAAGCCTCCCCAGGCGCCGCCGCCGTCGATGTAGGCGCCCGCCTGCTTGAGTGAACTCGGCCACGCTGTAGGAATGGCCGAATTGGTCGCATTGACCAGGCCGACCGATTGCGGGGAGAGAGTGGTGACGATGGCATTATGCCCGTAGCCGAACTCTACGTCGTTCACCATGGTGTTGCCTAGCTGTGAAGTCAGTTTGGCCATGACGCTTTTTGACGGCTGGCTCCAATCCGAGCTCACGGTCGGGAAGATGGAGTCTCCCCAGAAAAGGTTCGGGTTCGGCCCGGGGCTTGTCCAGGAATCCTGTGTCCAGCGGAACGTTGCGCGATGCCGGTTGGTGATGTCGTAGTCTGCCCGTCCGGTAAATTCAGACCAGCTCGGCTTGGTCCGTTCGGAAGCAAACCAGTTGTCGCCATTGGGCTGAATTGAGGAAGTTGGATTGGGGTAGAACTGGGCAAGCAGCGTTCCGGCAGGGTCGGGGTTTGCTATCTTCATCGGGTTGCCAGCCGCCTGGAAAGCGGCGGGAATGGTGGGAGCCGTGGCTCCGCAGCTGACTCCCTGGCTGAAGTCTCCGGCCTTTTCAGCTGCCGTCGGAACGCAAGCCTGTACGGGCACATTGCGGACTTCACGGTTCCACTCCTGCGCCCAGAAGAAGAACAGCTTGTTCTTAATCACCGGGCCGCCGACGTGGTACCCCCAGTCGTCCCGCCGAAGTTCCTGCTTGACCGGGTTGGGAGCCTGGTTCGCGAACCAGTTATTGGCATCGAGAGCGTCGTTTCGGCCGGCATAGAAGAAGCCGCCATGAAACTGATTGGTCCCACTCTTGGTCGTGATGCTGATGATGGCGCCCGACGCTTGACCGTATTCTGGTCCATAGGAGTTGCGCACCATCTTGAATTCGTCAATGGTGTCTACCGAGGGATAAACCAGAATGGTGCGGTTCGAACCCACGTCGTTGTTGTTAACGCCGTCCACCAAGAACAGATTGTTGGTGTAGGGGTTCCCGTTGACCGAGAAGTCGCTGCCGCCCGTGAGCCCTTTGTCGCGACTGTTAAAGTCGTCGGCCGTCGCCACCCCGGGTGAAAGCGTAACCAGGCCCATGAAGTTCTCGCCGTTCAGAGGCAGTTCGCGGACCTGGGTTGCCTCGACAACTTCGCCGACGGCCGCCTGCGTGGTATCCACCTGGACGGTGTTCGCTTCGACCGTGACCGTCTCGGCTTGCGAACCGAGCTCAAGCTTGGCGCTCAGGTCCGTGGTGGTTGAGGTGTGGACCTCGACGCCTTTCGCCACGTAATCCTTGAAGTTGGACTGGGTCACCGTGATCTGATAGGTGCCAACCGGCAGCTGCGCGAAGTTGTAGACGCCCGCTGGACTGGTCGTGGTCTTGTAGCTCGAGCCGGTGGCCGTATTGACGGCCGCCACGGTAGCGCCGGCCACCGTAGCTCCGGACGGATCGGTCACGGTCCCCGTAATGGTGCCCGAGTACTGTTGTGCGTTCAGCACCATGGGCAGTGCCAGCAGCAACAGCCCGAGTCCCAGCAGCTTCAAGAATCCGAACCTCTGTACACGAATTTCCGTCATTGAGCCTCCTCGCCCCTCCAAAAGGCTATATAGCTATCCCAGAGTTAAACTTTGCGATTGCCGCGTGCGCAGCCCGCCCCATAGTAGATTTGCACTAGCGTCTAATGTAAGTAGTAGAAGTGAACTGAACTTGTCAACTAAAAAAACGTTTTTCTGAAAAATTCGAGGCCCGGTCTCGATGGGCCGAGCGTGGCACCGGCGGACCGCTGGTTCGCATGTTGCTGAATCTAATGAAGGACCTCAAAGTGCTATAGAGCACATCGGGCTTTCGCGGCGGTTCCGGCTGGGACGCGGCGTCAACCGGGGGGAAACGGCTCTTTGGAGGATGAGGATGAGGAATGCGGTTCCCGTCACTTCCACTCGCCCGCTCCCTCGACAATGGTGATATAGCGGTCGAGCGGGGGCTTCAGGAACCTTTCGCGAGAGCCGCCCGGCTGCGGCCATCCGACTTCGAGCCAATCGATTCGCGGGCGCTGACCAATTCCGACCACGATCCGGGGATCGTGCGAGGAGAGAAAACTGCCGCCGCCAACCTTCATCCGTTCGATCTTGAGATCTCCGGCCTGGCAGCGAACGCGGGCGCCGATCGCGTCGGGGTTCGACTTGCGGCCTTTCAGTTGTATGCCCAGCCAATGGTTCCCGGGGGCCGACTGATTTTTGAGAAGGACGGGCGGCCCGTCGTTGTTGGAGATCAATACGTCGACGAGCCCGTCGTTGTTGAAATCTCCTATCGCGAGTCCTCTTGCGGCAAAGTTCTTCTCAAACACCGGCCCGCTTTCGCGGCTTCGATTGCTGAAGGCTTTCCCGTCGTTGTGAAACAGCAGCAGCGGCTCTTTGTAGGTAACCAGGTGTGAAAACTGCTCTACCAGATCGTCGGGAAATCCGTTGGCGAGAATCAAGTCGAGCCTGCCGTCGTTGTCGTAATCAAAAAATTTGAGCCCCCACCCGCTGAGCCAGCGCGTGGGGAGGCCGATGCCGGACTCGATGGCCACGTCTTCGAAGCCGCCGTCCTGTTGGTTGTGGTACAGCGAGAAAATTTCTTCGTCGATGTTCGAGACAAAAAGATCCATCCAGCCGTCCTGGTCGAAATCGGCCGAATCCACCCCCATGCCCGAACGGGCGTGCCCGTCGCGGTTGTATGCCACATCCGCCCGAAGTGCGGATTCCTCGAAACGGCCTCCCCGATTGAGGAAAAGAAAATTCGCCACCGTGTCGTTCGAAACGAACAGGTCCATGAAGCCGTCGTTATTGATGTCGGTGGCCACCACGCCCCAGGCTTTGCCCAGGGACTCGGCTATCCCGGTGCTCCGGCTGACGTCGGTAAAAGTTCCATCGCCGTTGTTGTGAAACAGCCAGCTCGGCCGCGGGCGGAAGATTCGGGGAATGCAATAGTGCCGCGTGCCATCCGGGTCCACGCCGCAACCGTGGTTCTTGTCGAATTCGGCGAACTGGCAGACAAACAGGTCGAGCCGTCCGTCGTTATCGTAGTCAAACCATACCGCGCTGGAACTCCAGCCCGCGGCCGAGACGCCCGCCTTTTCCGTGACATCGGTAAAGGTCCCGTCGCCGTTGTTGCGGTAGAGGATGTTGCGGCCGTACTGTGTAACGTAGAGGTCGGCAAAGCCGTCCCCGTTATAATCGCCGACCGCCACGCCCATGCCGTAACCGCCGCCGCCCACCCCGGCTTGTGCGGTAACGTCGGTGAAACTTCCGTCGCGATTGTTGCGGTAGAGCGCATTGCCGAGCGGCCGCGGCGGGTCGTAGAAATCGGACCGGCCGCTGTTCACCAGATAGATGTCCAACCATCCATCGTTGTCATAGTCGAGAAAGGCGCAACCGGCCCCGCTCGTTTCCGGCAGATATTTTTCGCTGGACTTGCCCGCCGTATGGACCCAGTGAATGCCCGAACGCGAGGGTGGAACCTCTTCGAAAACGGGAGAAGGCGCCGCCCCCGGGGCAAGTCTCAACAGGGGAAAGCTTCCCGCCGACAATCCGAAGCAGCGAAGAAAATGGCGCCGGGAAAGTAATCTCCCGTACTTAGCCCTCCCAGTACGCATTCTCCGCATTATGGCGCGGAGACGCCGGGGCCGCAAAACCGCAGCGAGAAACGTAGTAGTATTTGGCCAGCACTGTCAGGTACGATGCGGTCGCGCTTTCTGTCTTCGATCCGGAATTCATCTCTGCTCCCGAAACTGCGGACCGGCTGTCTGTGGGTTCTCGCCCTTGGTACGTTTCCGCAGTATTTCGGCGGCGCAATGCAGGCGCAGGCTGCTCCCGGCTCGTTCGAAGATCTCGCCCTACGGGCCACCGCGGCGCGCGAAGGGGGCCGCGCCGAGGAGGCACTCCGGAGCTATCGGCAGGCTTTGGCCATTCGCCCGGATTGGGAAGAGGGCTGGTGGTTTCTCGGCACTCTCGAATATGACGGCGATGATTTCGCCCGCGCCATCCCTGCGCTCGGCAAGGTAGTCGAACTCGATCCCGGGAACGGGCCGGCATGGGATTTTTTGGGCCTGTGCGAATTCGAAACCTTCGATTATCGAAATTCCCTGGAACACCTTCGCAAAGGGCAGGAACTCGGCGCCGGGGAGGACATGAATCTCGAGCGGGTCTCCGAATACCATCTCGCCTTACTGCTTGACCGGAACGGTGAATTCGAAAAGGCCTTCGCCATCCTGACCTCGACGTTCAGGGATCACGCGCCTGCCGAAGCCAAGACCGCCCTCGGGCTCTCGCTCTTGCGCATTCCCCTCCTGCCGCGGGAACTGGATCCTTCCAGGGATTCGCTGGTCGTGGCGGCGGGTGAAACGGCATCGGTTCTCGCCGGCGGGGACCCTCGAGCCGCGACGCATTCTTTTGAACAGTTGCTCGAAAACTCTGCCGGGACTCCCTACCTGCACTACGCGTTCGGGAGGTTTCTCGCTTCTTCGGGACGCGTCCACGATGCGCTGGTCGAAGAACAAGCCGAAACCCGGGCCTCTCCGCGAAGTCCGCTGCCCTATATCGAAATCAGCTCGCTCAACCTCCGCCTGGGGAATCCCGAAGGCGCGCTTCGCGCGGCCGAGACGGCAGTCAAGATTGCGCCCGAATCGGCCGAGTCGCATCGCGCCCTGGCGGACTCGCTCGGCTCAGCCGGAGAACGCGAAAAAGCGGCCGCCGAACGCAAGACAGCCGAAGCCCTTTCGGCCGAGGGGCCGGCTCGCGAGGCCCGCATCATTCAGCTGTACGCGGCAAAAGACGCAGCAGGGGAGGTTCGGCCCGCGACGGACCGGTCCGGGGATCAGGCCCGGATTGCCCGGGAAGCCCTGGCCGCGCAGTCCGCCGGTAACGCGGAACTCGCCATTCGCCTCTACCAACAGGGAACCGAAGCGAATCCCGAATGGGATGAGGGCTGGTGGAACCTGGGCGCACTCGACTATTCAGCCGGCAGCTACCCGGATGCCATTTCAGCCTTAAAAAGATACGTCGGCATAAGGCCGGAAAATGGCACGGCATGGGCAATGATGGGTCTTTCAGAATACGAGACCCGGGATTACGCGAGCTCCCTCGTGCACCTCGAGCGGGGACAAGAACTCGGGATGCGGGGCAGCAAAGAATCGGTCGAATTGGCCAGGTGCCGGCTGGCCGGACTGCTCAACCGCAAAGGGGAGTTTGAGCGCGCCGAAGCGATCCTTGCGCATGAGGCCGGGTCCGGGCCGCTGAGGCGGGATGCCCGCCTTGTCCTCGGCATGTCGCTGTTGCGCATGGCGCTGCTTCCCGATCAGGTTGAAACGTCAAAACAGGAATTCGTCGCCTCCGCCGGTGAGCTTGCCGCGCTGCTGCACGAAAGCCAGTACGACCAAGCCCTTTCCAGAATGAAAGTTCTATTGCGGGACCATCCTTCGGTCCCGTTTCTTCACTATGCCTACGGCTCGGCGCTCGCCGACCTCTCCCGCTACGACGAGGCAGAACCCGAACTGCGCGAGGAGATCCGGATTTCTCCGAACAGCGAGCTGTCCTATTTGGCCTTGGCATCGCTGGCTCTAAAGACGCGCCGGGCTGCGGACGCGATTCCCTGGGCTGAAGATGCCGTGAAACTTGCCCCCAATTCTGCGAAAGCCCGCTATACGTTGGGCAGAGCGTACCTCGATCTCTCCCGGAACGAGAAAGCCGTCGAGGCGCTCGAAGCGGCAAGCAGACTGGCGCCCGACAGCCCCGAGGTGCACTTCAATCTGGCGAAGGCGTACAGAAAGCTGAATCAAGCGGAGAAGGCGGACCGGGAGCAGCGCGTCTTCCTGCGACTCAACGCCCTTGCCGAGCTCGAACGCACGAGCGCCGGGAGTGACGTGTATATGGGGCCGCGCGGCGCATCTGATTTTCGGGCTCCCTCCGAATCAGCCGCCACGCCGCCACAGGAAACGCACCCTTGATGGTTCAGACAAAGGGGCGACAGCCGCGCTAACGACATTCCGTCCTTCTCTTCCCTATGTTGTTCAATTTATCGGCGCCCTGAAAGAGTCGAACTACCGCGAGTCGTCGCAATCACCTCTGGATCTGTCTTTGCTGGCCTACAAGGCGAAGCGTGACACTCTGCGCCGAAAAACGCTCGATGAACTTGCGAACGGCCGAGTACGAGCAGGGAACCTGCGACCAAGTGCCTGATGATTTTGACCCAGGACAATTGCTTGACGCGTGTGTGCTTGTGCCGATACCGCTTGCGGACACCCTGCTTCGCTTAGCGGAAGACCCGTTTGAATTCAGGGCCCCCTGAAAGGCTGAGCCACCGCGACCCGGGTAGAATGCGGAATCGAGCCTGCATCACCTGCAAAGACCTGAGCCCCAACTGTGCGAGAGTGTTCTCGTTTAGTCGAAATGGCCGAATAACTCCAAGTACGGGACGGAGAGCTTGACGATTACGTCATCGTCGTCCTCGACAAGCGTGACCCGGCCCTCCTCATCTCGGCTCGGCCGGCCGACAGCTTGAAATTCGACATGCACCTTGAAATAAGGACATTCCTGGCTTACATAGGTTTGCTCCAGTGGCGTTGCTAGCCCGCCTTCCGTCGTGAATACGGTCAGGAGCTCCTTTCGTGTCATGCCGGTCTTAATCGTCTGCATTTGCGTCAACACCCTCGCGACCCAAGCCACATGATTTGCAGAATCTTGTTCTTGCGCTTGTGTGGATCGAGCCGCTGAGGCATCAACAGCCCCAAGAGCAGCAGTCGCGAGGAACATACAGGCTTGACGACGTAGCATCGCGGTGGCCCCCTTGCACCTCGGCAGTTTAACCGGATTTGCGACAAATCTCCCGGTGAATGTGCGCGAAGCACATCCGGCCGGTCCCAGGCAGTGGCGCACCACCAAGCGGGCTGCGCCGCGCTGCGGGCGGGCGGACGGGGCAGATCTCCCCCGGCCCTTTTGGGCATACGACCCGCTCTTTGCCCCATGTTACCGGACGCTGGTTCGAAGTCTCGGCCCTAAGTTGCTGCAAGCCATCGCGCTTACAGAGAAATAGAAGCGTCAGACATTGGGTAGTGGGTAGAATGACCGGGTGGCGAGACGTGCGGCATCCGGCGGCACCAAAAAAGATGCGGGCGGCGAGCCCGCGCCCCGCAAGTGG
>Ga0123355_10021570_pt1 | contig 10311 bp, 6 predicted proteins | sample TergutEmb28metaG_3_FD_89872 | JGI IMG/M metagenome (GOLD analysis project Ga0123355, IMG submission 89872) | Embiratermes neotenicus P1 segment gut microbial communities from Petit-Saut dam, French Guiana - Emb289 P1 | ecosystem: Host-associated > Arthropoda: Insects > Digestive system > Gut ... | reverse complement strand
GGCCACAGGCAAGTATAACAGCCGCGCCATTAATCCCGAATTTATCAGTAAGCATGAGCTCAATAACCAGCGCCACAGCAGTAGCAACAGGAACATTATCCAATGTAGGCAATGCAACGGTAACAGCCCGTGGATTTTGGATACGCAGACACAACGAATCCGGTCACAGAGAAGTCCTGGCAACGACAACAAACAACACCTTCAGCGTGACATTGACAGGGCTTCATGCCAACTCAAGATATTATATCCGGGCAATAGCACGGACTAGCGGTACATCTGGCTCTTGGCAGAGTGACCCGCCTACGGTTTTCACTACTGCGCAAACCACCTTTACCGTAACCTTCAACGCCAACGGCGGAAGCGGCGGCCCAGGAACTAGGCATGTGCCATCCGGCAATGAAGTGGGCGCACTAACCCCAAACCCAACCAGAACCGGTCATACATTTGCAGGCTGGTTTACCGCCCAGACCGGCGGAGAGCGAGTAGAGCCTACGAGGCGCATAACAGGAAACGTAACATTCTTTGCCCGTTGGAATACGGTAATAACCTTTAATGCAAACGGCGGGACAGTAGTTCCGTCAACGATGACAGTGCTATCAAACACGATTATATTGCTTCCTACACCGACAAGGGCTGGGTATGACTTTTTAGGCTGGGGGGCTTCGCCTCAAGGGCCTTTGGCCTTTGGGGAGGGGCCTTTAGCCTTTGGTGAGGCAGATGTGTATGCTGACCAGGGTATAGAATTTGTGTATGGAAATGAGCAATATACAGGGTTTGCATATGAAAATGAACGAGATAATGAGCAAGATATATCGCTAGCGTATGAAAATGAACGAGATATAGCACTGGCGTATGAAAGTGAACAAGATAATGAGCAAGATATATCGCTAGCGTATGAAAATGGGATAATTGACGCTAGTGCTGGAGGCGCCTACGATACTAACGCTGAAACCAGCGATGCAAGTATTGATGGTTATGGTGTTGGCGCTGATGCCTATGACACTAGCGCTGAGGCCTATGATACTAGCACTGATGCCTACAATATTGGTGTTGAAGCCCATAATGTCCATAATGCTAACGATGAAACCGGCATCGAAAGTACGGCCAGCTACAGTGCTGATACTGAGGCATATGGTTATAGCTTAATAGAAGCAGCTTCTGCCCTTTTGACGGGCTCATTCACCGCCAATGGCCATAGGACGTTTTATGCGTATTGGGAGAGAAGGCAGATTTTTGTAACGGTGACCTTTAACCCAATGGGCGGCACAATGAATCAGAATCAAACAAGCCGGCTTGTGCTTTCAGGCTCTGAAGTGGGGCCATTGCCAGATGACCCAGTTCGTGACGGATGGCGTTTCCTTGGCTGGTTTCGTGATACACAATACGGTGGCGTGGCGATAACTGCCAGCTATAGGGTCACCAGCAATACAACGTTCTTTGCAATGTGGGTAAGAAATAACTCTATCATAACATTTAACTCCATGGGTGGTGCGCCTGTGGGCAGTATTTCTGTTGCGCCGGGTAATCGTATTGGAAATGTGCCAGCGCCGCTTAGGGTGGAACCGCATATGTTTGGCCAGTATTTTCTTGGATGGTATACACATCGTACTAGTGGGCATAGGGTAGAGCCTACCTATATGCCTACTAGAGATATGACTCTTTATGCGCGGTGGACCTGTAGTCCAAGCCGTTTCCCAGATCGCCTCTTGGGTCGCTGGTATCCTTCAAATACTGTGTCTCTAAGGACTTTTGATGTCGATCCAAGTCTTACAAACTGGCGGATGTCTATGTATATAGGCATGAATAATTGGAATGCGCATCCGGATTCGCCTGTTAGTTTTTATCAATCGCCGACATCAGATAATCGCGCGGTTACGATACCCGCACCTACAACAGGGGAGTGTTTAGGCTCGTTTACTTACGTTGGCATGGGTATTTTCAGAATTACGCTGTATTTTGAAAACATTTTTGAACATGCAGAGGATTTTGAAGTGCCTCTTAATCGAGTTATAGCAAGCGTAATGGCTCACGAGTTAGGTCATGCTGTAGGATTGCGAGATGGAGATTCTCCTCCAGAACATCCTACAATTCTAGGAGGCTGTCGTGACGGCAGTATTATGAATGGTAATCGCTGTAGAGGTTTTATTGTGGGGCCAACACCTTTCGATATTGAGAGTGTTGGATTTATATATGATTAAACTAGGTTTAGTTGGCATAACTTATCTGAATAGTGTGCCTCATATTGCCGGTTTCATGATTATTTAGCGAGGAGTGTTAATTGATGAAAAAATTACTTTTTATAATTACTGTGTGCATTGCATTATCATTGACTATAGTAGCATGTTCGCACGAGCTAGAAGTAGAATATTATCCAAGTGGAGATACCCCGGTATTTGATACCGTTGAACGTTTGGCGATACGTGCAACAGATATTATTAGAGCCGAAGTCATAGATAGTCGGACAGAATGGATTTTTACTATATTGCTGCATAACCCAAACGAGGTCATGGATGACGAGCTTATTAGCCACTATACAAGGATACACACAATCCATCGATTAAAGGTCGTAGAGGTATTTCGAGGTGATGCTGAAATAGGCGACATACTTGAGGTTATGCAGCCAGGTGGGCGGTTGGGAAATAGTGAGCTAATAAACAATCGCAGACAACATTTTGAGTATGGAGATGAGTTAGTCTTTTTCGCACGCAATTTTAGAGAGTTTGAATTTGGTCACCTACCGATGTCATTAGTCTCACAACTGCAAGGTGCTTATAGGATTGCACCTTCAAGCGATGAGGCAGAAGCGTTTGCAGAAGGTATCATATCCGCATTCAACGCAAACCCAAATCTCGCAAGCTTTACGCTAGAAGGAACAAATGAGTGGAACAACGTAGTAGTAACAGTAGGCGACCTAATGCAAATCCGGTACGAAGCAGGCTTAGGGCCATACCCAGGGTATACCCCAACACCCACACCAACCCCACCTCCAACAGGCAACCCCACCCAAACCGGCAAAATAGGCACAACCCAAACAGCAGCCCCCTGGCGTCTATACCCAGACGGAACCCTAGTAATATCCCCAGGCACAATAACCTGGCCAGCAGCCCAAAGCCCATGGCACAACTACCGCAGCTACATCCTGCGGGTAATAATAGAAGGCCCAATAACATCAGGCCCAAGTATACGCGGGCTATTCGCCCATCTCCCCTACGTAACCGAAATCATTGACCTACACTACTTTGACACATCAGGTGTAACAAACATGAACTCCATGTTCAACGGCTCGGTAAGCCTAGCCTACCTAGATGTATCAAGTTGGGATACCAGCAACGTAACAAGCATGGCCGCCATGTTCAACTCCATAGCCGCCACCAGCCTAGATGTATCCAACTGGGATACCAGCCAAGTAACAACAATGAACAGGATGTTCCAATACGCAACAAACCTTACAACCCTAGATGTATCCGGCTGGGACACAAGCAACGTAACAGATATGGAAGCCCTGTTCCACGACACAGCAATAACCAGCCTAGATGTGTCAAACTGGAACACAAGTAATGTAACCAGCATGAACAGGCTTTTCCAAAGAACCCCCAATCTAACAAATCTAGATGTATCCAGCTGGAATACAGGCAAAGTAACCGACATGACAGGAATGTTTGACGGCGCGTCCAGCCTAACCACGATAAATGTCTCAAACTGGGACACCAACAATGTAACCCAAATGCGCCGTCTATTCAGCGGAACAACCAATGTAACAGCCCTGGATGTATCCAACTGGAACACAGGCAGCGCAACCAACATGGAGGGCATGTTCATAAACATCGGCGCAGCCAATTTAGACCTATCCAGGTGGAACACAAGCAATGTAACAACAATGGCAAATATGTTTAACGGAGCCGCAGGTATAGTAAACCTGGATATATCCAACTTCAACACCAGAAATGTAACCAGCATGAACCGTATGTTCCAGAACATGACGAACCTGGCAACCTTAGATATATCAGGCTGGAACACCTCCAACGTAACAGATATGTTCCAGATGTTTGGCCGTGCAGACGCACTACGCCAGATTTCACTGGGAGAAGATTTTAGATTTGTCACCGATAGCGGAGTGATCCTTTTGCGGAGCGGCACATGGCGAAACATGGGCAGTGTAGGCAATGCCGACACCACCCCGGCAGGGACTTATGTCCTTACAACCGCAGAGCTGATGACGCACCATAATGCCAATCCTGTCCTTGACACATGGGTTATGGATTAAGCCTGACAGAAATATATTTTGAATGCTTCTAATATATAAAAGAACAGTGTCCCCATGGCATTCTCATGCTTGAGGGACACTGTTTTTATCTGATAATATCTGCAAGGGTCTCCACAAGAAATACATGCTCCTCTTTAAGCACCCGGGCAGCCAGGATTTCTGGTGTGTCGCCAGGCAGTACCGGAACACGCCTTTGTGCAATAATAGCCCCCTCATCATACTTGGCATTTACACAGTGGATTGTGATGCCAGTTTCAGTATCTCCCGCTTCGATTACGGCAGTATGAACATTGATGCCGTACATGCCTTTGCCGCCATGTTTCGGCAGCAAAGACGGGTGGATGTTGAATACCCGGTTTTCGAATGTTTCAAGCACATATGGGCCAAGTTTTTTTAGATAGCCTGCCAGGAAAATCAGCTGGGCATTGCATTGTGTTAGGGTATCTAGGATTGCTTTGTCTAGGGCTTGCGGGTCGGAGATTAATTTTTGGCTGAAATGATAGGCGGGGATATTGTTATCGCGGGCCCGCTGCAGGGCCATGGAGTTACTGTTATTGCTTATAACTGCGCATACCTTGGCATCTAGACGGTTTTCGTTACAGGCGTCAATTATGGCCTGAAGGCCTGAGCCATTGTGGGATGCAAATACTGCTATGTTCATCTTTGGGCCTCCTTGTGTCAAGATTGGCTTGGATGGGTGTGCTGGCTTGGATGTTTTTGTTGCTTGGATGAAGTTTATCAAAAAAATAGATGAACTGCCATGGGTATGCGGAAAGCCCCCTCATGCATTCGCTTTGCAGCGTAAATCATGGGATAATTCATCTTGCAAACGGCTACAAACAGGCGTATCATTGCAAGGATTTTTACCGTGCCATCACATGTCTAATAAAAATTAAGCAGAAAGAGTGTTGCAGTGAATATAAAAGTAGAGCGTATACCGGAGGCTTATTATCCTGACTATCGTCTAAACGTAATGTTTGATGGGTATAAGTGGGATTTGCAGGCGGGTGAGCAGAGCACAATCAGTGACCGCGTTGTATTGCTTGGGTTGGAAGATGCTCGGTTTTTGGCCGAAAGCGCCGTCCTGTTATATCGTGAGACAATTGCTATGGAACAGGCCTTGCGGCAAAGGCCTGAGTTGGTGCTTGAGCTGGGGATTTCGCAGCAGATGGCAGTGGCCCTTTGCAACTGCAGTTATGCCCAAGAAAACCATGTGCGGTTTATGCGGTTTGATTTCCATCCAACAAAAGAAGGCTGGCGTATATCTGAGGTCAATAGTGATGTACCTGCCGGGTATCCAGAGGCGTCGGTTATGCCTCGGCTGGCGGAGGCTTACTTTAGTGGTTACAGCCAATATGGCTGCTTTGGTGATGTTTTGTCGGCTAGGCTTGACAAGCTTGTTGCATCTGGGAGTACAATTGCCTATTTGCATGATACCCATACGGTGGAGGATTATCAGATTCTCCATTATATTGGTGATTTGATGGAGCAAGTCGGCTACAAATCTATGTATGCATCCCCTGAGCATATTAGTTGGCAGGATGGCAATGCCGAGGGTATCGGGGGCATTGTCAGGTATTTTCCTGTAGAGTGGATGGAGTTTTCCAAAGGGGTTGACTGGCTGGGTTTTGTTAACTCCCAGACCCCATCTTGCAATCATCCCATTGCGCTTTTGACTCAATCAAAGCGGCTGCCCCTTGTATGGGATAGGCTTGGGGTGGATGTGCCCATGTGGAGGAAGCTGCTTCCTGAGACTAGATGTACACGTAGCTTATATGATGGGGGCTGGATTCTAAAACCAGCTTTTGGGCGGGTAGGGGAGGGTATTAACATCCCCGGAACTTTGCCTCAAGAGGAAGAGCAGGCAATAATAATGGCGGCGGAAGCGGATCCTACCCAGTGGGTAGCCCAGAGGCTGTTTGAGAGCCAAGCTATAGACGGACTACATTTGAATTTTGGCGTATTCGTTATAGATGGGCAGTTTGCGGGGTTTTATGCCCGTGGAAGCAGCGAGCCAAAGATTGACGAGGATGCAAGTGAAATTCCAATTTTGGTAGCACATGAAGGTACAAAGTAGTAAGCCGATGGGGCTTCATCTGAATGTATGAGGCTTGAGTTGTGAAAAAGGAGAAAATATGAACAGTAAAGATTTATTTAAGTCATGGGCCCCAAGTGAAGCCTATGAGTGGACAAAGTTTGCAAAGCCGGCACTTTTTGTACATGAGAGGGAGGTTTCCTTTGCAAGACAAAGATTGGAGATGCCCGAGATCCCTGATGTTTTGCTGCAGTATTGCAGTAATGGAACGGCCTTTATTGTAGATTTGCCTGGTGCGGCAAGCGTTGGGGGCGGGCTTGCATTGGCTAGGCTTGGTTATCGGCCTGTGCCCTTATACAACGGTATTCATGAGCGAAACATTGGCGGCCTTAGGCCTGTGATTGACAATCAGCCTATTGTTGACGGGTTGTATGACGGTGTAAATGTCTTGGAAAGCCTAGTAATTGAGAATAGCGCGCCTCCGGCCTTTATGCTGGATTATAAACGCAATGACGAAACCGCCTATACCTTTGGCATGTACGATAACAGATGGAGTATAGAGCTGGATGATATGCCAACCCCGGAATATATGAGAAATGCCGGTATTATACAGGTGGTTATCTGGACTAACAGGGCCCTGAATACGGATTTACTGCCAATTCTTGATAGCTACCATGATGCGGGTATTGAGTTAAGCATATTCTGCAATGAGCAAGTGGCGTTTGTGGAAAACCCGGTGCGGTGGAAGGCCGGCGGAGGCTCATTTGGAGATAGTTCATTTGGTAATAGTGCATTTGCTAACGCCCCATTGGGTAACGGAGGCAATGCATTTGATGGCAACCCATTGGGTAGCGGAGGTAGTCCATTTGGGGGCAGCCCGTTGGGTGGCAGCACATCTGGTGATACTGGAAGCGCCGGTACTGAAGCGGACCCCCGCGCAACCCTACTGCGCGAAGAGGTTCGCAAATTCGAAAATGGACGCTTTGCTTTGATGCTTATTGCGGGTATGGCGTTGGTCAACTTTGTGTTTATGTTTTTTTTCATTGAAAGACCTATTCTTTGGACAGCCCCAAGCATCATGTGGGTGACATATCTTTGGATACCGGAAATACTTGGCGATGGGATAGCCATTGCAATGACAATTGCATACTTGGTGTTCTATTTCTTGTCTCAGCGGAAGCGGATTTTGATGAGAGTGGCCTTGATTGTGTTTGGTATTGATGTCGGTTTGTTCTTTATGTATGTCTTGTACTATGGAGTCGCGGATTTTGCGGGTGGCTCTATGTTTTATGGATTGGTTGTGTTTGGCTTTCCTGTGTTTTGTTTGATTATTATTATCAGAGGTGCTATGGCATTTGAAAAGCTTCGAGACATAAACGACACAGAATACTATACCTCTCTTGACAACCTTGATGGCATTGTTGCTGGTGGTGTTGTAGATGAATGGGGCTATCGTCCTGTTGTAAGGCGGAGGCATTTTAGGGGCTTTAGGGGGTATGGCGGCTATGGTGGTAGCGGCCGCGGCGGCTATAGAGGCGGCGGTTATCGAGGTTATGGCGGTGGCTATGGTGGTGGATTTGGGGGGTAATGGTTGGTGAAGCAGGAAGGGAATAAGCGGTGAAGTTGGAAGGGAATATTCTGCGGCTTTGGAGGCGTATGTATGACTAAGAGGCTTGAGGAAATCCATATTTATGTTGACCGGCTTATGGCGGACAAGAACTTCTCAGACAAGTATCTGGAGGAAAAGAGCCACTTGCTTGGCGTATCATCGTGCTGTGTTTTGCTTGCGCTTCGCAGAGGCCTTGACCCCGAGCTTGCAGCAATATCCGGCATGCTTCATGACATTTATCGGTTAAAAACGGGGATAAACATGAATCACGGACATAACGGCGCAGAAATGGCCCGGGTAGTGTTGAATCGGGCAGAGTCTTCGTTTTTGGACAGCGAAAAGAAAATTATTCTGTCTGCAATTTTCCATCACGGTGATAAGTTGGATGTTCATGATGAATATGATGAGTTGCTGAAGGATGCCGACACCTTAGCCCCTATCTTGTACAGCGGGGGCAGTAGGCAGTCGCAGTCTGTTTTGCGTCACTGGGGGCGGGCACAAAGGCTTGAGAAAATGGCAAAGGAATTGGGATTGTCAATTGATGGCATTTATCCCGAGGAGTGCAGCGAGCGCATAAAAGAGAAATGCGTAAACAATGCAGGCCCAATACCTAGCGCATACGCTAATGAATGCACAATACCTACCACTCCTGTAAACAAACGCCTCTTGCTAGCAGATATAGCAGAAAAACTTGCCGCTTCACATATCGAAGGAACCCGCAAAAACGCTGCCTACATGAACCTAGTACGCTATTGGCCGGAAGACACTGCCTGGCACGAGCTAATAAACGGCTGGTGTGCCGCATTCGTGTATCATTCGTGCCAGGAAGCTGGGTTGACCCTTCCTATTAAATGGCTTACAGAGGGTACGCGCTTTGCAGGGGTTGCTGCATGGAGCACATGGGCACGAAGGCTAGGCTATTTTATTAAGGACGAGCCGGGCATTATCCCCCAACGGGGAGACATTGTTTTGTACCGCAACATCATCCCGCCAGAAAACAAGCCAGAAGAGCATAGGCAAATCTCCATTGACCATATAGGCATTGTGCTAGGCTGCGACAGCGACAGCGACAGCTTCACCGCTGCCGAAGGCAACGTAAATAACCAAAATGTGTCGGGTATCATGACGCGCCCATTGCACCAGAATGTTGAAGGCTATATCCGCATAGACAATGCTTTTTTATATGATAACTGGGTCTTCAATTACAAGTCGGGTACGGAACAAAACCAGTAAATACAAAAAATAGGGCCTGTACACATTACTGCCAATAGCCAGTAGTGTAAACAAGCCCCAGATCGCTTTTGTCAAAAGTGAAACAACTTTATGTCATGCAAGTCATACGCTTAGAGCCTATATTTCTTTAACCGGGTGCATTTCAATATAACCGCGCCATCCCATTGGGGCAAGCTGCATCTTGGGGGCCAGCTCATAGGCGTACTTATAACCATACACTTCCGGGTTAAAGGCTTTGATACGCCCCATGCAAGCCCCAACTGCATCGCGGAAGTGCTCTTCTTCGTAAGGCTCCCCTTGGAAGACCATCAGCTTGCATGGTTCCAGATCAATCATGTCAAATCCATCGGGCAGAGGCCCGGCGTAGTCAGCAGGAACTTCTATACCATGAGCGTAGATACCCGTACCGGCTGGGCGCATGTTTTCCGGCAACCAAAGGCCCACAGGCTCCTGTAGGGCTTCTTTTATACTACTTAGAAAATTCCATGGGATTGTATTATCGTTTTCGTCACAGCCTACCTCTTCGCAGTATGCAAAGTACTCGTCTGCGGCCTTGCTGCGGAATAGGATAAGCTTCCGGGCCGGCCTTTCCATAATCTGCACAAATACATATGCTGCTTTTTCTTTCATGTTTGATTCCTCCGTCTCTGTTTTCATGTGCTTATCTCGGAAGTGAACGGGGATGCGCCAGCCCATGGGGGTTGGGTAGCCTGCATACTTTTTTGGGGTTATGCCAAAGGCTTTGGCAAAGGCCCGGGTAAAGCCGGCATGGCTGTCGAATACATAATCCATGGCTATGTCCAGGATTTTTGGCTTGCCGCTTCTTAGCTGGTGGGCGGCGCTGATTAGCCGCTGGCGGCGGATGTATTCGAATGGGGATATGCCTGTTGCTTCTTTAAACAGCCTTGAAGCGTGAAACTGGGAATACCCCGCTGCCCTTGCTATATCGCTGGCGGTTATGGGTTCTTGCAGATGGGCGTGCACATACTCACGGACGCGCGACGCAACAAACGAGGCCTCGTTGTTGGCTTTCATAAATCCCTCACTCCCTTTATGCCTATTCTACCGGAGCTGAAAACGGATTTCTTGACTTTGGTTGCTATTTTAAACCAACGTTCCCATCCTCATTCTTACGCAGCTTTTTAGCGGCAATCACAATCGCAGCAGCCG
>Ga0123355_10021569_pt1 | contig 10311 bp, 5 predicted proteins | sample TergutEmb28metaG_3_FD_89872 | JGI IMG/M metagenome (GOLD analysis project Ga0123355, IMG submission 89872) | Embiratermes neotenicus P1 segment gut microbial communities from Petit-Saut dam, French Guiana - Emb289 P1 | ecosystem: Host-associated > Arthropoda: Insects > Digestive system > Gut ... | reverse complement strand
GTATGTATGTATGTATGTATGTATGTATGTATGTATGTATGTATGTATGTATGTATGTAGGTAGGTAGGTAGGTAGGTAGGTAGGTAGGTAGGTAGGTAGGTATGTATGTATGTATGTATGTATGTATGTAGGTAGGTAGGTGGTTCGGTATGGAGTTTGATAGGTAGTAGGCATGTATAGATTTGGTGTGTGTATATATATATATATATATCCATACATACATACATACACATATAAACACACACATACACACAGATAGGTATATAGATACAGATTCAGTACGCAGTGGTATAAATCAAACGATCACAATCGAAAAAGCAGACGTGCAATAAATAAATAAACACATTACAATTAAAAATTTAGACTAGCTATAACAGAACTTTCTTCTCAGGTGACGACGTCAGCTCTTGTGAAACGACACACCTTCCTGAAGTTCTTTGCAATCCTTTCAGTGTACCGGTGAACCCCACTTTGTCCGAACAGGTCACCAGATTTGTCTGACTGTGTATCATTTTACCGAACTTCCCTTAGAGAAAGCAAAGCGGATGAAACACACAGTCAATGCTCCAACTCTTCCCCTACATTCGTATCGGCGGCTATCAACGTCATATTTCAGACTGCAGTAACAAAGCTTTGTGGTGCAGCTCGGATCACAAAAGCAGCAACATGAGTGCACAGATGTTGTTTACGTGCAAAGCATACACATTTACTGTCCTTCTGTATATTTTATAGCGTTCGTATCGCTTTTAAGATTTCCCTTCGTTTCCAGACACCAGCGAGCTGCTAGTTTCAGAATCACTTGCTTCAAATACAGATATCACTGTGATACTGAGGAAACTCTACTTTTTGGAAGATTTCCGTGCAACTCGCTCTGCACGTCTCAACACCGTACTTTGCAAGTCAGTCTTCAAAAACATCGAATGACGAACGTAATAAATTGAGAACTGAGAGAAACAAGGGCGCCGACCAAATAATAAGGAAGACAAACTACCGAAAATCATGGCGATTCGACGTTTATCTTAATTATATTCTAAAAACCTCGAAAACTAGAAAGATAAGTAATCTTTGTTTCATACACAAATTACAAGTAAAACAAGTCCTTATCCTACCGTAATGTCCACATACGCGACAAAATTTCATGGGAACACCGATATTTTAGTGGCAATTTACGTCTATATCACGTCGCAATTGGAGCTATGCGGTGCTTGGACTGTACCTTACGCACGCGTGCAAGTGCTTAGCGCGTCTCCCTCTCCCGTCAGCTGAACTGCGAGGTTATGCCGTTCAGCCGTCGACATTGCCAAGATAATGTTAGTACTTAGCTACTGAACATGTCGCGGATGGTCAGATTTCTCGCGAAACACCTAGCACCTGCTTGCGACATATCATTGAGAAGCGACACGTAGTCTGAGAATCCCTGGCCTAGCTTGTAGATGCGATTTTAGCAGGCCAAATAAAATCAACTAGATAAAACTTAACACAAAGCAAATGTAAAGGTAAGAGTTCACTCCGTAACAGGTTACAATATCGTGAATGTAGGGCCAACTAACGTAGCTGCATCCCTCAGATACGTTTATGTTGCTGGCTGTATTGTTACACTCTCGCAAAACATATATTTTCTAGACTCTAAATACAGCTGTGTATTTAGTATTTTTATTTTATATTTATTTTCGGAGAGTGGCTGCGGGATTTCTTTAAGTTTCCTAACTGCATAAACACGATATCCACAAGTAGCGTGGAGTTAATTCATTTACTTGACGATCTGTAGCCTGTCAATTACGTTTATACATAGGCTGTTTCAACATGGACTTGTTTGTGACGAGGCTTTAAGCTGCTCTAGGACTAAAATGAAGTTCTGATATAATCCAAATCCTCCCGCTCGGCAATAACGAAGAAACTTCAGGGACTAAAGTAGGAGGAACTCAGACCACTCTGACTTACAGGGAACTGTCTCTTTTTTTGCTCTGGTGGAAAGCAATGGAAGAAAATCAGGTAAACATGAGGTTGAACAGCCGAAGGTATTGACATCACTGTCAGTCGTAGGCACGGCGGATTGCCTAGTTACCTTCAAAAGTTTCGGCATTCAATTTAGAACAGAAGACAAATATCAAATTTTGAAATCGATGCAACAATTTCGCAATCACAGGATGCGTATTTACACGTTTCGCCTCTTTGCTTTAACTGTGCAGTAAATGCATATGGGCCGTTATAATGTCGAGAATTAATGTAGGCTACAGTATGGATTAGGTGATTAGGCGTATCAAGAACACAACAGCAAGTACCAGCCCAGTTGCAGTGGAAAATGCAAGACTGAAGGATTAGGTTACTAGACAACGCAGGGACCGTCAAGTGCCTGCCGCTAAGTAAACCAACTGCGACAGTTATGAGGCTTGTAATCTTCTGAGGGAGAAACGATTACTTTACAGCAACAGTTGCAATGGGTAAGGCAGTAACAGTGAAAAAAAAAAAAAAAACAGAAGTCTGTTTCCCCTTTTTAAAACTCAATCGTATAAGCAGCTTTCCAGAACTTCATAACAGACGTAGAATGAAAACATAAGAATGTATACTCAATGGCAAACTTGCTAGTTAAAGTTCATATATGTACAACTGACATCTGCTGCTCCTATGCGCAAGGCAAACAGCAGGCATAGGTCGTATTGTCCAAGAATAATTTTAAATTAATATGAATAAGTCAGAAACAACTACAGCATGTATGATTTATTTTTATCAGGTGTAGTTTTTAAGTGACTACATGTTTCGGCTCTCTTCACTAGACCATCATCAGGTCGTAAGTCTTTATCGAGGAAACTATAAAATGTATAATATGATATAATATGCGAGGTTTTTCTATTATTCTCGTTGAATAATGTCATATTATACATTGTATAATTTCTTCTATAAAGACGTACGAACTGATGATGGCCTAGTGAAGAGAGCCGAAACATGCAGTCACTTAAAAACAACACCTTGTAAAAACAAGTCATACATGCTCTAGTTGTGTCTGACTTATTCATATTCATTTAAAACTGTATCTAGCACAACGGGGATGGCCCACTTAAAGACGCCATGAATAAGGTATATTTGTGACATTTCGCGAATAGATAAAGGCCTGCTTTTCTGCAATAAACGATGGGCTATTATTCAATCTCTTCACAGTTTAGACACTTAAATTTACAACGCTAACATTACTCTGTTTTTTTTCAGGCTTGAATCAACGGGTAAAGTTAAATTCTGAACTTTGCGCTGTTTCCGATGCATTCATGAGCTGTGGATTGAGGGAGCCTGATACGCATCGAGCGTGGGCTTGGCGCCTCAAATGTAAGAAAATATAGTAAATATGCACCTCACGAGGAACTTCTCAAAGAAAAGCCCGTAAAATACACATCTGAGAGCTCGCGCGCAAATCGCAAATTCATGAATACGGAAGGCTGCTTCTACTTCGTGAGGAGATTTTCATAGGGATAGAGATTCCGTCAACACTCGCAAATTTGTTACACAAATTATTACTTGGGGACACACAGACCGGGGGGACACAGAGTGCAGGACATAATAAACCCCTCTTTTGTCAGATACACAAAGCAGTATTCAAGCATGTCCGCACAATATTACGTATACCAGATCTGAGAAAACGGAACCCGCAGATCTGGAAAGGACCCTGCAGCAGCTGAAGTGAGACTGTTCACATTCAGGTAACCAAAGCGATCTCCACTGCTATAAATTGGGCAGATAAGGAAGGGTGTTGCAATTCATATCAGCCTCAAAACTTCGGATATCTAAGGGCGGAATGGGCACGGCTTTCGAGAGCGGAATCCGACGTGCACCATGACCACGCATCCGAAAGCTGCCAGTCCTGTTACAAGACGTTCAGCACCTTATCTTCGCCGTCGATCTGGTCAGATCTACAGTATATGTTGTGATGCGTACTCGGGAGAAGCTCGTTTAGAATCCTGAAAAGGAACAAATTTTTAAAATTCCGAGACGGGGCAGTGGGTTAACTTCAAGAGATATTACTTCGTTAACTGCATGACACTACGTCTTACGTTAAGTGCTTATCTTGTGTAACGTCGGATGAGATAGTAGGATACAACTGGGTAGGAAAAATTTCAGACGTCTATTTTAAGTAGAATCTTGCCCTGAAATTCCTGATTGCTCTGCGGAGCAGCACAGTAAACTCAGCGTGACTAATTTACGGCTAAGAACCTAAACGGAGATTTCCCATATACGAAGGAGAATCGCGAAATTCGATACAAAAACTGCAAAGGCCATTTCTTTTCGATTACATCAACATGAACACTCTGAGGTTCATAAATTAAAGTTATAAGTTATAAAGGCGTCATTGTCTAACAGGGAAGAATCAGAACACTTATAGTTTGTTTTTGAATGCATAGCATTAACTTCAGCGTATGGGTTTGTTTACTGGTTCCGATAGTTTGTTCAACTGGACAAAAGGCAACACGATCGATGTCATTAGCACAATATTGCAAGAGGCCAGTGTAAACAAACGCCATTGTTATCATCGCTGTGGCCGTCATAGATACTCAAACAGCAACAGCACACAGATGTCAGCACTGATTAACCATAATGAAGTAGGTGCTGGTTAGCGCATGCGTATCAAGAATTGCAGAATATCCATCAAGCAGCTGAGGCGAAAGGTAGGGAAAAATAGTGCGTAGCGTCCGTTCGGTGGTTTCTTGGTTCATTGAACTAAGCTGTGCTAAATTAAAAACGTTTCATATGTAGAATAAGTATAATGGAAAATTGAGGAAGTATGTAAAAGGCAGGGGTGGTCACCTGTTGTAAGGTGCTGCCACAACATTCGCTTGAACATTAATAGCTGTTGGTCTCCAACCAGGCCAGCGGCACACTTCCTCATGGGGAGCAGGAGGTAGGAGGGAGGGGGTTTTGCAGGGTAACACAGTCCAGAAATAAACGAGGGATAAATCGAATATTTAAAAATAACTTCTCCGACACGTTGCGGCGTAGTCCACGAAGTAAGCACGTTAGAATTTGAGAGAACGAAACCAACAGGTCAAATCCGTATACATGAAGAAGTGGGAAATAAATAGAGGAAAGGAAAGAGCAAAATAAAGAACGAGAAAATAGAACTGAATACAGAGAAGATGAACAAAAAGGGGATGAAGAGAAAGGAGAAGTCGGTGCTGAATATTTAAAGCCACATTTACGACTGTCACTCCAGCAATGACACACAGAATTTTGTACGAAGACCAGTGAGGGACGTGACGTAAACTGTAATATTAAATGTTGAAAGGCTGCATCAAGAAAGCAGGAGTCAAACAATTTCTTTGCCCACATGGCTATGTAAATGAAAAACAAAATCACTCAACTGTTACTTGTTATTTGTTACTTACAATGCACCCCCTTTGCCCTGCCCTTCCCATCTCCCGATTGTGTCAAGCGTCTCAACAACCCTTTCAAACACTTGGAGCGTCAATTACAGAAAGAAATGTAATTTTGGAACTTAACGTTTGCAAGATAGCGTTAGGAACCTCTCAAAGCTTCAACAAAACGGAAAAGCAATTACAGGCGGATGCACGCCACACTTTGGTGTCTGTTCAGTTGTCGCCCCAGCCAGGAGCACAGCTCAGCTCTCCGTATCTCGATGTTCGTATTTCTTTCCATAGTCCTCAGACAGCAACCATTCTCCGTAATCCTAACTACGAAGCTCGACATCGCAGTATGGGAACCATGAAATGTACGATACCGATGAAAGTGTTGCACTTACAAAGCATCGATATTGAAAAAGAATAAGGATACATCAGCAGTGGTAGAGGACGTAAGCAGTAGGTTAATTAACAAGTTTGTTGCCAGTCCGCTATAGTGCAGGACATCACATAAAAATCGTTATTTTCTGTAAACACGTCGTGCTGTACATTACAGGCCACAACTGTACTTGTTTAATTGTGGAAGTTATATATAACCCTCAAAAAAGCGCACAAGTTGAAGACATTTCAGAGCATAGTCCCGGGAAAAGCAGGGACATAAGTAGTACGGAGGAGAAGAAAGTGATACAGGTGGAGAAACTTCAGAATTTTTGGATCTACTGTCTACGTATAACAGTAGGCTGCTTGTTGTTGCAGTGGTTGGGTCATGAAGGTTCGTGTTAAGGGGAAAGTAACAAGTGTAGAGGTAATACAACAATAAAATCGAAATTACTGGGTAAATAAGACAACCTGAAAGTAGAAGTACACAAGGATAACACTGTAAAAGTTATTTTGTACAGTGACCAACAAGTGCACAATTAATTGACAGATTATCACAGTCCTCCTACATGTTTCGACACTACTGAGTCATCCTCAGGAAGGTCGTAGTCAGTACCTTGCCAAGTTACATAAGTATGTCCAATGCAGTAGTTGGTAATACAATACAAAATTTAAAATTATTTCACAAAGGTTTTTTTTTCTGTTGAAATCTTAATGTTTAAAATCTTTAAAATATTAAAATTGTCCTATTCATAGTAAAATGGTCTAAAATCATTTTGTTGTTATAATGAAGTCCGTCTGTATGTTGATGCTGTCATCTTGCTGGTCCGGTATGTACTGATAAAATAAAATTAAAACTGTAGAAGGTGTAATATACTGTAAATCCACTGTGAAATGGTGAACTGGTTCAGAACAGGGACCTATAACTGACTTTTGTAGTGGTTGTGATGAACTAATCGTTTATGTAACAACAGAAAACCGTTGGTACCTGATATTCAAGCAAGAATCCGTACCATGTTAAGTAACGCCACGGAGTGGAATCCTTAAGAATCTCAGAGGCGCTGGTAAGAAATTAACGGCATTTTATGAAAATGTGTCCACACGAGCCCGCAACTTAGCCTTATTCTGGGACAGACAAATCTAGCCCGCGCGATGCCATCACGTTTCTCTAAAACCTATTTAAATACTATCTTTCCATCTATGTCTAGGTTTTCTAAGCGTCTCTTTCCTTAAAGATAACCCCAACCAAAAATGTTCTCTCACACGCGTGAGACATGTTCTTCCCACGCCATTCTCCTAGATTTTATCACCTAAATAATATCTGGCGAATAATAAAATCCATGCAAATCTCCACTATGAGTTTTCCTCTAGCCTCTTGCTACTTCCTGCCTCTGAAGCCCCAGTATGTTCACAGTACCCTGTATTCCAATACCCTCGGCCTCTGTTCTTCCCATAATGTGACAAACCAAGTTTCACACACACACACACACACACACACACACACACACACACAAAACAGTAGGCAGTTTTATATTTCTGCACATTTAGGGAAGGACGAAAATTATGGACCGGATGGTAAGACATTCCCAGAATTTGTCTGCTCTTAATTCGTTGGTGGATGGAATTTTGAGTAGTTAGTCATTTCCGAATATTTAGATGTCTTTATATTTTTAAAGGAGTTATTGCATGTCTTTGTATTGTGACGGTGTCCTTCATTATGATGGACAGGCATGAACATATAATTACCACATACATGCTGCAGCAGTCTGGAATCGAATTGAGTAACTAATGTCAGCATCTGAATTTGATAAATGGGCCTAATATGACTCCTAGCGTGCTATTATCTGAAATCACGTCATGGTACAAAACAAAAAGCAGCCCATTACATCAGAAGAATTAAGAATCGATTTCATGTGACAGTAATCTGGCGTGAGCTCAGTGTGACGAGGTGTCAGAAATTGGCCCCACACAAACTACGACAGTAAGTTCCCAAATTATTCCTGCGGACTTAATGGAGAAAGTAGGGTCTTATTGGCCGTGACGAGGTCAGAAACCGAAACAAAAATCTCATGAGATTTCCGTTACTAGGCAACTGTCTGTTCGGATTGAAAATGAATTTAAAATTCTATCAGATTTCCTATAATTACATTCCTCAATAACTCTTTGTAAAATGAGCAGGTCAGACAATGTGATAGAGAAAAGAGAGAAAGGCGATTTATGGAACAACGCTGTTAATTGTTAAGATCATATAAAGTCAATGGTATGTTTCACTATATCATACTGATGGAACAATATTGACAGGAGAAGAGTGGAATACTCGGAGAAGAAACTTTATCCGTGTCACATTGCCTCTCGTAAATCCCACGCTGATCGTCTTGGGGTCACATGCGGTGGCCTTCCTCTCTGACAGGCACGGCCCCACAAACGAAACTTACATCTGCTAATGACAAAGTAAGCGTAAGTTTTTAGGTGCGATCCGCAAAATTGCAAAAAGCGATGGCATAACAGAATTTAGATTTCTGTGAACAAAAATAACAATAAAAATATTGTGACTTCACTGACTGACGCCTGAATTCAGATGCCGTTTATCCAGTCTGAACGGGCTTGTACAGGGCTAGGAGAACAGGCAGGCCCTATAGGGCAGATACAGCAGATGAAGAGGGGGTAGCCTAGTCGGAATAGTGACTAGGTGCTGGATGTCTGAGCAATCGTGTTTCAATTCCCGCTAGGGGCACGAGATGTACATCTCTTCCACAACGTGCTGACCGGCCCGGGGCCCACACATCGTCCTATTTGATGCGTACAGGACTTTTTTTTCCCCAGAGGGTAAATCGGCGGGAAAATGAAGTTTACAGCTCACCCTCATCCAATGCCGGGGTTAAGACTGAGTGGAGCTGTACCTCCACTCTCTATGAGAAAAAGTACAACTGTGAAAGAAAAAAGTGACGAGAAAAATATTTCGAATTGATGAAAAAAAGGAGTCCGCTAAATACGCATGTTTCACATACGACCCGTACGCAGTGGATTTTGATACGCTGGACTGCAGCTGACGTTGAAACAAGAAATTCATACAGAAATACGGTGGGAAAGCGTATGTGAAAACGGCCTGTGGAAGACCAAGTACATGGGAGTATAACATCAAGTCTAAAGTTTGGAAGTAAACTGTTCGGACGGAAGGTGAATGGAACTAGCCCGGGCTCATCTGTCCAGTGACGATCTTTGGTAACATCATTTAACTGATTGCGTGGTCAGTTGCTTGGAGCACTGTGCTAACCTTCATGTAGATTCGATGTTAACTTTCACGGTGATCAACAGCAGTTCAGTTTTACCAACCACACAGTACGAGAAACTTATCGGTTACGGAATTACAAATAGTTATTTCAATATATGCACGTCATGAACAGCCTGCAGCGGCCGGGCAGCACAACAGCGGGCTAGAGTACAGCGGTCTGAGACTTGTTTTCGCATTTCCGCAGACTGGACAAAACAAGAAGCGACTAATAGCCAACGGACTTCTAGCAAAGATGTAACGGCACAATTAACAAGAGTGCTAAGTGACAAATGAAGGGGATTACACGGACAACAATCGTCTGTCCTACGATGCCTTCTGACGCTGCGTAATATGTTGGTACCCACTGAACATCCGTTGTTTAGAGCAGACCACCGCGTTTAAGACAAGAGCTTTCCAACCCTTCATGGAATCCATTAATGCCGCTCGCGTAATGTATTTGCCAAAATCCAAGCATTCGCGCATGTTAGAACACATATCAAATCCGGAGATTTTAGCTTCACATAAGACGTCATTCTTGAAGCAATCTGAGCGAAACATGACACATATCATTGCAACAGAGGGTCTATGCTGTCCAATTAAATTCTCTAACAAGAAAGTGTAAATTCATATCCAAGCACACGCGGCAGATAAACTGTTGCACTGCCCCTTATCGCCTCCAGTGCGATATCTTTACGTAACCTCCGCAAAGAAACTGAATGCCGACATCTTAAACGTTCCATCCGTGCGAATTAACTATAAACCCTTTCACAGAACACTTTTCATGAAAAGATTTATTGCATCTGCTCACTCTGTCGACAAGTGGTACCTAACTTTTTGGGGGCGTCTGACTAAAGTAAAAGCCCCTTAGAGACTGTAGTCTACGCTAAAACGCAAATCCTCCGCAGACGAAATACTTATCTGACACCCGTTTTACAGCATTCATAAATGAATAATGTTTTTACCCACAGTATCATTAATTCAATCACCTTTGAGCCTGTACAAAGTTAATAACGTTTTCTCTGTAGGCTGGTAAGTCGATCCTAGAAAGCATTAATTAAAACAGCGATCGAGTTTTAATTAAATAACAAACATCATGGGGTGGGGTTATTATACCGTACCGCTACACAAGGCATCGGCACAAATCTCTACCGGCCCTGCTGCAGTTGTATTCAACAACATACCGCTGCACAAGGCAGCGGCACAAATCTCTACCGGCCCTGCTGCAGTTGTATTCAACAACATACCGCTGCACAAGGCATCGGCACAAATCTCTACCGGCCCTGCTGCAGTTGTATTCAGCAACATACCGCTGCACAAGG
>Ga0123355_10021568_pt1 | contig 10311 bp, 12 predicted proteins | sample TergutEmb28metaG_3_FD_89872 | JGI IMG/M metagenome (GOLD analysis project Ga0123355, IMG submission 89872) | Embiratermes neotenicus P1 segment gut microbial communities from Petit-Saut dam, French Guiana - Emb289 P1 | ecosystem: Host-associated > Arthropoda: Insects > Digestive system > Gut ... | reverse complement strand
TTCCAATGACCTCACTTGGAGTATAAAATGCTCTTACCCAAAGATTTCTGTGTTGTCTTTCAAACTCTATTTCTACTTGACGTGCAGAATTACGCTCTCCTGCAATATATGAAATGCCAACACTTTTTTCCCTACTATACAAATCAAGCCCGACTTCCGTATCTCTTCCCATGCCGAAATGATCTCTACCAGTAAATATAGTCACATCAACAGTATGGTTTGGAGGTCTAGAGTTGAATAAAAGTCCTGCGTCTTCTAACCCTGCTCGTATGATTCCTAGAGCTTCTTGTTCAGTCAAATATACAACGTAAATAGGAGCGCCACCACCACCTCCATGATGAGCTCTAACTAACAATTCGTATCTAGGAATTTGAGTAGTGATATTCCCTGTAGTATTTCTAGGAAACACCCCTTGCTCATTACTATCTCTGTTAATGTATAAAAAGCCTGCGAGTGTCATTGTTCCAACAAGTCCTATGCAAGCAATAACCTTTGTGTTTTTCTGCCATCTAGAAGGAAGTTTGTTCAGCAGTTCTGGATTTTTGCGAGCCTCAAACTGATTTGGATATTCTGGAGTTTTATATTCTTCTAGTGGTTCAACACGTAGTGGCTCTTCTTTTTCTTCTATATTTTCATCTTCATTCATAAATAACCTCCTCGTAGTAAATACTTTTAATTATTTAAAAAAGTTGCATTAAAATTATATCACATAATTATAGGCAAAAACATCTGAATATACTTGGCAATTATGAATAACTATAAAGTATTTTGAATATAGAATTAACATGAAAGATATTAGAAACATCCAATTGAGGATACTTGGTTTCATAGCATTGCTTATTACACCTGTTGTGGTAATAGTATCTTGCGTTATTTATAATTTTCCTTTTCCTAGTAACATCTCATTAACAGCAACTATGCCAAATACAGTTTCCCCTATATTGCCTTTCTGTTTGGGAATGCTAGCAATATTTTCTATTAGCTATGGTTTAATACATAATTACAATTTAGCTGAAAGACTCTTGTTATTTATTATGGGTATAGGTTTTACTTTGGTTGCAATTCAGCCTTGCTATTCGCAATACATAACTACTGAGTATGTTGGTGTTTTACATTTAACTCCGAGCATGTCACATTTAGTACATAATATTGGTGCATTGATGGGATTCAGTTCTATGATTGTTTGGGTGTTATTCTTTTTTACGAAGTCAGATAAGCCTAAGTATAAGCAAACTAGAGAAAAGCGAATGCGAAACTTTATATATGTTATATCAAGTTTAATATCAACTGCATTTTTACTTTTTTCATTGTTTAAATATCATACGTCTAGTGTTTTAATAACAGAATTTATAATACTTACTTTTTGTGGTATAGCTATTTTAATTAAAGGAGGCTTATTTTTAGAAGATATGAAATCATTCACTTTTGACAAGAAATTAGTGAAAACATAGCTTTAATACAATTCTCTTTTCCATTTTTGCTTTTGTTTTTTTCTGTTATATTTGGTCTTATCTGGAACTACTTTAGTTGCCGGATTCATTTCCCAAGTATTTCTAATACTCTTAGCAAGTTCCCATATCTGTTTTTGTTTTTTCATATATGCTATTCCTCTTTCTAATCTAAAACAAGCTATTGTTCAGAAAGTCAACAAAAGGTTGACTACACAAATATACGTTTATTATATATGTACTAACAATTACAGTTGTGAATAAAATCGCATCTAGTGTTTTTAACTTATTAAAGATTTTTCTTAGTATTAATATAAATAGAATTAATTCCATTAGTAAAAACAAAACAACTTGCAATCTTAGAATTGTAAATTCGAAAGTGTTAATATAGAGAAACATTCGATAATAAGAATTGAAGATTAGCAAGATTGAGAAGCATACAAGTACTGTCAATAAGCTTTTTACGGTTTTATTAGTAAGCAGATCTTTTGCAAAATATAAACAATAGGCGATAATGCTAAAATTAATAACTGTTACAAACAATAATTGAAAGAATCCTTCTCTCGCATATTCTGCATAAGTATATTCGATAGGTAAACTTAAAAAGTTTCCTGCTATTTTTGATATTTCAGATATTAAAAATAGTATAAATACAGCATTTACAATAAATAAAATAGTTTTAATAATATCCCTGTTTATATTGTACAATATAGGTTCTTTATCTTTGGTGCTTCGATGTCTTATTACATTAATTAGTATTACAAAACAGGATATAAAGAAAATACCAAAAATAGAGAAGTTTTGTATAATAACATCTACGTTAAAGATTGATAAGAATATATCACCTATTGATAATATTAACTCATTAAAGTATCTATCAGCACTTCTTAAAAGTCGTAATAATACAATTGCTATTGGTACACCAATTAGAATTCCTAATACAATATTTTTTGTTTTATTTTTATTAATGCTATAATTACCAGCTGTGTCTATAAATTTAGAGAAAGCTCCTAAATTTAAAAGTTTAATTAGCCAAATTCCAAATGCTCTTGATATTTTATACTCTTTATTTATCAAAGATAGAAAGAATATTGATATTACAATAGATAACATAACTACATTTAGGAACAGGTTCACTGATGCTACTGGTAAAATGATATCACTTATTAGAATCAGTGTAATTGGTATTAAGAAAACAAATGCTTTTTTATTAATTTCAGGTTTTAATAGTTTAATAACGATTCCATAATTTAAAAGCAAAAGACTAAAGGGCATAATGAAATATTTAAAATAACCGATTAGCGTTTGTGTTATGAGTTATAACCATAATTAAAGAGGAAAGAAAACTGCTACATATAATTGCTAATATAATTTTGGGATCTATCTTTTCTTCTTTATCATCCTGCTGTACATTTGCTATTTGCTCAATTTTTTGATCGCACTTTTTACAATAGCATAGTTTTAAGTCAACTTCATTTTTACAATTGCTACACAACATTTCTAATTACTCTCCTTAAACTCTAAAATATCTCTGGGTTGACATTCGAGAACACGACAAATCATTTCTAAAGTTGAAAAACGAATTGCTTTAGCTTTATTGTTTTTTAGAATTGATAAATTAGTAGTAGTAATCCCAGCTTTTTCGCTAAGTTCATTAAGAGAAATCTTTCTCTTAGCCATCATAACATCTAAATTTACTATAATCATACTCCAGCTCCTATACCGTAAAATCTATTTCATGTTTATATGCAGTTGCCATCTTAAATAATTGACTAAGCACATAAAAACTTTGACTTGCTATGAAACTTAGTACAGCTATTGCTAGTGATAGAACAGTTGGTATGAAAATGAATTTTATACCAACAATAATTGCAATTAACATAAAAAGAACGGTAATTATTTTTAACTTTTTTTCAGTTTCCACTTTGAATGGACTTTCTGAATGAACACTTTTTAATATTTTGATTAGTACATAGATGATTACCAAACATATGAGATAGATAGAGTAAAATGCTACTTGATAGAAAATATTTTTGGCAGAAAACTCCAACGCTTCTGCACCTCTATATAAGTCATATAGCATTGGTATAAAGAATGTACTAGCGATTCCTACACATAGGATAACGCTTAATAGAACAAGTAATATTTTTGTTGTAATACTCTTTTCCAAATAACTCACCTCGATGATATGTTAACACACATCATGTTGATTGTCAACATTTTTTTTACGATTATCGATATTTTTTTATTGATTTTTGTTTTGCACTGTGATATAATCCGTAATATCTAGTAGGTTTGGGAGTTTTGTGATGAAGATATGACATAACTATAGCCAGAATTGCTATAGGAACAACTTTCGATTAGTGGGATGTTGTAATGTATTTTGTTGGATGTGTTTTGCTATATTACTTTGAAATGCTTTTAGATAGATTGGGTAAAAAAGCCCCAGAAGCAGTTGAATAGCACAAATATACTGCGTCCACTGTACTATCTCTAATGGACAACTTACAAGTTATATTCTACTTCTACTAACACCCAGTCCATTTTCTATCAACCTTTGTACTGTCACATGTCCTCCATAAAAAGCATCTCTTACTGTTTCTCTAAAACCACTTTCATATTCTATATATGTTTCTCTGTTTACGTAATTTTGTATGTAATATCTATACTCTTCATCGCTTCCAATATACAGTTTTGACCTAGCCCTATATCTTTCTGGCGGGCGAATTATAGTAAAATTATGACTACGAACTTCATTAATTATTTGCTCTGTTTCTATTGCTCTCATCCAATAGAGATCCCCAAAAGTCTGACCCCTCCATCCACGTTCTTCTGATAATATTACTCCTACTTCAAAGATATCTTCTCTTTCAAAAACCCTCACTCTCATTCGTGATTGAGCATCCATCGTTAATCTAACATCATACATGTGTACGCTTATGCCATATCCTTTCCAAGGAAAATATTCATAATACACAATCTCTCCATCATTTATAAAAATTATACCTCTACTCAAATCCATTGAACCATGAAACTGAACCCCAACTGCTTCATAAATATCTAGTGGATTTGCAGTCCTCGAAAAATATACTGCTTGTTCCCACTCAAATTCCGTTAACTCTCCCAAACTCACTACATTTTCGCCGTATGTTCTAACATGATTGCGTACAGCTCTATATATTTTTTGATTCTCACTAAAATGTCTATTGTATAACATCCATGCAGAAATACCTATAATTGTAAACAAAACTATTATAGTACTAATAATTAAAATATTCCTTGTTTTGCTGTTCATATTAATCTCTCCACATCCTCAAAATTTCTCCAGTTGATTTTTCTATTCAAAATATCATACCCTCAAAACTCTAATGAATCTACTGTTTGCATTGTGTTGATGTCGGTCGATTTTATCATACCACTTGATATTGTGATAAATATATCATCAATGTATATTATTCGGTTAAGCCATTCTGTGAAAGTGCTTTCAGGGTTTTCATCTTCTTGCAGATGTGTAATTTCACCTCTTCTAGTAAACCCTTCTTCTAAATCAAATTCATAAATTATGGCACCTCTAAAAGTGATATGCATTCCTTCATCAATTGCTACTGGAAACGCCAACATATTCCTTTCTTTTGAAAACAATAACACTCTATGGTCAGGCAAAACGTCTGACCACGTACCCGATTCTCCTATTTGTACACTATGTTTGCCACTTAGGTTTGTAGGGTCTGATATATCAAATAAAATCATTTCTATTCCTGTACTGCCCGTCCATCCGATAGTCAGTAGTTTGAACACTGTCTCCGATTCCAATTAAGTAGTTTTCATTATAGGTATTCAAATGTCTGCCATTCCATGGAATTTCAAGTTCTCCTAACACTCTCGGATTTGTAGTCTCACCTAAATCAACTACAAATAACGAAACTACTTCTTTGTAAGGCATTATGCCAGAACCCACTATATATAGTTTGTTCCCCTCAAATCTTGCAGTAGCCTCTCTTTGGTTTAACTCTATTCCTTCTATACTACCTACTATTTCTAAGTTCTCATTTAATATAAACACACTGCTTGCAATAGTTTCTTCGCCCCACCCTTGTGCTGTAGTTATTCTAAAATGCCCGTTATATTCACTCATACAAGATTGACTTGATGGTCTCCCCGAAACAGCTATCATACTAACAAAATTGATTTCAGAACTACATAGTGCAAATTTGTATATATTTGTTGTAACTTCCGTTCTTTCATCATTTACTACTGTGTGAGTTATATATAGGTTGTTTTCTGAGGAATACACCATTCTACCTGCCCCTAAAAGCGACTTTGCACTGACACTTTCATTGCTCTTTATATTAAATCCAATTATATTTAAGTAGCTATCCAATATGCTCTCTGGGGAGTATGCTATATTTGAAAAGTCTAGTGTTCTTATTTCATCATTAACAGCAGTATCTCTATACTGTGGTTTAAAAGCTTCTTCATTTAGTTTAGATATGTCATGTTCATATAATCTGTCTGTACGTATATTCTGATTTGCTATTAAATATATATTATCACCAATCATTTTTGAGGTTAAATGTGATCCTTCTATATTTATCTCTCTTTCGAATGCTATATTTTCTTTATCACTTATATTATATATCCTCGCTGCCGTAAATATAGTTCTAGGAGCCCAACTCATACACGAACGGCACTCACACCAACTATAACCTGTAATTGGCACGATTGTGTTACTAAGAAGCATTGTATCTAATTCATTCAAAGAAGCTATTAACATACCTGCATTTTCACTATGTTCAATCGTTATTCCTTCACGCAACCAAGAGTTTCGTTCTTTTTCTATAGTTCTTGTTCCAACAACTATAAGTTTATCACCATTAACATGTATATTTTCACTTGGACTAAAACTGTCCTGTTCCCATACATCATATTCCATTTCAGCAGCTATTTTTAAATTTTCTGGATCACTTACATCTATAATAGTTACTCTATTTCTATGGTTGCATGCATAAAATACATAATAGCCATTTGTTTCAACAATATCTGCCTCGCCTATAAATTCCCAGGACCAGCCATGTCTCTCAACACAAATACCTTTTTCTAAACTCATTAATTCCTTTAAGTTCTCAAGGCTATCTATTTTATATAAATATGTTATTGGCTGCGTAGTATTGCTACCATTGTTCATTCTGATTCCCACTGGAATAGCTATTGTTAGTATTAAAGCAACTACCACGGCCACCGTTGTGCATCTACATGTTAAGTAAGACATCACTTCATCTCTCACCTTTCTAATATTTTTTAATTATGATACTATATGAATACTACTTTCTAACTATAGAAAAAGTTGCATTATTTGTTACTTAATAATATTCAAATATGGATGTTCTTCTAATGGTGAAAAATCCGTAACTGGATTGCCTGATATGCTTAATACTCGTAAAAACACAAGTGTTTCAAGAGGTTCAACTGTCTGAATTTGATTGTTATCCACCCATATTTCTTGTAAATATTCACTACCAGTAAGTGGTGAAAGGTCAGAAATAGCATTATTCTGTGCCTGGAGGTGAACTAAGTTTCCTAAATTCGCAAGTGCTGAAATGTCAGACACGTTTGCCTCCCTAAAATTCAAAGTTACTAAATTATTCATCCCCACAAGTGGTGATAAATCACTAACATTTGTTAGATATAAATATAGATTTGTTAAATTTGTAAGTCCAGATAATGGTGCAATATTAATCAAGCCTCCGTTACCAGCTAAAGATAAAATTCTCAACTCAACTAAGCCACTTAAAGATGTCAAGTCGCTAATATTATTATCGCTCAAACGAAGCTCTCGTAAATTTACTAATCCAGAAAGCGCAAATATATCATCTAGCCAAGCGTTGGATATATCTAGTTTTTCAAGCTGTGTTAAACCCCTTAAATGATTTAATGACTGTCCATCAATTGGAATAAATCCAAGTTCTAAATCACGTAGGTTACTTAATCCCGAAATAGCATCTAGTAAGGACTCTGCATCTTCAAATGTAGGGAAAACGTTTTCTTCATCTACAATGCGCAAACTTTCAAGATTACTTAAACGACCTATTCCTTCGACATCTTCAAGCGATGTAGGAGTAACATCAAGTTCAGTAGTATGGCGAACAGACAACTCTTCACCAGCTATTACAACAGTCTCATTACGTAGGATGAAAAACCAAAAGGCAATTAGTATAATTAATAGTAATATAGCTATAACAATATATTTAATATTTTTCTTCATATTTTTTGTATCCTTTCTACATTGAAACAATAGGTAAATCAGTTATTTTCTTTTAATCTTTTGTTTCTCCTATGTATAAGCAAAATAACAAATATTCCTACTGCTAATACTGCTATGATAATAGCTAGTTTCCATATAAAATTACTCTCACGAGCATTATTATCGTTATTTTCACTAGAAGCAATATATTGATTATCTTGACCATTAGTGGTATCACCATCGCGAATTTGGGTAAGTATTTCTCTAGTTAAAATCAACTCATTTCCAGGATAAGAAATAGGTTCCCCATTTTCATCTAAACGATAAATCGACTGTGTTGGTACTGAGGCAACAGGAAGAAGGTTTGATTGCACTACTAAAAAAAGTACTAATTCTTCTCCAACAAAGAGAGGTACTGCACTATGGTTCACAAGAATTCTATCTCCAAATTGTCCACCTATTCTCATAATCTCTATAATGTCACCTGAAACAACATTACCTTTAAATACTTCTATTATTTGAATTGTATATATAGTAAAAACATCGTAAGGATCACGTTCTGCTGGAGCGTCTCCAGTTCCTTCCCATACATTTATAAGTTCTGTTCTTTCTTCTAGCACAACTACTTGAACAATTATATCTGCCCTTTCAATTAATCTTTCGATTGATGGAAAATAGGCGAACTGTAAAGATATACCTTCTTCAACAGCACCATACACACTACTATTAAATAAACAAAATAAGAGTAGCAAGACACATAATATCGAAATATTTCTAAATAGTCTTTCCATATTTCTCCTCCTAATTTCATGCCAGTAGGGACGCTTCTTATTAGCAGATAGTTTTCCATGTCCTTTCTACATTGAAACAATAGGTAAATCAGTTACTTTCTTTTAATCTTTTGTTTTTCCTACATATAAGCAAAATAATAAATATTCCTACTACTAATACTGCTATGATAATAATTAGTATCCATATAAAATTACTATCACGAGTATCATTATCATAAATATTATTATCATTATTTTCATTAGAAACAGTATGCTGAGGATCTTGAGCATTTCTGCTCTCATCATAACGAATTTGGGTAAGCATTTCTCTAGTTAAGATGAAATTGTTTCTAGGATGAGAAATAGGTTCTCCATTTTCATCTAAACGATAAATGGACTGCGCTGGCACTAGAGATACAAACGTGCGACCCGATGGCTCTACTACAGATTCTATTAGAAAAAGCACGAGTTCTTCTCCTATTGTCAACGGCACTGCACTTTCATTCACAAGAATTCTATCACCAAATTCTCCTCCTCTCCTCCTAACCTCTATAATGTCACCTGAAACAACATTACCTTTAAATACTTCTATTACTTGAATTGTATATATAGTAAAAACATCGTAAGGGTCACGCTCTGCTGGTCGGTCTGCAACTCCTGCCCAAACATTTATCAGTTCTGTTCTTTCTTCTAACACTATGACTTGAATAATCGTAGTTACCTCTTCCGTTAAATTTTCAATTGAACGGAAATAATCATACTCAACAAACACATATCTTCTTTGAACACCAAACACATTACTGGCAAGCGAACAAAGCAAAATCAAACATATACATATTACAAAGATATATCTAAATACTTTTTTCAAAATTCATCCCTCCTATTAATAAAGCCAATTAACACTCTGTACATCAAAACTTGTTATTCCTGGTAATCTGTTTCTACTTCTAGCATTTCCACTGTTCATAATACTTCCATTAACTGTTCCCCTAATAGGATTATCTCTTAATCCTATCACATGACCTAATTCGTGAGCAAATACATTTTGAACCACATTCCTAATATTATAGTTATTCTCTCTTGCATGAGTTTCCAATGCCGTTTCAAACATCTCAATTTGCCAAGTCCTCATGTTTGTTCCAAATACTACGCCCGGAATTCGTTGTCCCAAAACTCTTGGTTCATCAGGATAAACTTCTAAAACTTGTACTGTATTAAAAGAAACTGAACTCTGTGAAAAACGAATTGGCGTACTCTTGTTGTTCCAACTGGCTGCAGCAGCACGCATTTCTGTTCGCCATAAATCCCTACCAGTAAAACGATACGGAATATTTGTGCGATGGTCTCTAATAGGATAATGTCTACTTGGATCATGCCATCTTGCGTAGAACGTCACATCTAGATTTAACTGTTCTAACATTGCAGATAGTCTAATTATTGTAAATGGTGACACAGGTTGTCCTCGAGTAGTTCCATCTGTTGTAGACCACCCACGAAAAGTTTTATTTCCACTTGAAGGAGGAGGTAATATTGATAATTGAAGTCCATCTTGTAAAGTATGAGTTCGTGGAAATACATTACCACCCATTGGATTCCAAATAATCGACGGTGTCTGCGTTGTTCTTCGAGTCGATAACACAGAGGGTGGTGGAGGTGGTGGATTTACAACTGTAATTCTCACTTCTCTCCATATGTTTGGTCTACATACACTTGTTGCTCGTACTGTGGATGTTCCTGCTCTTTGACCTGTTATCATTCCTGTGTTTCTGTTAACTGTTACTGCATTTCCTGAGGTTACTGTCCAGGTAATACGTCTATCACTTGCATTTGTTGGGGTTACATGGGCTGTTAG
>Ga0123355_10021567_pt1 | contig 10311 bp, 6 predicted proteins | sample TergutEmb28metaG_3_FD_89872 | JGI IMG/M metagenome (GOLD analysis project Ga0123355, IMG submission 89872) | Embiratermes neotenicus P1 segment gut microbial communities from Petit-Saut dam, French Guiana - Emb289 P1 | ecosystem: Host-associated > Arthropoda: Insects > Digestive system > Gut ... | reverse complement strand
CTGAAGATGGCCTATAAAGGCCGAAACATGTAGTTGTACTAAAATAAGTCAATAAATATACTTATATTGACACAGTTGTGTTAGACTACAATCCAACCTAAGCTCATTCACACACAACGGGGAAGACACACCTCCTAGATTGACTCTTACCGTTCCCGGTGGTCTGCGGTCTCAGGAATAGGTCTTTGGCTTTCGATTGAGGGGATTGTAGGTTCGAATCCTGCTGAAGGAGTTGATGTTTTTCTAGTGTTTTTGTGTGTTGTGAGAGCAGTGGCCCCCGAGTCGAGATGACCGCTCACTCAGAGATGTGCTACCTTGCGTATTTCTAATGGTGTGTAGTCTGGAAACCTTAGCATTAAGGCGGCCAAGGAGTAGTTAGGCTTTTACACCACGTAAAGCGGTTTAACCGTTGATTGAAAACGCTGAACATTTAAGCAGGGAATTTAACCGGAAACGAAATTCCTTCTACTGCCAAGGTGAAGTGGAAACGTGAAAGAAAATGCACAGGGTTCTCTTACTGTACGTCTAAGTACGAGTATAATTAAACAAAATTCGAGTGGCGAGTTCTCCATAATTTTGATTTTTTTTTATTTTACCCCTTTTAATTAAAATAATTCCTATGTAATATGCACCAGAAATGAATTTTAATAGAAAAAATTACTTTTAATTGAATGTTAAAATAGCTGAAAACCAAACCGATTTAGTCAATTTGTAGTATGTAGTTTGCAGCCCCTGGTTCAGATCCCAACATCTGCCTCAATAGTGACAGCTATTCCGTTGTTGATGAATCTCGCATGGTTTTACTCTCATACATAATGTTACCAGAACGTATAATGTTACAGATTTGTGTCTTCTAGAAACAGTATGATTCTTCTGCCTTTTGTCACCATTGGAAGAAAAATTCTGTAGATAGTGATGCTTTATACCGGATTTTATGTTTTCTCTTTATTAAAGTCTTCACGGGAAATGACGTATAAACGCAGATAATAGAAGCGTAAGAGTGGCCAGCTGTAAATCAGGACAACACGATTGTACCAACAGCATAGGCAGTTAACCCTGAGCAGTGTTTATTATCTAATCATCCAGTCTGTTGCGTCTAAACGTGTTAAAGGAATTACCTGTTATCTCTCTTTATTGTTGCACCGTGCATTTCTTAGAAACACTTTAATTATTAACCAACAAATGCACTTATGTAAAATTTCACATTAAAACATTTAAAATCGCTCCAATCTTACTATATTATTTTGACAATGTACTTAATATGTATAATTTATATTACAGATATGCTGCCACAGTACTCTATTGATATAAAGGAATTAATTAGTGAGTGTTTTTAAAATGTGACTTTAGCAAGGAGCAACGTTGCTCCCTGAGGATGATTTTAGGATCGAAACACGTTGGAGCGATTTTAAATGTTTTGATGTGAAATTTTATGTAAGTGAATTTGTTGGTTGATAATTAAAGTGATATCTGTTATCTCTTTACTTTACTCGCAAAGTAGGTAGAAGCGGAGTGAAGGTAATGTAGTCTGCATTAATTGAGTATCGTGCCTTTAATGGGGAATGTAGGTAGAAGTCCACAGTTTTCAAATTTAACACTCGTTGATGGTGAATTGTTAGCTTTCAAGTCGATCTAGTACTTTATTGACACCAGGGACTTTGTGGACACAGTAGCGAAGAGACAGACTCGTGTCCCTTCCTGGAACTGAACCACGAGTATCAGATCTTTCAACTCTCGGCCTGATCGTTCTAATTATTTTGGTAAATGACTTTTTTTTTTTTTTTTGCTTAGTACAGTCTGTGAAGTTCCTGCGTTGAAACTGGACATTTTAGTTTAGAGCTGTGTGAGGAAAAAAGGATCAAAGTGAAGAGGGAAGGAAGGAAGGAAGAAAATAAAGAACAAAAAAGGAAAGAAGAAAAGGAAATTGGCAAAGGGGTGAATTTACCTCAGTTCAGAGTTGGAGTAGGTCGAAGAAAACAGCACAAGACAGGAAGTGCTTGAAATGACTTGAAGCGTGTTTCTCTGCTGATGAGGCCAGAAATAACTAAAAAAACTGATAGAGAGTATGAAGAGCAATGCTCCGCCCGACAGAACTGTTCACGACCAACGTCGCAAGCAGCTGAAAAGTCACGAATAATCTTATAACGTCGGTGTACTGTCTTATTGAATTACAAAATCTACAAGGCGACAAAATGCACCTTTAGTGGGGCACTCACCTAAATGTCTCTGAATATAATTCGTGATTAAGCGACTTATTTTGCCAGTTTTGTTAAAACAAACGGCAGTATTTACTCTTCATATTTATATATTTTGTGTTTTCGCAGGTGTGAACTGGTCACGTTTGTGTGGCCGTCACAATGTTATAACGTTATACATGACTGTGTATATTCCTATTCAAGTACAGAGAGTAAAGCCGTAAAACTCACTTAATAAACGCACACTTTTGTTAGTACGGATGTTCTCTACGTAAAGTTTCATAAATTTAGTCCCAAAGTTGTTGAGTATCGCCATAATTGTGAATATTTACATAGAAGAACGTGAAGCCTGGTAATTGGTTTATGTATTTATTAGGTAGCTTTATGTAAATACTCACCTTTGTAGCTCAAAGATTTTTGTCAGTTATTGCAATCTGGATCAGGGGTGAACAAATCCCAGAATTCAGGTCGCTTATGTCACTAAATTATGAACTGTGGCACTTAACGTACAACTTGCTTCATTTCATCTTTCTGTCACCTAGAATTTTGAGATAGTTTCTAGGTTTTGGAATATTTATGCACCTCTGACCTAGATATATAGTTTTCGTCCTGTTGTTAATACGGTCAACGAAGAGAGTCGCTTTCAACAGCGTGACCTATCTCTGAGGAGCCAAGATTTTATTCTTCAAAGCTAGCCACATCGCCAGCGAGCCTGTAGCATTTTTCGACCGCAGGCGGTTTGAACGGCCGTTTTGTTGACATTACCGGTGGTCAGAAAATAAAATTTATAGAGCTGGAGTTATTTATAATGCCAGAACGTTTGTACAATTTATCATGAAAATACGTCAGGTGATTCAGAATGTTTGTGGAGGGAGAAACAGACACGTGGACCCTATTGTTTGCCAAAATAAATTTAAAAAAATCTAAATATATATATATATATATTCGATAACAATTGTCTTTTATTTTTGGTTCAGAAACGTTATTATGTTCACAATGTTTCACCCTTCAACACACAGTCGCAACTATAGAGATACCATTGTCCAGCAGTCCTCCATCTGCCATAAACCTTTGACGAAACACAGCGTAAATACTGACACATTAGATAATTAAACAAACGAAACACTGAAAGCTGCACATTTTGCCCACGTTACATATTTGTTTACGTTACTGCCACAGTAAACATCACTAATTTCCCTAAACAATACTGTCACACTGGTGTCTCTAATGGCGAAAAGAAATATTCCTTGTGAGGTAAGGATGCAATTTCAAGTATTTCCTACAGAATATTCGTTCCTCGAAACGTTAAATAATGCTGATGTCAATAGTTTCGATATAGTTTCTACATTATAAGTTTTCGGATTTTGAGTTGCGGATGGTACTGAATTGGTAGTCTTCTGGGTTTTGATGCTGTGGTGGTTACAATTTGATATTTATATGCGTATGGCAAGTCTCTTTGGAAGAGGGTTCGGTGTCTGGCAAACCTGCAGCCTACATATGGTAGAAGAAACACACACATAGAGGACACAGACATAAATCCGTGCCTCGAGTGGTATTCCCAACCCACGTTCGGAGTGTCTTCGCGAGAGCAGACAGTACATGTGTTTGACCGCGCTGTCGCCCACAGCGGCAAGTTTATTTACCCGAGGTATTAAATAGTCTCCAGATAAAACAAATACTTTTCCAGAGTTAGAATATAAACGCAAAGAAGAATGGAAGTGTTGTGTCTTTCAATCGATAAATTGATACACTTAATAATAATCGATGCCAGTCCCAGTGGTCGCGCGGTCTAAGGCGTAGGTCTGCGGCCGCTCGCCCGCTGAGATTGTGGGTTCGAATCCCATTGGGAGCGTGTCTCTCTCTCTGTGTCTGTTTTGAGTGCTTTGTGTTGCAGGTAGTGGTCTCTGCGATGAGCTTATCACTTGCCCAGAGGAATCCTACTGACTGTGGTGCGTCGTTTTGTGTGATCTAGAAACCTCATGAATGAGGAGGTGCTGGCCCACTGGGGGCTGTTGCGCCAAATGAATAATAATTGGTACTGTTAAACCTGTCAGTAGGCTTAGAAGTCCCAATCACAAGCACGGGAATTAATTTAGTTAAACAAAATTTGCTTAGATCATCAATGGCTCTTGTAATGGGAACACCAAATATACCTTCTAAGCTACGACATACAGACAGGCGGACAGAGGGTAATCTATCTGTATTGAGTTTCATTCATTTAGTAGTCTGTCTTACGACAGGTCCAAAGCCTCTTCCAAATCGAGCTCTCCACATAGTGCGATCTAGAGCTTCCTCCTTCAAAGGTGAGTATCCTCTCCTATCCTTTTACGTTTTTTTTATTTGCATCGTGCAAATATACGCCGGAAAAGATTGATAGAGATATGAGATTTTCATTACAGTGGAGATTCATGTCTATGTATGGTATCGTGCACCCTCTTTCATGGGTACGGACGTTTCGGAGAAACGTGCTTCAGTCTTCGAGGTGTATGAGTTTATTTTGAAAATTTGAACTTATTAAACTTATTACAAAATATTTCGACGCATCTTGCAATAAAATGTAAGTGTATATAATAAAATAACGATTAATTTTGTGTTGACGAAAGGTGACCTGGTATTTTCAATACAAGACTGTAAAATAGTTTCGTTTTCCGCCAAAGACAACAATAATTATTTATTGTATTTTATTATGATAACATGTTGCGGTCATCTGAACGTCTCTACGAAACGCAGTGCAAATAATATTGGCACTGCTTTACACCTTGTACTGAGTTTTGTAGAGATGTCCTGATGATGGACAATTGACGGAAGCATGTGGCCATAATAAAACAAAATAAACCAATGTTGTTGTGTTAGACGTAAATCAAAAACTGTTTTACTACTTTTTAGTTTGAAAACACAATGGGATGCTCTCTGTAAAAAAATAATACTTTAAATTTAAACTCCAATCTCAGTGGGATGTCACTATTGAAGATTCGGGGGGTATCTTTCACCTTCTGCGAGGACTAAAGAAGAATATTTTCCCCGAATCTTTAGTAAATCACCTATTAGAATGCATGATGACATAACACAGAAAATCACGATATTGAAAATTAAGAGAATCAACAAAATCGAATTTAAAAGTACTCAGTTAAGCCAGCATGCTGTAGTGTACTGAAGTCAGTTTCAATGCCGTGTACAGGAAAAGGAAGATGTATAGTAGTTATACGGAGTCATTTTAGGGAGAGGCGGCACGTGTTATGTGTGCACAAGTGTCATAAACGTAAAGACCTGCCTTGTTGTGTTGCGTTTTATATTTATTCCGGGCGCCCTGGGGCCCATAAATATTAAACCGTATAGTTTTGCGCTACCCTGCTGTTTATATACAGCGTTATATGTCACTCCATTATTTAAATCATCCAATTTAGTTATAGGAATATAATTGAAATATATGTGTAAGGAAATGTAATGCTGTAATACAGAATTGATCCCCAGCCCATTTATCTGTTTTTTTTTTAATCTGTGTGGTAACGCTGTAGGAAACAGAAAAGCGTCGTTACCATCAAGTATCTGAATCTTGAAGTCCATACGGATAAGAGCGTATTTTATTTTACAGTTAAAGTTGTATGAACCATCCAGTGCAGAGTATTTAAGAGACACATTTAAAAATAATTTCCTATATTTGGTAATAGCGTTCATATTTTGGTGGCTTCTTTTGTGAAACTTACTATTTCGACTGTATCTTCGATGCAAAAACTGGGGGGATGTAGAATGAATCTGTTGTGGCATACACAAAGGATTACACAGGAACACACCCGGAGGAACTGAGGAAAAAGTGAACCCTCGGTCATTCTAACCCGTGTATTGGCTGAGATACCAACCGAATATTCTCTTAACATGGATATATTTCGTTTTGAAAATTCGCACCTGTGTTCATTTACGAACACTGTCATCACCAACAAATGTACTATTCTATATTTTGTGTTTTATTATTAATTTGCTGCTACATGTTTCGGCGCAGTAGCCATTTTTGGAGAGCTTACACAAATGTTGTTAGAACGTACTGCAATACATTAGTTTACATTAATCACGCACGCAATGGCAAATATCATGCATGCATGTTTGTTGGATGTATGATTATTTTAAAACTACTTTATTGCTATACATTTTAACAACACTGGTGTAATCTCCGTGAGGATAGCAATTGCGCCGCAACACGTAGGAGCAAAGTTTGACATTTTGCTGACCGTGCATCTCAGTATATTTATCTCAGTAATTAACCAACTTGATGCACAAAATGTTTTTTTTACAATAAGTTTATTTTATGTCTCTACATGTTTCGAGCACATGTGCTCGAAACATGTAGAGACACATTTTGTGCATCAATTTGGTTAATTACTGAGATAAATGTAGGAGTAAATTGGTAGTAAGATTCATAATATATATAATTGTGCATTTGTTAGTGCTAATAGTGTGTGCAAATCAACTGTAATTGCACGCAATGAAAAGTATGAAAAATTACAGATATGTGTTTGAAGATTCCATTCTTCTGGAATTTGAGAGGCCTCAGTGGGTTATTTTTTTCCCGACATTTCGAATTAATTTAACACCTATTTTTACAAGGTTCTAGAGTTTTGATAACTCGGAACCTGTTCTCAGACCTCTAAACCTTTGAGGATACGTGCATCATGTTCTTTATAAACGTCGGTAACGGATTGAACAACGAAGAAGCTTTATGTCGTAGGAGCATGTATTCGACAGCTTGTGACATTTCAACTTATCGTGAGAGGCTATCGTAACATCAGCTTAAAGGTACTGGATAGTATGCCTGTTAGATTGTTTAAATTTGCATTTTATTCAGTCGAATTTGACGATGAACAATATCCGTAGTTACACAATGTCTTCTTGTGGGTACAAATTTAAAAAAATAATGAAACCAAGCAGTTTTCATGTGGCTTATCGAAAGCTGCTGAATTTAGTGACAGTAAATCGAACAAGAGGGGTAGTGTACGTATAAAGTAACAATGAGACGCCTTAGATTGTCCATTGTTGCTGTGGAAACGCACTAAGTAATACATATTCTGAGTATGTGTTTGTAGCCTTAATTAACCAGAATGTAAAGTGCGTGTACTGTATTTTCGTCTGTTGTATCTCCAGCTCTAACATATTTTTCAACGTTATGTCATAAACGACAAGATTTTCGGAAAAAAGTTATTGAAACTTAAAATTTGTGCTTTATTTCGAACACAAAGTTTGTCTGAAACGTTTCTCATTCTAAGGAAAATTCATTCAGATATTATCATAAATACACATAGGTCTCCATATAAGGTATCGGATATTAGTGCCAGAATGTAATGAAACTTGAATTTTCTCGACAGATTTTTGAAAAATACTCAAACATCAAATTTTATGGAAATCCGCCCAGTGCGGATGGACGGACAAGACGAAGATAATAATCTCTTTTCACAACTTGCGAAACCGCGTAAACATACATGACACGGCAGAATGACAAAGGAGGGATAACAATGTAATTTTTAGGGATTGCCTTAGATTGTATGTAAAAAAGTCGTTATAATCATATCGTCATATAATTTAATTATGACAAATTATTGAATAACTCTACACAAGGCTTTCTTGCTTGTAAATAAATTAAAATCTAAATTGAATATGAAATAAATGTGTGTTGTTTTTCTGTTTTTTTTTGGTACGAAATTTATTTCCTTGTTTGGTCGATATAATATATCGATTTATACTACAATTGGCACATTTTCTTTGTTTCAGATTTTGATCGTTTTTTTTAAATATTATTTTGACATTTTGTTTTCGAAATATTTCCGTTTTAGCTAGTTACTCAAAGGCCTTTTCCATATAATTCTCTATCGTGAAAAAAGAAGCGATTACAAAACATTCATCCAAAACATCAAGTACAGAAATTCCAGTCATGTAATCTATCGTAATTGCTCCATTCGCAATATTGTAATAACGTTTCCGAATATGTTATTAATTTTAATAGTCCGCATGTTCCATACATGACTGTACAGCCCACGTGTTTGGTACATGACTCTAAAGTAACGAGAAGCAATATTATATGTATCAAAAGTATTCGTGTTTGAAATGTAATTTAAAAGCTCGTGTTTGCCGTATAATCAATTCATACAGCCCAAACTTGATCGCTTTGCCTCAGTGCGACTTTTTTCCCCAGTATTTGTAGCGTTACTTCTGTTTGGGCAGCACATTAAAAGCTTTCTCTCTCTCTCTGTCTCTCTCTCTCTGACAAAATTAACGAATGAAAGAGGCTTCTATAGAAGCAGCTTGTATTCCACTCACGTTCATTGCTGCTCACACATCACCCTGGTCCTTCTAACAGAAGGGACATCTATACACCTGTGCTTATTGAAGGAGCACGTGCTACACCTTGCGTCTCGCAGCAGTCCTTTCATTGCTGTAAGTAAACCGCTACACTGCCGATCCCAGTGGCCGCGCAGCCCAAGGCGTGGGTCTGCGGCAGCTCGATTGCTTGGATTGAGGGCTGGAATAAAGATGGGGGCGTGGATGTCTGCCTCTTGTGAATGTTGTGTGTTGTCAGGTCGGGGTATCTACGACGGGCTGATCGCTATTCCAGAGGAGTCCTACCAAGCGTGGTGTGTCTGAGTGTGATCGTGAAGCCTCGACAAAGAGTAGGCCACTAGGGGCTGTTGAGTCACGGGGAAAAAAGTTATATTCTATGAGTATAAAAGTAGAATTTACACAAGTCTAATTAGGTTATTTGTAAAATTCATTTGCTTATATATTTACTATACGGAGTAACCTTGAAAACTCAGAGTTCTGCCGACACTTGGTGTTTTTGGATTCGAAAGATCTTCAGATTTACGACTTAAATATTAGGTTCTGTAATGAAGGTCCCCCCTATGTTTCCGGTAAGTTACGAACTACGTCTTGTACACTTAGTCATTTAATATGGTTTTCGAAATATTGGGGTCATTGAATAAACAAAATGTGTCTTGTGTCTTTGTGTTCAGAAGATAGAAGAATTGTGAACAGAAATTTCGAGATAATTTGAATCTGGATATTTCTGTTGTAAGCTGAAGATAAAGGCACTACGATTCTTCGAAATATTAGTACCTAATTACCAGTCGAAGGGGCTGATCCCTCAGAAGGTATGAGTTGCAGCGACCCCTCGCTGAGAACCTCGTATCTTGCAGGGCGTATTTTTATTACCTTCATCATTTATCGAGTAACGTTATGTTACTTAACTAAAAAAGAACTAGATGGGCGGGGCGTGTGGCATGCGTCGGAGTGTTCAACAATTCATACAAATGACAGTGAATAAGTTGAACAAAACAGGTTGCTTGGGAGATCTAGACAGATGAGTGCATAACACGAAAAAGTCCTTAAAATTTAATAGGTTATCAACGCGTGGAACGATCTTATCTGGCCCAAGCTGTTGTCCAGTTAGGGACTTTTATAACACGGTATTGAACCTTTGTGTTTCTCGAAAATTGGACAATTTCTTGGTTAGATGATGACCTCTTACTTTCGCAAGAAAGCTTCTGCTGTATGGACTTATTTGGTTGATTGGTCAGAGTGTATAGGAATAGCGAAAGAATGTGATTATTGAGTAAAATGTGATGACCGTTAAGTGTCGACGCGGTTCCCGTAACGATTGGTTTCTCACAGGACTTCTCGCCGACTGATTGCTAGCCATAGCGATGGCTGTTACCTGTGTGCACCGCAGCTGGTGACGCGCCACAGCATGTGTCTCATTCTACCTACTCTTATGAAAATGTAGCAGTTGGAGTAGAAGCGAACTATTTTTATCCCACTGCAATGGCGTTGTCACACCCGATGGCCGGTTATGTAATTTTAATCATTTTTGGCGTTGATTTTAATCATCTCTGACTCTGTGACTTACATTTGCAAAAGTACAACACTACTGTATAAATGGAATTTATATGTGAGAAGAAAAGGTCAGCGTGGAAGTCACTGTCATAACTCTATTACGTAAAACCTGTCTCATCAATTAAGAAAGTTTTCATATCCAGAACGGAGTTATGGCCTGCATTCAATTTATACCTGTGCGTGCGTGCGTGCGTGCGTGTGTGCGCGCGCGCGCGCGTTTGTGTGTGTGTGTGTGTGTGTG
>Ga0123355_10021566_pt1 | contig 10311 bp, 7 predicted proteins | sample TergutEmb28metaG_3_FD_89872 | JGI IMG/M metagenome (GOLD analysis project Ga0123355, IMG submission 89872) | Embiratermes neotenicus P1 segment gut microbial communities from Petit-Saut dam, French Guiana - Emb289 P1 | ecosystem: Host-associated > Arthropoda: Insects > Digestive system > Gut ... | reverse complement strand
TGTGGTTACAGTTTTTAGTACTGCTGATGATGGGCGCCTTGACACCCGAAACATGTAGAGTGTCTTTGCAGTAAATAAATATCTGCATACTGTTGCATCTGGTTGGATTTTTATTAACATTGAATTAAGATGCACGGAACCGTGAGCTTAAAATTCTTGTAAGTCTCCCCACCCAAAATACGGTAAGTCAGTGACGGTAAGTAATCCACAATAATAAAAAGTAATGTGTCAGTGATAAATTTTTGTGTGTGAGAAGTGCATATCGACTATTCGGTGAAGAAGATATGAGCCATGTCCAACGCAGTGTCGGAATAACACAGACATTTATTTTTCAACGGTGTGTACAATATCTGTATGAAAGTCGTTGAACGTTGAATTGCACACAAATTGGCTTCTGTCTCTCAGTAAAGAAGTATTTCATATTAACTACAATCAAGCAAAGAAACGCGACAGTGGAAATTGTGTGAGGAATAATGGACATGACATCCTGCAATATGCAGGAGACTGTGCTCACACAGCACGTCATATCAAGCGTGGGTGGAATAAATTGGTAGAGAAAATTATATGAAAATTTAAGGAAGAACCAAAGCTTATTTATGCACATGGGTTTTCTAGAATAAATAAGCGCATTAGTTCCCTGTTTTATGTATGTTGTAAAATAAATATAATATTAATATACATTAAATATTATTAAGTTTATAACGAATTTTCTGATAGAAATTTTGGTTCATATATTTAACAAATAACGATTGTTTCACACAAAATACCCTTCTGAAGCCATCATATTACTCTGAAGGTGACTGAATAAAACCGAAACATGAAAAGTGATTTTTATATACATGGGTCCGTGCATCGTGAATCGCATTTAACAATTTCCAACAAGATGCGACTTATTCAGGTTTTTACATTTCTGCAGGCAGCTCTACAGGTTTCTGGTGTTGACACCCATCATCAGGAGCTGGTACAGCTGTAATTACAGCTTGTGGTATTGATTAACCGGATCTACTGCCATCCGCTCTCGTTGTTGAGTTGGAACTCAACAACGAGAGCGGATGGCAGTAGACCAAGTTGACCAGTGCCGGAAGCTGTAATTGCAGCTGTACCAGCTCCTGATGATGGGTGTCAACACCAGAAACTTGTAGAGCTGCCTGCAGAAATGTAATAAACTGAATAAGTCACATCTTGTTGGAAAATTATTAAAATCGAAGAACTTTCTGTACTTTTTTCACTAGTACAGGTAAATATTTTGTTGTGATTGGTCATACGAATTATCGTGTACTCGCTATTCTATTTGGATCTTCCAGGAAAGCCAGGATTCAAAAGAGGCTAGGAATTGTTATTGCGAATCACAATCATTTTTGCTTTTCCTACATTTATATATAAACATTTAGATTCAATCTTTCACGCAAATACAGAGGAACAGGTAATATCATTGTCGAGTGATCTGTACAGACAGGAAAATATGAATTGAATAAAGAGGTAACGAAACTTAAGGAAATCATGTCTGCCGCAAATTAACGCAATTGTTTTACAAATATTAATTGCGTAAAATTAAATTATTCTGCCTGGAACTATATCTCTGGTCCCTTAATTTTTTGTAATTTAAATTTGTCCATATTTTTACCCTTTGTAAGCAGATGACGCCATCGAAATTACACACAATAATTTACTTTCTACCTCAAACAGAAAAATGTGTTCATTTTATACAAAAGGATACAGGGAAGTAAAGGAGACTGTTATGAAAGAAATGCATAAGAGTTAACTATATTCAGGCGAAGTGTTTTATTTATTGATTCTGTAATTATCGTGAACTAATGCGAGACAATCTCCTAGGACTCTCTTTTGGCCAACTTCTCTTCACTAAACAGACATTCCTACAAGACTAAGTGTACAAAGAAACTAATTTCAATGCTCAATCACAAAACAGCGAAAAGCGTTCATTTGCTTATATACACGTATAAATAAATAAATAAATATATATATATATTCCATTTTGCAAGGCGGGCCTTACTGGGTTTGTTTGGTAAAAAGTTGCTTCAGTGGTTGTTAGTGTATGTGCTTTTGATTAACAGTGTATTAATTCTACAAACCACTACAGTGTGCCTGCATACGTTTTCTCATTGTCTGATGCCAGCGAAACTTTATTTAGAGGGGCAACATTGCTTGTGATCTCTGACAGGAACAGACGCTTATTAGGAAACCTGTCTCAAAAATAGAGTAGGTAAATGAGTTTGAGCAAGTTTTCCCTTTATGTTGAGACAAGAAATGTGTTACGTCCAAGTGAAATATGTGTGTTGGAAAGCAGTAAGCCAAATGTATTCCAGATCTCGAACTTTGGTGCATAGACGTTAAGTCTTAATTTGCTTCACGTTTATGAGTTCTGATTTGTATGACTTAAATCTTCAAGATTCTCACCGGCGTGACAAGTGACTGTGACTCTTCAGCACAGGGTGCTAGTCCAGTGTGAGTGAAGTGTTAAATTATACTGGAATCACTCCACGCATGCTGGATTTTACTCAGTGCCGACTAGCTGACCCAGCTGTTCAATGGCGTGTTACCTCACCAGCATCATTGGGAACCGCCAGGCATTTGAAGGGATGGTGTCCATCATATATTCTGTGTTGTCTAGTTCGTGTATTATGAATACTACCCTATTCAAGAAGCATCTTTGTCGGTCTCCCTACGCAACATACGTTGTCAGTGACGGCAAGTAATCCATAATAATAATAAGAAGAAATGTGTCAGTGCTAAATTGTGTGCTTGTGTTTTTGTGACAAATGCATATCGACTTTTGGTTAAGAAAACACGAGCCATGGAAAACCTAGTGTTAGAATAACATGGACTTTCATTTCTCAACAGCCTGAACACTATCTGTACGAACCTCGTTTGAATTGCACACAAACTGACTTCCTGTTTGCCAACAATAGTGTTCCTGTTATCTAAGATAATTCCACGAAACGTGACAATGATATTTGTGGGAGAAATAAAGGATATAACATCCCCACTTAATGTACGATATTTTAGAAAAAAGACCAGAGCTTATTTATGAAAATTCCGTTTTCTAAATTAAAAATGAACTTTTTATGTAAGTTGTGTTATAAATATAAAATTTATTGCTATTTAATTTAAATATTATTATTCTTATAACGAATTTTCAGTTAAAATATTGGATCCCATATTTAATAAATTATGATTTTCCACACAACATACTCTTTGGAGAAATCATAATAGTCTGAATTTCAATAAAAATAGACGAATCATGTAAAGAAATGAATAATTTTTAAACTAATACAGTTAATATTTGTTTTGAATTCACATTTCAATTTACTTATAATGGTTGTTACATGATTTGGATCTATCAGTGAAATCAGGTATCAAAATTATCTCGCAGTTTTTATTGCCAAACAGAATCAAATTTAACATTCATGAATTGTCAGTTAATATTTTTCAGACTATGTTTTACACCCATACAGAAGAACAGGCAATTTCAAAGATGGGTGTGTTGTAAGTGCTACAGAAGGCACTACAAAACATGAAACAGAGATATAGTGAGAGTTAAGGAAATTTATTCTGCTGCAATTATCTTACTTGTTTAAAAAATATTAGTTATGCAAAATCTAATTTTTCTGCCTGGAATTTTCTGTTTTCTCATAATTTTGCGTAATTATAGTTTGTCCCCATTTTTACCCTTTGTAGGAAGACGAGGCCCGTCGAAATTACACAAATAATTCAGTTCCTACATATTTAAGTCCATTTTAAAGCAAAGTGTGCAGGGAAGTAAATGGAGATTATTTTGAGAACAATGCATAAAACATAAATATATTCAGGCGAAGTGTTGAATTTATTGATTCTGTAACAATTGTGACCTAATACCCAGCAGTCTACTAGGGTAGGCTTTGGGCCAGTTTCTCTAAAGTAAGTAGCTATTCCGAAAAAAATTTGTACACAAGATATTATTTTCAAGGCCTAATCACAAAATACCAAATAGCCTTTATTAGCTTATATATATATATGTATATATATATATTCCTTATCGATAGGTGGGTCTCATTGGGTTTGCTTGGAAAAAGGTCGCTTCATTGGTTTTTAGTATAAGTGCTTCTGAGTAAACGTGTCTTAATTCTTCAAATCGTTATAGTGTGCCTACTTATGTGTTGCTAATTGTCTGATAAGAGCGATCTTTTATTTCCTTGAGTAACATTGTCTGTGTCCTCAGACAGCAGCAGACGCTGATAAGGAAACCTGTCGCAACAATACAATGTGTGAATGAGTTTGAGCAAGATTTCCATTCATATTGAGACAAGAAAAGTGTTACGTCCAAGTGAAATACGTGTGTTACAAGGGTGTCATTAAATAACAGGAATTTTATAATAACTTTTTACGAGTACTTACAGAAATTGTTTGTGTCCTATTTTTCGACATAGTCCCTATGCTTTGCAACACACTTGGTCCACCTGTCCGCAAGCTGGCGGATGCCCTCTAGAAAAAAGCTCGACCTGCTGTTTCACTATCTCACTTGCCATGCTAACTGGTCTCACACTCCGGTGTCAATCACTGAGATTTTGTCGTCCGTTTTGAAATCTTTCCACCCATTTATACACTCTCCCCTGACTCAAACAGCTTTCGCCGTACTGAATCTTCATTCATCTGTATATTTCAGAAGGTTTCACACCCTCTGACCACAAAAAACGAATAATACTTCGTTGCTCTTCCACGGTGCAAGTTGACAGTGGAGCGGCCATGTTGTACGGCCTACTGCGCAGGCTCAAACTGCTTGATCGTCACGACCCCTATGGGATATATTGCTAAGGAGCCATTTTGTATCCCGAAATAAGATTTTTCTTTGTGCATACGTTTCCATGCACTTTAGAATAAAATTCCTCTTATTTAATGACTTTCCCTCGTACAACGTAGTAAGGCAGATGTGTTCCAGATTTCGAACGTTGGAGAACAGATATTACTTTTTAATATGCTTCATGTTCATGAGATCTGAATTTAAAGGTCTGAATCTTCAAGATTTCCGGCGGCGTGATAATTGACTGACTGTACAAGAATTATCTGCGAAGGGTAGGGTCCAGTGTGAGTAGAGTGTAAAAATATAATGAAGTAACTCTCTTATTACTGAACCTTACTCAGCGTCGGTAAAAATACCCTAGGCGTGAAATGACGTAATACACGACCAAACATTTTATGGGACCCACAGCGATTTGAAGTGAAGGGGGCCGTCATATATCCAATGTGTTCTCTAGTTTGTGTGTAATGGTCGCTACCGTGTTGAAGAAGCTTCTTTTCGGTCCGCCCACCCAACATGCGGTAAGTCACTGAAGGTAACTAATCCGTAATAATATAAAAAAATGTGTCAGTGATAAATTACGTGTGTTTGAAAATTGTATATAGACTTTTGGTTGAAGAAGTTATGAGACATGCCCAACATAAAGTCGGTATAATATAGACATTTGGTTTTCAACAGCTTGTACACTACCTGTACGAACTTCGTTTCCATTGGTCATTGAATTACACTCAAACTGGCTTCCTGTCTCTCAACAAAAAATGTATTACATAATAACTTAAATTATTCGATGAAACGTGACAATGATATTTGTGCGAGGAATAATGAACATTATATCTCTCACTTTGCACGTCACTGTGCTCACACAACACTTCATATCAAGTAGCGATCGAATAAAGTTGGGAGAAAAAAGCGTACGACATTTTAAAAATGGACAACATCTTATTTATGTAAATGTCGTTATTTAGACTAAAACATCAGTGATTAAATTTTTCGTATATTGTGTTCTAAATATAATATGAATTATTATTTGCATATTAAATATTATTATTCTTCTTATAAAGAAGTTTTTAAATATTTAGATCCCATATTTAACAAATAAAGATTTTCCACATAAAATACTCTTTTGGCGGCAATCATTTTATTCTGAAGGTCACTAAATGGAGCCAAGACATGTAACATACTCTAAACTTTTTAAGTAATGCAGATAAATATTTTGTTGTTACTGTGCATTTAACCCTTATCCTGATAACGTGGAGAATATGGTAATGCCAACAAGTGGCAGATGGGATCCTGCTAAGGTGGAGAATATGGTAATGCTAGCAAGTGGCAGATGGGATTTAATTCGGCATTTAAAGTGTTAAAATAGCTTATAATGATAATTTTATTTGGATGTTTCAGAGAAATGAGGATTCAAAAGTGACTTGGAATTGTTATTGCCACGCACAATCATATCTGACATTCCTAAATACTCGGATAAAAATTTAGATTCCACAATTCACACCAAAACATAGGAACACGAAATATAAGACTTGAGTGAGCTGCCAAGTTACAGAAGGCACAAAAATGACATGAAACAAAGAAGTTGCGAAAATGAAGGAAATTTATCTCTCCGCTATTGACTTACTTTTTTAAAAAAAATATTAATTACATAAATTTAAAATTTTCTGCCTGGAGCATTATCAATGCTCCAGTACTTTTGTTTCATTAAAATGCTTCCCTATTTTTCTCTTCGTAGACGGACTACGCCCCTCGAAAGTACACACAATAATTTATTTCCTACCTCAAAGAGAAAAATTTGTTCATTTTAATTGCATGAAGTTGAGGGAAAAATGGAAAATTGTTTTGTAAGAAATGCTTAAAATTTATACATATTCAGGCAAAGTGTTGAATTTATTGAATCAGTAAAAATTATGTCCATTTGTGAGTAAATCTACCAAAACAAGCGTTTTGTCAACTTCTCTTCAATAACTGGAGATTCTAATACAACGAATTGTAAACAAGAGTTTATGTTCGAAGACCGATCACAAATATGTGAAGAGCGTCATTTAGCTTATGTGTGTGTGTGTGTATGTATGTATGTGTGTGTATGTATGTATGTATGTATGTATGTATGTATGTATGTATGTATGTATGTATGTATGTATGTATGTATTATGTATGTATGTATGTATTATGTATGTATGTATGTATTATGTATGTATGTATTATGTATGTATTATGTATGTACGTATTATGTATGTATTATGTATGTATGTATTATGTATGTATGTATGTAGGAATGTATGTATGTGTGTGTATCTACGTACGTATGTACGTATGTATGTATGTATGTATGTATGTATATGTATGTATGTGTGTGTATGCATGTATGTATGTATGTATGCGTGTGTGTATATGTGTGTATGTATATGTGTGTGTATGTATGTATGTATGTGTCGATGTATGTATACATACATACAAACTTTACTTCCTTAAGTAACTTTGCTTGTGAACTCGGAAATGGGCAGACGCTGATAAGGAAACCTGCTGCAACAATACAGTGCGTCAAAGAGTGTGAAAATGTTTTCCCTTCATGTTGAGACAAGAAAAGTGTTACGTCCAAGTGAAATATTCGTATGTGTGTTGCAACGTAGTAAGGCAGATGTGTTCCAAATCTCGAACGTTGTTGGAAAGACGTTGCGTCTTACTTTGCTTCATGCCCATGAGTTCTGACTTGCAGGGTACTATTTACAAGAACCTCGGTGGCGTAATAATTGCCTGTGACTGTTCAAGAAATTTCTGTGCAGGGTAGGTTATAGTATTAATCGAGTGTAACGTGATGAAACCACTGATTGATTGCTATAACTTACTCTGTGCCCGTACAGACATCCTAGGTGTGCAATGTCGTGTTACGTGACCAACATTTTTGTAAGGCAAAAGGATTTTTTAAAGCAGGCGGCTATCTTATATTCCGATGTTCTCTGTTTGGTGCATAATTGATGCTACCATATTCAAGAAGCTTCTTTGTCCGTCCCCCCACCCAACACACGGCAAGTCACTGATAGTAAGTAATCCAAAATAGTAAGAAAATATATGTAAATGCTGAATTGCGTGTGTGTTACAAGTGCATATCGACGTTTCGTTGAAGAAGTTATGAGCCCTGGCCAAAGTAGTCTCGCTATAATATAGACATTATATTTTAAGCGGTGTATACAATATCTGTACGAACGTCGATTCGGTTGAACTTTGAACTCAAATAAATTAGTTACGTGTCTCTCAACAAAATCACATTCCTTATTAACTAAAATAATTCAACGAAATTTTTCAGTGATATTTTGTGTGAGGAATAATAGACATTACTTTCCTCCCTTTGTACGACGCAGTGCTCACGCGACGTGTTATATCAAGTTGCGGTTATATTAGGAGGAAAATGTTCGACATTTTAAAATCCGGACAGAGCTTATTTATTAACATGCCGTGTTTTAGAATAAACCCACGAAGATTCGTTTTTCGTTATATTGTCTTTTAAGTAAAACATTATTTATGATATATATTTTACAATACAGGATCATCAAAAAAGATGGACGGGATTTGAAACCGCTATAACAGTACGTGTTTCGACGGATTGAAAACTGAAACCTTCGAACAAGAAATTGTAAGTAGGGTTATTTTTATGCAAGACGGCGCTCCTCCCCATTTCAGTTGCTTTGTGACTGACGTTTTAAATGAGAGATACCCTGATGTCTAGATTGGAAGGGGTGGACCAATATCCTGACCACCTCGAAGCCCAAGTCTCTCTCCACTTGATTTTTTCCTGTGGGGGTACATTAAGAACATTGTGTATGCTGAGAAGATAAGGAATTTACAGCACCTGCAAGAAAGGATCACATCAGCCATTGAAACTGTTACACGAGACATGATTCAGAAAACGTAGCAGGAGATAGAATTTCGTTTGGACGTCTCTAGAGCTACACAAGTTGCACATATTGAAACGTTCTAAGATAAATACAAAACTTTAAAGTTTTCTGAACATTTTAAAATGCCAAACGTGTAAATCCGTCTAGAACTTTTTAAGTTATAGCGGTTTCAAATTCCGTCCATCTTTTCGATGACCCTGTATTTCCTTTAAAGTATTTTCTTTTTTAAAATTTTGGATCTCTTATTTAAAAATAACTATTTTCTACACAAAATACTCTCCTGAAGCAATCATATTATTCTGAGGATCAACAAATACCCGCAGCACGTAACGTACTTTAAACTTTACATATAATACAGGTAAGTTTTAGTTGTTACTGAACTTTTACATTTCTTATACTAGTTATTTTATTTGGAACTTTCAGGGAAGTCAGTACTGAAGATAGACTGGGAACTGTTATCGCCAATCACAATCGTATCTGGCATTCCTAAATTCTCAGATAAAAATTTGGATTCCAGTTTTCACACCCATACAGAAGAAAAGTTAATAAACTGGTTGAGTCTTTTGTACATGTTTCAGAATTAATGACAATATGTATGTGAAGGAAAGAGATAGTGGGGCTAAATGAACTTCATCCTGCCGCAATGTAACTTACTTTTTAAAAAATATTAATTTAGTAAAATTAAAGGTTGTGATAGGAAATGTATCTCTGTTCCCATAATTTTGTTTAATTATAATTTGTCCCTAATTTTACTCTTTGTAGGCAGACGAAGACCATCGAAATTACACATAAAAATTGCTTCCTTCCTCAAAGAGAACAATGTACAAATTTTAAGCGCAATGTATACTGGGGAGTAATCGGACACTGTTTTGGAGAACGTGCTTAAAAATTCAATATATTTAGGCGAAATTTTGAATTTATTGATTATTTAAAAATTGTGAACTAATGCGACACAATCTACTAGGAAGTGCTTTATGCCACCTTCTTTTCAATAAATATACATTCCTGTACAACTAAGCGTAGGTAAGAAATTAATTTTACAGCCCAAACACAAAAATGCGAAAAAAACGTATATTAGCTTATATATATATATATATCGCAAGACTGTCATCTTTGAATTTGCTTGGAAATGATGCTCTGTGGTTTTTGTTGTATGTGCTTCTGGGTAAAAGTGTATTAATTCTACAAACCACTACAGTGTGCCTGCATGTGTTTTCCCATTGTCTGATAACAACTAAACTTTACGTGTATTTCCTTGAGTAAATTTGCTTGTGACCTGAGACAGTATCAGACACTGATAAGGACAACTGTCGCAACAATAGGGTGTGTGAATGAGTGTGAACAAATTTTTCCTTTAAACATGAGACAAGAAAGTGTTACGTCGAAGTGAATTAGGTCTGTTACAAGGCAGTAAGCCAGAAGTGTTCCAGGTCTCGAAAGTTGATGCATGGCTGTTACGTATTAATTTGCTTCGAGTTAACGAGTTCTGACTTTTATACCTACGATGTTCAAGAGTATCGGCTGCGTGATACGTGACTGTGACTGTTCGGGAAATGTCTGACTTTTATGGTTACGATGTTCAAGAGTATCGGCTGCGTGATACGTGACTGTGACTGTTCGGGA
>Ga0123355_10021565_pt1 | contig 10311 bp, 8 predicted proteins | sample TergutEmb28metaG_3_FD_89872 | JGI IMG/M metagenome (GOLD analysis project Ga0123355, IMG submission 89872) | Embiratermes neotenicus P1 segment gut microbial communities from Petit-Saut dam, French Guiana - Emb289 P1 | ecosystem: Host-associated > Arthropoda: Insects > Digestive system > Gut ... | reverse complement strand
TATATATATATATATATAGCTGCAGGGAATAAATGCAATTCACGGGAACGAGTTCCAATGTCTCGTACGCCACTTCGACTAATCATTTCTCTGGAATACCCCAACAATATCGCTAAAGTTTTCTTGCAAGAATGACTGGCCTAAAATTGGTAAAAAAAGGTAAATCAGTCCCATTACAGGCCTGAACAGGCCCAGAGGATTCCAGGAAGTTAAGGTTCCCAGATTTCGTGACAATGGCCCAGGATGGTGGTAGGTTGTCAACCTTCCGCACCGACCGCCTTTACCCCAGGAAATACTCCTGGTACTCATTTCTGTTAGAGGCTGAGTCGGCCTCAGGGCCATAGTGCGATCGGAAGGATTTTATGTCAATGAAAAATCCACTGACACTAGCTGGGATCGAACCAGCGACCTTCCGATTTGTAGCACAGCACCTTAACCACTGTGCTACCGCGGTCCGCCTAAAATTGGTGGGCTTTTGTATGTGTCATTGCCAGGCGGCACAGGAAGTAACGGTGTTATGGTAGTGCTACGTTCGGCCTACGTCTGTCAAAACCGAGCGTCACAGTTTGGCAGGCTAGGCATCGAATATACTCCACAGAATCTACGCTGCAAGATGCTTAACGTTTTTAGCTTTATTTCTAACGGTACTCTTACAGCGAACAAGCTACGTAATTTCATTCGGCAGAGTTCTCGAGAAGCTATTAGTACTCAGCTAGCTTACCATACCCTCTTAAGAGCCTGGAAGTTCTGTTATCATGCTTACAAGGGCATGCAACCGGCCACAGTGCTTAACTAGAACCCAGTCCACTCCATCATACCTAGTTGTTGTAAAACACTTTAGTAATACCATCCCAATTAAGTCCATATCTCCGATGTAGTAGCTTTGTGTTTGTAAGTTATTTCAAGCCTGAAGGCAAACCGGCTGAAGTGTGGAGCTGACCGCCCACCTCCTTAGGCGGGTTGCGAATGGGTAGGAGCTACACCTCCACACCCTCCAAAGTGCCTGCAAAGACGGGGTGACCTTTACCTTAACCTACGACGCTGTCAGGAACAGACTGGTAGGCCTACAGCATCGAATGAACGGTGGCGTGTATAATGAATTGGAAGGTTAACTTTCTTAGCCTTGAACAGGGGTGTACTACCCCGGAAATTCCAGCAGGTAATGAGAAAAACCACGAGAAACAACAGCAGAGTGGGTGTATGGGGTTTTCAACTGATCGCTGCCGATATCTTAGTTTCGATTCTATCAAAAAATACATGCATAAAACCGGCATATTTTTGGAATGTCTACTGCCATACATGACGCTCGAACCCTACATTCAGTTACGCTATACTAATACGTCCTTAAGGTGTTAATTTAGGGGGACGTCGGGGCCACAGACTGAGGCTAATTACGCAGTGTTTCGCAATGCGGCGTAACTTCAGCAGTCGGCGATAACAAACGTGAGCAATGAATCATAGAGGTTGTTGTCGGTATCTTTCACTTGTGTCGAAGTTGAGAGCGTAAGATAAAGGAAATACGCCCACTACGCCAGAACTAGAAACAGACGCGGCAACATTTCAACATTTTCCAGGGAACAGATGCCGAGAATACTACAAAGGTCTTCCGCAGTTGCACGGAGTACATTCGGTCGGAAAGGCAACATTCTCAGCATGTGTTGTAGCACTGGTGAGTTCTTATTAGACTTTGGGAACATTATCACTTATCTTTCCCTCGCTTCCTTCACAGACTGCTAACCTCTCAGCGTATGACGCAATACTAGCTGATCTGTCAAGCAGGGTAAGGGGGGAAAAACACTACACGTACGTACTGTACAAGGATAGCGCCTACTTTACAAGCTGGCACGACAGCCATACTGATCAACTGCTTGGACAAAATTAAACGACGTAAGGGTGGCACCTAATGGCACATATATAAAGACGTTTGGGTGGCATCTATTGGCACGTATTTATACGACGTTGAGGTGGCACCTAATGGCACAGTGATATGATGTTGCAGTGGCATCTAATGGCATACGTTTGAGTGGCATCTAACGGCGCATTTGTACGTCTGGGTGGCACCTAATGGCACATGTTTATACGTCTAGGTGGCACCTAATGGCATTTAAACGCGGATGACGGGGCGGTACCTGATGGCACATATTATACCAAGTTTCAAAAGTTGGAAGGCACATACACCATCTCGTGAACTGAACTGCCTTTATAGTTTAGTAAAAACGGACAGACAAATGACCTGAGGCCTGCAATTTACATGTACTTAAGAACACTTTTTGGCGTGGTTAATATTAAACAATACACAAGAAAGGCACACCTCCACACTTTTAAACACCTGTATGTAATTTTTATTAGATTTGTCAACGGTGTGATTTATGACAGTGTACATTAAAGTAGCCTATCTATAATGATTAGTTCTGTCAACGGTACGTTTGTATCTTAAATTAACACGGACGTCCCGATAAATGCGAACTGGGAAAAAAGTACCTCGTATTGTCACTGTAGACTGCATTAATATCAATATATACACTATCAATACTCGTGCGGCGTCACCAGGTAGTGAGCTGAACGAACAAGGCACTGGAGACAACTACATGACAAGCAATTTCATACTTCGTACCCTTCATCTTATATGACTCAAGTCAGTCGCGTACCCAGGAATTTTGTTCGGGGGGGTTCAACAAATTCAGTTGAGGACCGACGACAGAGAGAACGGGGATCTGGAGGCGGTAGCCCCCTAGTCAGGGGTTATGGAGGCAGCTGTAATTTGGTACAAGAAATTTCATTTCTTATAGTAAAATTTTCTTAATTTTTAGTACTTAAGACTATTTATGATGACAACCAATTTATTTGTCACTGCTAGTGTAAAACAATTGCGAACCGACGGTAGTTTTAGAGTTTTACTGCCTTTTATCCGAACATCTTGGGGTGTTGGCGTCCTAAATTCGGCAGTTTTTAACAGTTTTCACAATCGGGTTGAGTGTGGCACGACTTTGAAGGGCTTTCGGAATTTCGGGGGGGGAGGGGGTTGAACCCCCAACCCACCCCCTCGGTACGCCACTGACTCGAGTAAAGTAAAGAATTATAAAATGGGATGAATATGTAACGCGCTACGACGAATAAACAAACAACATTTTTATTAAATAAAACGCACAAGAGCAGACTAACAGGGTAATGGACGATATTAAAACTGATATTGGCAAAATGCGACGTGGGGTGTGAACTGATTCCAGTATGGCCCGACAGGCTCCAGTTGGTGCCCCGCAAGAGACGTGCAGACATCACGGACGTGACATTTCGCTGGCCAACTCGAATAATATCAGCTTCTTCAGAACGACCCTGTACTACTGAATTACCATTATTGTTGTAAAATACTCTGTGCTACTCTCACAATGGGGACCGCGGCAGCACAGTGGTTGTGCTGTGCTACAAATCGGAAGGTCGCTGGTTCGATCCCAGCTGGTGTCAGTAGATTTTTCATTGATATAAAATCCTTCCGATCGCACTATGGGCCCTGGGGTCGACTCAGCCTCTAACAGAAAAGAGTACCAGGAGCATTTCCTGGGGGTAAAGGCGGTCGGTGCGTAAGGCTGACAACCTACCACTATCGTGTGCCGTTGTCACAAAATCTGGGAACCGTAATTTCCTGGAACCATCTGGGGCTGCCCAGGCCTGTAATGGGGCTGCTTTACCTTTACTCTCGTAACACGATGGGACTTAAATCTTACTTTTTTTTTTTGGCGCAACACCCCCCAGACGGCCAGGGTCTCCTCATTTACGAGGTTTCTAGATCACACTCAACGACGCACTACAGTCGGTAGACTCCTCTCGACGAGTGATCAACTCGTAGCAGAGACCTCTATCTGACAACACACAACACTCACGACAGAAATCCATGCCTCCGGTGGGATTCGAACCCACAATCTCTGCAGGCGAGCGGCCACAGACCTACGCCTTAGACCGCGCGGCCATTGGAACCGGCTAAATCTTATAATACCCCCATTAAATCACAGACTTTCCTTCAAAATACACGTCCGAAAATTTCTCCATAGAAGAACTGAACGCAACATATGCGGCATTTCAAGCTTACAGCAAACAGGAAATCCCTCACCCAGCCTGTCAGTGGGTGCCGGACACTGTTTCTCTAGGAGTAAGGAGGCCGAAACGTGAAGCTGGCGAAAAGACGGAGAAATAGCACCGAGATTAACAACTCGTGGAACTGTATATCTGCTCCCCTATCTGCCTTCATGGTGTGCAAAGGGATAACTTACATATATAAATATACAATTATGTATCAAACACAACAAAACTTTATTATGTTTATTATTATTTTAGGGCAACATTTTTCGATTTTTACAGCATCATCTTCAGGCCCTTCTAAGATACAGATCCTTCCTTAGCAATGTTTAAAATGCACTGTGGGATCCCAAACGCTTACATTCTTGATATAACTATGCATAAAATGCATGTGTCGTTATGTTACAATCAGGATACTTATTTCTAAAACTTTAACCGGTACATATGAAGGTTACGCGTATGTATTTGAGATGTTTTGTTATAGAACTTTGGACATTGTTTTATATATATTGTTGCTAATTACAAAATATGTATATAACACGCTGCAATCGGAAATCCTTTCTGGATATTTATTAATTGCAATATAGTTACATCCGGTGGTTTACTGCACTGTGCACATCATTTTATGAAACGTTGCATTTTGGCACTAAGAGCATATAATGTCCGTGTTTTCCGTTTGTTGCCCGCAGTAAACTGGGGTATTTCCCTAAAATGCATCAGCCGACTGGTCTTTGTAACCAAGTCTTTGTACTGTGAGGTTCGAACTTTGATACTTCACAACTAATAAAATATCTCTGTGTTATTAATTCTTTGATTGTTCAAAGCAAAATGGTAAATTAATTGTTCAAAACAAAATGGTAAATGTGTGTACCGCCAGTAGCAACATTTAGGAAATGTACTGTGTGATGCTAGCCAGTTTCGCAATTCCTCAACTACTTAAATCATAGTTGCGGTTATAAGTAACACTTAAAACTGTTTAGTAAGGTTCACAAATAAGCAATCGTTGTTTCCATTAACAGCGTTACCCGACCGGTCTACTACAAGACGGAAAGGGACTGTCTGTGTGCTCTCCGTTAGGTAAAAACGAACTAAATCTTTAACTATATCTTCCAACAAGTAATGAACAAACTACATTCTTTTCCTTAATGAATTATTCGACCGTTCACAGCCCTCCGGTAGGCAGTATGTTTAATCCCTTGACCTGATCACACCTGCCACAGGATTTAGCAGCGGATTCAATGCGGAAAAGCTGCCATGCTCGGGGATGACGGTAAAAGATGGTTTCGCCGTAGCTATGTACTGCCTGCTGTAACATTTATCAAGACACACAATGTATGCAGAACGTTACATTGTGGCCCGTTCGCGTAACCACCGTTTCCACAGAAACACAACAGTACATCCCTCTATTGCTGGCGTATATGTAGCTGCCAACAATATAAAAGTGTTACGGGTTGCCATGGAATTGCAAAAATGAGTTCCCTTTGCACTCTTTTCGAGCTACAAAACACTTCGTACTGTTGTTACCAACAATAAGTATTAATTAATGAATGTGTGTCTGCATTCTTGCCTCACCGGCATGCAAATCCATCTTTCTGCGCCGAATTGTACTGTCGTGTGGCCTGTCTGGATTCTTCCATATTTTTAAATACTGTCATAAACGGCACGATCTTAGGGAAACGATTACTGAATATAAAATGTGTGTTCTGATTTCCTCTACAACTTTTGCCTAAGGCATCTTTCATTCTTAGAAAAATTCAGCAAGATATTACCATAAATGTACATAAGTCTTCATGTAAAGTACCCGTGATTCTTGTCACTGAATTTTATAGACAGAGTTTTTAGAAATCCTCAAATATCACAGTTTATGAATATCCGTACCGTGGGAGTAAAGTTGTTCCATGCGGACAGACGGACAGAGAGACATGACGACGCTCATAGTGGCTTTTCGTAATTTTTCGAACGCGCGTAAGAACTTTCATTTTGCCACCACTGTTTTGTTCCTCTGTTCCATACGATTCGCACAATAAGCAGCGACCGTCTTAAGACGATGCATCCCCGTTCTGTTTCCAATATCAGAATTAAACCAGTATCTACTCCGTAACACAACATATATTCTTAATAGGTTACGGAACAACGACATGTTTCGGCTAAATTAAATAGCCATCGCCTGGCTGTGAGTAACAAAGTAAAAAAGGTGACTTGTACCTGCAATGTATTGGCATTATATCGTTTTAACATACCGGGCCGACACAACAACAGCATCAATATACAGATTGTATATACGGCCACAATACAGGACTGCATAAGAACTGTAACGATAAAAACAATTTTAGCCATTTTATTATAACTAAGACTATTATATTATTTTAATGATTTTAAACGTTCAGATTCAACAGCAAAAAAACATGTGAAATTTTAAATTGTGTCACAAAGACTGCACTGACATACTTTTGTAAGTTAGTAGGTACTGACTACGAGCTCCCTGAAGATGACACAATAGTGTCGAAACATGTAGAAGCAGTATGATGAATTGTCAATTAATCGTGCATTTGTGGGTGCATTGTACAAAATACAAAATAAAAAATGTACAAAATATTGGCATTATAGTTTCTTATGCACAGCCTCAGGGTGGCTTTTCACCTTATCCCAAGCACTTAACTGTTTTTAAAGCCATTACGAATATACACGTATGTTGTGTCTGACGGAGTAGATATAGAGTTTATTCTGAAACAGCGACTATTTCCGTAAAGGAACTTAACCAGCTGTCTTTGTAAGAGAAAGAGGAGAGTTTCTCTGTAAGGCACAAGCAGCCTTTTTTTATATACAACTGATATGACTTCTTGTCTTGTAAAGTGTTCATCTTTGCACGAAACAGTCTGCACGCAAATACGCCAACACTTAACTGGAAAAGTAGCACTTGTCTTCCAGTATAAGGGAAAGCATGTGCTGGTGGGTCTAGCGTGTAACTAGGAAAGGGTACATCCTATGGAGCTATTCGATTTCACTTGTTATTATGTTACAGTTCTTCCCAATTGACACTGTCCATTTTCTGTGCTGCTTGAACAAACAAACAAAAAAAAATGGCTGCATCAATATTATGGTTGCAGAAAAACAACATTCATATTATTCGTGCTATTCCCCTTGACACAACATCACAATCACGTCATTTTTACTCGCCCCTATTTTATGAAATATATGTAGACGGCGGCAAGTGGTCGTCTTCACGCTAAGGCCGCCTCAATACAAAATAAAATACCCTCCTACCCCCAATATTCTTTGGATTAAAAACGGGGTTGGTACCAAAATCGCTCCGAAATTACGCGAAGAAAAAATCTCAACGCCCTTGATGGGATTCGAAAACCGGCCATGCAGTCTGTAGCCCCGTCTAATTACATACAGCAGAGCCCTCCGGATAAGCCACTCCCGACATTTCATGGTACCCGAAGGTTCAGAACCGTGAATCTTATGTTTATTAGACCGTGCAACATCTTGATATTTGAATAAAGAGAGATCAACTTGATGTCACTTGCTTTATTATTTCATTACATAATGCTCAACATATTTCGGACGTTAATACATCTATCCTCAGGAGCTTGCGACTTATTTGTTGAGTTATTTCATGGGTTGTATTGATCTGGTTTGATGTGTGTCGGTGTTACGTTGTGGTTTGGCTGGGGTTGTGTGGTATCCGTATGCAGGCTGAAGCACTAGTGCCTCAGCCTGCATACGGATACCACACCACCGCAGCCAAACCACAACGTGATACCAACACACATCGAACCAGAACAATACAACCCATGAAATAACTCAACAAATAAGTCGCCAGCTCCTGAGGATAGATGTATTAACATCCGAAACATGTTGAGCATTAAATAATGAAATAATAAAGCAAGTGACATCAAGTTGGTCTCTCTTTATTCAACTATTCAGAACCGTGTGCAAAGTGGCAGGCCCCTGAGCCCGAACTTGAGACAAAAGAATCCAGTCCGCATTTCCCCAGTTTTATATAATTACATATTCATTTTATATTCTATTTTTATACAATGTGTATTTAATATCCTAATTAGCAAGCTGTAATGCGAGCTTCAAAAGCAATGGCAATAAAACATCTTGTTTCAGACCATTCCGAACAGGAAACGCCAGCACAGACAAATATCGCAGCACAAACTGCAAAACAAGAAGTTGTCTATCACTTCATGGACTTCAAGGCTTTAGTATCATCGATCTGGTTAATTATTCTCTGACAGTACGGCATTATGCCGCACACGGTCAGTTGTTACAGCGACAACTTGCGTCAATGTTACCAGTTTCCTCCCGCGTCTTGGCTGCTGTATAAAATATCATATTTGTAGTCTAGTGGTTAGCACAGCACACTTCTGAACTGCGTCCCGACTGCTAGAGCTACAACGTAAACTGTCCCCGTACACACCATGAAGGCTAGGGGAGTGAAGAAAGAGCGCCAGTCATTCTTAACCTCGCCACATATAGTAGGGTGAGTGGTAAAAGCTTCACACCCCGGAAGTTTTATCCCCCGAAAAGCCCACCGGCACTTACTGAGCGGAAGGCCCCAGAGCCGGGCAGGACGCGATGGAGGGAAAGAAAATCTCTTGTTCTTGCCTGGAATCGAACACAGTTCCAGGCCTGTCCAGCGCCCGACCTAGTTATTACACCGAATGCACTCTCTTGTCTGAAGATATTCGCAAAAATGAATAAGAAGTATGCTGTACACTGAAATAGGTGAACGGAGTGGTCACATTTTGCGTATAAACTGTCTTATACAACGGGTTACTGAAAGAAAAATAAAAGGGGGGATAGAAGTGAGAGGAAGACGAGGAAGAAGACGTACGACGCTACTGGATGACCTTAATGAAAGTAGAGGATACTCTCATTAGGATGAGGAAGCTCTAGATCGCACTATGTGGAGAGCTCGCTTGGAAGAGGCTTTGGACCTGTCGTTAGACTACGAAATGAAATACATACATGAGTCACAAAATTGCCTACAAAGTTCGACCAGCATTCCGTTTCCGGTTAGGGCTTAGCGGTAACCTCCAGAGCGGGAGTGGGAACGGGCGGTGTTGAATTTGAAGGGCCCCATATGGGCCCTTTTGTTCCGATGTTGAGGACAGAAAAAAAAATTATTTCTCTTCTTCCATAAGGCGTATCCTTCCTTTATTTCTATCTTTTTTTCTTTCTTTTTTCAACCAATCGTGTAATTTTTAAACTTAGAAGTTTCTCTTCTGTGCTGATGATGTCAAAGGCTACATTATTTATCAAATGCCCATTCTCAATAAGTCAACCCGCATCCAGAATATGCCGATCCCAACCATCGCACTGAGATTCTCGCGGTATTGGACCGCACAGTGGTGAGACCGTTAATTTGAATATCCTCAACATACCAACCTCTGCCATTCTCCATGGCATCCTGTCTTAATTAGCTACTGACCTTACGATCGGCCGATACTCAAATCCACGCAGTCAAACCAATTACTGAAGCGATTATATAAAATAAATTAGTTGATTTGTAAAAAGGCTGTGGTATGTGAGAGACTAACAAGTAAAAGAAACGCAATCAAATGCCATTTCGACCATCTCAAGACAACTTCAAACAGTAACAGACATCATCTTACAAGACACAGTATGCTGTCATCCGGCCACGATGATGCAGTATGCTGAAACTCTTTGTTATGCAGAGTATTTCTGTATGCAGTTCCTATATCTTTCATTGATATATGCAGAATACCAGAACACGGGATTTTCAAATTACGACAAGGGACATGGTGAATGATCAGCAGACCTAGACCACTTCACCGTTTAAGCCGGGCTTATTCAGCGGCATGTAATAAATAATACCCGTTTTTTTAAAAGAAACTGGTTGCAACTTGAGGGTTGTTTGACCGTGCATCTTCCTCATGATATAAAGTGAAATGCCAACTTGATGCAACTAGGTAATTTTATTGATGTATTCTTAGCTCGACATGTTTCGGGTACATACGCCCATCATCAGGAGCATTAGATTTTGAGTTGCGGCACATGGTTTTCTGCACCGAGTTTTTGGATGGGTGGCGGTCTTGAGAGTCGCTGCGTGGGTCGTGTGTACGGTGCGGATGATGCCGTGCGACTACACGGCACCATCCGCACCGTACACACGACCCGCGCAGCGACTCTCAAGACCGCCACCCATCCAAAAACTCGGTGCAGAAAACCATGTGCCGCAACTCAAAATCTAATGCTCCTGATGAT
>Ga0123355_10021563_pt1 | contig 10311 bp, 8 predicted proteins | sample TergutEmb28metaG_3_FD_89872 | JGI IMG/M metagenome (GOLD analysis project Ga0123355, IMG submission 89872) | Embiratermes neotenicus P1 segment gut microbial communities from Petit-Saut dam, French Guiana - Emb289 P1 | ecosystem: Host-associated > Arthropoda: Insects > Digestive system > Gut ... | reverse complement strand
GTTTGTGCATCGTTCGGGACACTTGCATCCGACTGATCGGTCTCACGTCGTCCGGCGTAGAAACTAAACGCAATATCATCGAATTCGTGCCCGACACGGGCCCACACGTCGCGCGTAGCAAAGCTGCCAACCATTCCCCCGCCTGCGGCCTCATCTCGAGCGAGGCCCGAGCGCGTAATCACGTTTATGACGCCACCCGCGGCATCGGCTCCGTAGACCGCCGAGGCCGGGCCGCGAAGGATTTCAACGCGCTCAATATCATAAGGCATCACGTTATCGAGCGATTGCCAGCCGAAAATGAAGCCACGGACAATTGGAACTCCGTCTACCAGGAATTCGACATTGCGGTCGCGCCCCCGCTGCACGAAACGCGTACCCTGAGCATCGTCCGATGGCTGCACGTGCAGGCCGGCCACTTGATTCAGCAGCTCGGCGAGTGAACGCGGGTGCAGTCGTTCGATATCTTCACGCGTGATTACCGTTGCCGTGGCGGGCGCGCTATGAATTGGTTGGCGGTATCTTGTGGCGATTGAAATCATGGTCGCATCGTCGTAGAGGCCTCCGGCACCATCATGACTCGCGGGGACATTAGGCTCAGCTGCCGAGCATGCGGGTCCGCGCACTAGAACCACTATGACGGCCAGCGCGGCCCTCTTAATCAGCTGTCTCAAAGTCCATGATCCTCCCATTCCCTCCACGCCAGCCCCGCTCTCAGCCACAAGCCGCGCGATCTTCATCCAGCGGCACGCTGGCCGCCTCGAGGGCGGCTCGTTTCAGGTGCACCGCGGCCATGCAGTGCGCCCCTGCGTTGTGATACCTCAGCGCCAGGTTAACGCGATCGGCGACCTCCTGAAGAGTGGCGTTGTGAGTGTGTGCGAGCGCCGAGGCCTTTTCATTGCGCATCCGGCTGAGGACTGTCTTGCAGACTGCAGGTAAATGAGCCAGCGCTGTAGTCTTCACCACGAAGTCCGCTGCTCCCAAGGTTATGAGTTCAGCATGATCCTCGAGCGCATCTTGTAGCGTACATATGATCACGACCTGCTCCGGATCCTCCTGCATCATCGCTCGAAGTACACTCCGGCCGTCGAGCCCAGGTAATCCAAGATCGAGCAGAACAAGATCGTGGTGTCGCCGCCGCCAGGCCTCGAGTCCTTCACTTCCGTCATGCACGACTTCGGGTGCGAAATCCTTCTGCAGCACGCTCGCGAACAGAGCGGCCGCATCGACGTCATCCTCAATGAACAGAAGCGATGGTCGGAATGCGCTGTTTCGTGCGAGCTGACCGATCAGTTCTTCGATGCGACCCTGGTCGGAACCGTCGACATAGCGTGTCCCCCCAGTCTCCACGACGCGGTGAAATGCGAGCTCATCCGGAGGACACAAAACTATCAAAGGCAGGTCGTGTCGACAGGCGTGCCCAGTGCGGATAAAGCCCTCGACCTGCGCCGGAGACACGCCGCCGAGCGTGCGCGCCTGCCGACAGACCACGACGTGCGGTTGCAGCGTTGCGAGCGCGTCCATCACCTCACTACCCGACTGTCGCAAAGCGCACCGTACACTCGGGACCCTCTCGAGTAGTTGTTTCATCATGAGACCGCGCTGACAGTCACTGTCCCATAGAAGCACGTCCAACGGGGCGCCGTTCTCCGGCGTCGCGGCGGCGCCGCCCACATTAGTCTGAGACATTGATACCCCCTGTCGCGATCACGACAATGATTGCAGTTCGTATCCGTGTTCTTCGGAGTGCCCACGCACTTCGACAATGGCGCTGAGGCACCGCCCGGCTGGGAAGTGCGTGCGATCCATCGTGGTCTCGATAAACACAATGATTTGTACCGCCCGCGCAATTTGCCGCGGCCGCGGCCTGAAATTCGGGATGGTCTCGAGCATTTCTTCAATGCGGTAAAGCGCATCGAGCGCCGAATCTGCGTGGATAGTGCAAAGTCCACCGCGGTGCCCTGTGTTCCAGGCCATCAACATGTCCCGAACCTCGGCGCCCCGAACCTCCCCAAAAATCAGCCGGTCAGGATGCATGCGCAGTGCCGCGCGGAGACAGTCCTGCATCGATCGCAGCCCGGGGACGACAAACATGCTCTCCTGGTCCCGCGCGGAATTCTGCAATTCGGGGGTGTCTTCGATCGTGATAATGCGGTGTCCCGTCAGCGCCATGACCTGAAGCACGGCATTCGCGAGCGTCGTCTTTCCGCTCCCCGTGCCGCCAGCCACGATGAGGTTACGTCGCTCGCTGCAGGCTCGTTCCAGAGTGTTGCGCTGCGCCGCTGTGATCACCCTATCCGCCTCATATTCCGCAAGGCTAATGACGCGTCTAGGCTTTTTTCGTACCGTCAGCGACGGCCCCGGGGTGATCGGAGGCAAAGTGCCGATAAAGCGGTATCCGTGTCCGGGAAGAATGGCATCAAAGGACGGATTGTCATCGCCGATGTGCTCGCCCTTGGCATCAGCGACCAGGGACAATATCCGCGATGTATCCTCTGGATCGACTCGTGTGCTGAGATCTTGACGACCTTGCGTCACCCGATCGACCCACACGCTCCCGTCGGAATTGATGCTGATCTCGGTGACCGCATCGTCATCGAGGCATCGCAAGATGTCGGGCCCGAGCGAGCTACGTAGCAGCCTTAAAATTCGTTCTTGAGTGATGCGGGCGTAAAATTGGCTGCGGCCTGGCATTTTGTTGTGCGTGTCAGCAAGACTCTCCCTACTCAAGTCCGCAATCATCTCGCTTCTCCTGAAAGTTTCGCGAGCACGTCCGGTGGAACCTCCGGAAAATCGTCCGCGCGCACCGCCCGCGCCTTGGCAAAGTTGTTGAGATATTCCCCTTCCTGCAGCATCTCGGCAACGGCACTGATCACCGCTCTCCAGCGGCGCTCGCCCCGCCCGCGCTGATCACGCCTCTCTTTCTCGGTGGCTGCCTCGGGTGAAGTGGCGAGCGCATGTTGAAAGTGCGCTGCTCCGGTCTCCGCGGCGACTCGCGCCGCGAAAGTACCCTCTTCGACGGCAATCCGCAGCTTACGTAACTCACGTAGGATGGTGCGATCGAGCTGCTCGGCGTTCGCCGCGCTAGCGGAACTCCCACCCTGCGCAACTCTCGTCTTGATTGCGGCGCGTACGAGATCACTGACTGTCAGACCCGCCCGAGCCGCCTCCTGAAGCAGCAACTGATGCAGTTGCTGTGGAACATCAACATGTACCTGGACGCCATCCCTCGCGCGTTTTCGGGGTCTGCCGACCTGGCGCGCGCCGCTCTCCTTCCCGTCAGTCACATAATCTCCAGCGCCCATGCAGGTGTATTTCCGAGTGCGATGGGCCTGCCGGCTCAAAGGTAGAGGAGGCATTGGAGTAAGAGAATGGATCTATTCTGAGTGCGATATTCAGCATCATCGCGATATCAGCTCACTCATCAACATCCTCGACTCGCAGCGCTCGCGCGCCCCTCGAGATGGCGGAAGTTCCGTCGTTCAGGGCGCGCGCCAGGCGTTACAAGGCTAGGAGACTGTAATCCAAGAATTGTGTTTAGGCAACTGGCAGATTACACCCCACGGGAGAAATGCGTTCCCATGTACGGTGTCTCGTGTCGCCGTATCGTATCGAGGTGCTTTGCGAATCCAACCCAATCGAAGTTCCCGTCCCGATATCGATACCGCACTCACCCCGTGACCAGCAAGACCTTCGCGTCTCCCGATGACATTCTCGAACGCACCGCAGCATGCTCGGCAAATGCCACTTTCCTACCCACAAGCCTTCTCTCCCTGACTGACCGTGGCGATCGTCGTTATTATCGTTCGAGTTCTGCACCTGGTGGGAAATGACGGTGGCGCGAGTGGAAGGCTCCCTCTTCCGCGGCGTTCAGTTTCGCAGGATCCAACTCTCGCTCACGATTTTCAACCTTCACCGAGTGAGTTTCGTCTTCGCTTTCTGCTCGCAGCGTCTCTTGCGCTATGACATCGAGACGCGCCTCCATGTCTTGTTCTCCGTCGTCTCGGTCAATCGACACCACTCCGTCTGCGGTCCGTTCGTTCCGGGTAGCACGCACCTGAGGTGATCTCTGAGATCGCTGTGGAATGTCCCGTGACTCAGCAAGCCCAGGAGCGGCGACGGCCGCCGCCGGCGTACCCGACGGAGCAGCCGAGCCGGCTTGTAGCCAGGGACTCGGTCTTGGTTTAAGACGCAGGAGGCGCCAACCACGACTGTCCTCAAGCGCCGGCGGCGGCAACACCCTCCTCGTGAATTCACGATCTTCAAAGTAGCGCAATTTGCGCGCCCGTATGGGATGCGCCGCATGCGGACATATCAGTAGGTCGTGGCGGTCCATCGTCAGCACCTCGCCAATCGTCATGAGCGGCCGCTGCGACTCCTGATCTGAAATCATGACGTGCCCTAGCCAAGGGGACAGTCGATGCCCGGTAAAGGTCCGCATCTGGTGAACGTTGGTCGTTGGTCCCAGTTGTTCTGAGATCTCCCGCGCCGTGCTGTTGTCGTTCGGGGTTGTATATAGGCGAATGGCGCTATTGGTGATGAACCTGTGGTTCGGTCCCCATGCCTCAGTCACCTGAGTCGCACCTTGACATAGCATGTACATTTGTAGTCCGTAGCCCGCGGTGAGGTCCACCGCCTCACCGAGTACATCGAGCCGTCCGAGCCGCGGAAACTCATCGAGCATCAGCAGGAGTTTGTGACGGATCTTCTCGTTTTCGAGCTTGTCCAGTTGCCGTCTTATCAGCTGCTCCCACAAGAGTCGGAGGACCGGTAAGAGGTGGCGAGAATCCGAAGGGGGCACGACCAGGTAGAGCGAAACAGGACGCTCGAGGGTACGCAAATCTTCGATTCGGAAATCGCTGTCAGCCATGAGCCGCTCGAGCAGCGGATCGCGAAATACATTGAGCACGCTGAGCGCCGTTGAAACGACACCGCTCAGCTCTCTTTCGTACTTCTGCGCGACTTGTTGAGCGCTCGAGCGCACAAAGCGCGTGAGTTCGGGGGTACCGTAGTCCGTCTGCACCATAAGTTTGAGCGTGTCGTGGATCGATCGTTCGGGATCTGCAAGGAAGTACGCGACTCCAGCCAGCGTTTTATCCGCCTCGAAGTGCAGCACATGCAGGATAGCCGCGACGAGAAAGTTCGTAGCCTCCCGCTCCCAGAAATCGGCCTTTCCCGTGCCGTGCGGATCGATCAGAATGTTGACGATGTTGTTCGTATCTTTAACTTCATTGATGCCAGGGCGAATCTCCAACAACGGATTAAAGTGGCACGACTTCGGATCACTGGGATTCCAATAGAGGACGTGCGAGAAACGCGCGCGGTAGCCGGCCGTCTTTTCCCAGTTTTCTCCCTTGACGTCATTCACGACGACGGACCCCGGGTACGTGAGGAGCGTGGGAATGACGTGTCCAACGCCCTTGCCACTTCGACTGGGCGCCACGGCAATGACGTGGGCTTCCGCAGCATAGCGGAGATACCGCCCGGTCCGGCTCAGTCCGAGAATGACGCCCTCATCTTTACTCAGGGGCCCGCGATCGACTTGCTGATCGGTCTGAAACCGAGCCGTGCCGTGGCTCGTCGCCACACGCGCGCGCCTTGCGCTCCAAACCGCGTACACGATCGCCACGCAGATCGCGACCAGGACGCCGATGACGATCCGCAGCATCCCCGCGGCGAAGATCCGCGTGGCGTAGTAGTGGTAGAAATAGTTCCACGAGAAGATTTGCCATGGACGGTACAGACGAAAGCCGAATGCCTCGAGAAGAGGTACGCCGAGCCGCCATTGGTAGCCGAGCGAACGGGCGACGTACTGAGTCGCCCACCAGCTCGACAGCACTAGGATCGAGAGAAAGAGCGCGATTGGGGCAACAGCGAACTTTCCTGCCCAGACTGCCTTCGTGACGTTAGGTCTTTGCACAACCCTAGTCCCCCCGCTCTCGTCCCCTTTCCCTTTCACGCGCGCGCTCGAGCTCGACATACCGAACGACATTCTGCGCGGCCTGCGGCCTGGCCCGGTCCAAACTTACAGGGCTTGCGATCCTCGCGGCAACCCTGCGGCCGATCTGCTCCATCGATCGAGGGCCCGCGGGCAGGAGGGTGAAGCCCGTTCCCGTCTCCAGCACCACGTGCGCTCCGCTCGGGAGCCATTTCACCGAATCGACTCTTCCTTCGATCGCAGTTCCCCGCCCGGCGGCCAGCTTCGTGTCTTCAACACCGAGACTAGACGGCGAAGCGAAAGCGCCGAGCCTTCCGCGCGCCTCGATCACTTGCGCCGCCTCCTCGACTTCGAGCGAGTAGAGGGTATCCAGCGTCTTTTGAGTCACTTCGCCTTCCCGCTCGAGCAGCCCCAGGCCCCGGAGAAATTCCCTCCGCCGCTCTAGTGCAGCAGTGAGATGCCTCGGCGCCGTACCGACCTCCTGCGCCACAGGGACCTGCGACCTCCCTTGACGGGAAAGCTCGCCATCGAGCCACGTAGCTCCGCGCGCCAAGATCTGCTCGTCGAGCAGCAAGTGCGAGACCGGCTCGATCCGAGGTGTGAGTCGCCGGTCACCCTGCTGCGCCGCGTAGTCTTGCAGAAGCCTCGGAAGGTTCTGAGGTACTCGCCATATCCCTTCTCGCACGCGTTCGACAAGCCCCCGCCGCTCGTGCGCGTCGATCCTCTTCACGTGTCGCTCGATTCGCCCCTCCACCTCGGCAAGCGCATACCGATCGCCCTTGGCCCGCGCTTCCAGATGTTCTCGATGCCGCTCTGCCGAGTACTCCCCACCGTGGCATTCGGCGACCGCGAGAATCGAGTAATCGGCTGCACTCACGTCCGGCGAGCGGTATACGCTGAGCGTCACGACTTGACCGACGCGCAACCGCCTCTCGGGGCGTTCGCTGAAGGCCCCGAGGGTCAACCTGTACACGCGCCCCGCCGTATCTCCGGAATTTGACGCGACGAACACGGCATCGTGATCTGCGAGCGGGTCGAGCCTGCTTCGTGCCACCACCTCGCCAACGATGCGTTCCGCGTCCGGATGAGACTTGTCGTACAGCTTAAGGGTACTGAATTCGTAGTCTCGTTCCATGAGGCGATAGAACGAAGTCGACAACCGCTCGCCCGCCTCCCGTTCCCGCAACCGCTCGAGTGCGTCCGGTGCAAGTGCCCACCGCCCAGGCGCACGTTCCTCAGCAATTCCAAGCGACTCCAGATGATGCAGTCGGGCGATGTTCTCGCGCCGCCGACGTTCGGGAACGCTCCTCGGAGTCACATGAGCCGGCGGCCTCACATCGATCACGCCGCCGTGCTCTTGCGCCTCGCGCTCGAGCTCTCTGTCGAGACTCGTAACCCGATCCGCGGTGAGTTCCGCCGTCCGTTCTTTCTCCAATTCCTGCTCGACGCGTAATCCGAGCTCCCGCGTAGCGATCTCCTGCCCCCGCTCACGAAAGTGTCGGCTGATGTAGTCGCGACTGATGACGAGGTCCGCTCCACGTTCATCGATGCCACGCAAGATCACATGGACGTGCGGGTTGTCGGTGTTGTGGTGCGCGACCGCCATCCATTCGATGCGCGTTCCGAAGTCTTGCGCGGCCTGGCTCATGAGATCCCGCGTGAATTCCACGAGATCCAGGTCACCGCCGCGTTCCGGGGAGATGATGAAGCGAAAGTGATGACGATCGTCGGCGCTGCGATCGATCAACGAATCCACTTCCTCCTTGCTCAGGTAGTCGTGCTCACCGAACGGCTGTGCCTTTCCGCCTTCTTCGTCGACGCCGTCCCGCTCGAGATAGCTCTCGTGATCCCGCATGGTGCGTCGGCCGCCGACACCACGATTGCGCACGACTCGCGCCTTGACAACGACACGCTGCGCGTACATCCACTGCGGAAATCGCGCTCCGGTCTGTGCCCCTTTGCCGCGCCCCCGAGAGCCCCCTCCCCCACCGGACTTGAGAAGCGCCCCGCCGACACCGTGGACAAAACTCCGCCGCGAACGTGCAGCGACCTGGCGATTGCGTTTTGCGCGGACCTCAGGGTGGTACGGCGGCCGGGCTCCGTGGAGCCACAGCGGCGTCGACTTGCCGGCGCTAGCCGCCAGCCCGAATCCATCACCGCTCCCGTTTTGCGAATGTGACCGCACTAAGCCCGCTCCAAACAGTCGCTTACGTACGTTCCCTCGGCATGCGCACACAGCAGCAACACAAACAACACCACTTATATCATCTCTATCAAACAGTTCGCAATCAACACAACACACTCTTTTATCTTGTAGTACTCCTTTCTCACCGCCACGACTCTTCTCTTTCTCCGATTCCCAATTCTCAGACGTCCCCGATCACGTCTCGAATACCGTCGCATGTCGGTCCGCTCGGCATCGCTTGCAAGCGACATAACCGATCCAAAACGGACCCTATTCAGAGATCAATCCAGACGTTCCCCACCGACATCTGCCACCCAAATCCGACGCCCCGACGAGCGCACCAGACACCGAAACGTGGTCGCCCAACTTCCCCACCGGCGCCGAACTCACGAAGGTTTGGCAAGATGTGGCACCCCGTCGACGGGCTACCACCAGGTGCGAAGCCGCGGGTTTGGGGACGTGTTCGACCGCTGGAAAGAGGTCTTCGCATCAGCAAGAAGCTGCGAGACGGGACGTCGATTCGGGCGAGAGGGACGGGCTAGAAATGTGGTTCGCTGTACTCGAATTGGACCGCCGGGGAGTCCCCGTACGAGAACGTTTGCCCTTGATACGTGAAGCCCGCGAGCGCAGGAATGATCGGTTTCTCCCACCCCAGCACACCGTCTGTGACCCCGGGTGTTTCGGGCATGCGGTTGGGACTCCCGGCTGCCCGATACACGCGATTGACGTACGCGCCGCCGCGTTCCTCTGTGCCGCTCCAGTACAGCGAGAGGGCACATCGAAGCGCCTCCGCCGGCGCGCGCTGGGGCTTCGCACAACTGACGTAGTTTTGGGCAAGAATCGCGGAGCCGACCGCCAGGTTGGTGCAGGCATCGAGCAGAGCGCGCGCACTGATGTGCAAAGGCTCGAGCCACACGCTGCTGACTTGCGTGAGTCCGATTGCGACCTTGTGCTGCAGGCTGAGTGCGCGATCGAGGAGTTCCCCGGCGTCCTCTTGGCTTCTCGGATGGTAGGTGATTCGCAGCGTGTTATCCCGAATGACCAGGGGGTCGAAATTACTCTCGGTGCGCACAATGGCAGTCATTGTCGTCGGGTGAACCGCCGGCGCACACACGCTCGCAAGTGCTAGAAAGTCCATAGCGGATGGGCGATTCCTCGGATGAGAGAGTTCGGCTGGGCACCCATGTACCGCCCGTCAAACGAATTGGGAATGTACATACTCAGCGGTAGAAAGGACCCTCGAGCGACCACCGTACACCCCTCAATATGCGGAAGCGGCCGTCCCTTGGAATCCACCCGGAGCACAGGCCCGATGTCCTTGTGGTTGATCGCGATCCGGGTATCACCGATGCAGACCAGGTCCCCCGGCACGGCCCCCACCCCCTTCAAGAGAGGCCTCCCAGGCATTACCCATTTCCGCTCCAGGGCGAGCGGTTCGTATCGTGGTGGGAAGGCGAGCACGACGAGTTCACCGCGTGCCGGACCGCCGGCCGGCGCAGCCGATAACCAGTAAATACCGCGCGGTTCGCTGGCGGTGCTATTGAAGATCAACGGGGGGCCGAATTCTCCATAAACGACGCGACAACTCGCGGCGGCAAGGAGGGCGATGCCGGAGATTCGCAGAGCAAACCAGACCTTATGCCGCGTCTGCACGAGCGTCTGGAAACCCGATCGTTTCGGGGCGGTCACGCTCCGGAATCAGTGATCGAATTGCAACGGATTTCAGTTCGAAGAACTCAGGTTTCAGTGCAAGCAGTTCGCATCGTTGTTCCAGTTGAGCGAGCCACGCCAGGAAGAATAACGATCGACGTTGCCCAGTCGTGCCGATCAGAACTCGCGCGCCGGGTCGTACCTGCGGAACACGCTCGAGAACCTCACCTACGGCGCCCGTCTCGAGCACGAAACACGAGCGAGCGGTGGTGCGAGTACGCAGCAGTCCGGCGGCATTCCGAATGGGGGCTCCTCGCCAAAGATCGAGTCCAAACATGGATTTCGGGGTAAACCATGCGCGGGAAATCCGGTGCCCGAACGTATTGAGCTGCGTCGTAATGTGGATCGGTCGGCCGAAGAGCAGCCGATAGTTCAGCTCCTCGGCGCGATATTCCAGGTCAACCGCGGTCAGTGCCGGAGAAGGTCCACAGAGCGCCATCGAGGGGTCCATTCGGAGCGCACAAAAGACCCGGACTCGAAC
>Ga0123355_10021561_pt1 | contig 10312 bp, 13 predicted proteins | sample TergutEmb28metaG_3_FD_89872 | JGI IMG/M metagenome (GOLD analysis project Ga0123355, IMG submission 89872) | Embiratermes neotenicus P1 segment gut microbial communities from Petit-Saut dam, French Guiana - Emb289 P1 | ecosystem: Host-associated > Arthropoda: Insects > Digestive system > Gut ... | reverse complement strand
TTGATACTCGTGCGTAGCCGTAGATGTGCATAACAATGCCCCTTTCCTTAGATAGTTTCATTCTACAAAAAGGGGCATGTTCGATATTCGTATGCTTGTCGCAAGTTACACAAATTGCATAAATTTCTTGATTTTTACTCACTTTAGTGCTATAATGTAGTTAAACTTTTAATAAAATGAGCGGAGTTGATGATTGGTGAACACAAGCGAAAAAGTGCAATACTGGCTTGATTTGGCGGACACTGATGTAGGTGCAGCTAAAGCTATGCTAAAAAGCAAATACTACCTTCATGTTGGATTTATGTGCCATCTAACCGTTGAAAAATCGCTCAAAGCGGCAATCACACACTTTACAGATGAAATACCACCAAAGACACATCAATTAGTTAAACTAGCAACGAAGGCTGGGCTACATGATAGAATGACAGAAGAACAACAAGAACTTTTACGAGAACTTAACCCATTGAACATTGAAGGACGTTATCCAGAATATAAAGCAGGGATAGCGGAAACATTAACAAACAATAAATGTATTCAACTGATAGAAGGAACGGAGGAATTGCTATGTTGGATAAAACAACAGTTGTTGCCACCGCTAGAAGATACTCTGACGAAATAAAAAAGCGTTATAATCCCTTCGCCATTGTGCTTTTTGGTTCGCATATCAATGGCAATCCTCATGCCGATAGCGATATTGATGTGGCTGTAGTTTTTGATGGCTTCAATGGAAATTGGTATGATACCACTGTGGATTTATGGCGAATATCTGAAAGTGTAAGCCTTGATATAGAGCCTCATTTGCTGGACACCTCTAAAGATCAAAGCGGATTTGCTGATTACGTCATGCGCACTGGTGATGTGATTTATCAAGCCGTGTAATGTCTCCACTTGTTTTGGACGATAGTTGATATTCGTATGTAGCCGTAAACTTGCATCATAAAAACCCCTTTTTGTAGTAAGTCTACAAGATAAGGGGTTTTGTCATTACTTGGAAAACAATAAGCTATATGTAGTTGTTGCATATGTAGGTTGATTATTTTATTGGTGGCTTGGGTTGGTTAAGCGTTTGCTGACTTGTTAATGGCGTTGATTGTTGATTATGATGCGAATTAGTATTTTCTAATGGTTCGCCTATACTCTTTTGGGTAATTCGCTTATTTGCGACTCTTAACATTCTATCAACAACTTCGAGGTCTTTGCGTGATTCTTTCAGTGTTTTTTCTAAAAACTGGCGTCTTTCAACTTGTTGACGCACGAGAGGTAGTTGCTTCACTGGAATATACTTCTTTTTGCTCTTTTTTTCAACATTACAGTAGTAGTGGAGCTGGTAGGAAGTTTGACGCACACTTCTGTGAGCCTGTACAGTTCCTTTTGGTAGTTTTGCAATCTCTTTTTCATATTGTTCATGCATCTCTAATGCTTTATTTCTTTTTAACAGTAAAACATCTGCTACTTCGTTAATTACATTCATAAAGTGATGCCTCCAACATAATTATACCATAAAAATCAATATTTGTCAATTTTCTGTGATTTTCAAAGTGATGTAAAGAGATTTTTACTTGATTTTTTCGTTATTCTAGCTTATACTGCACACATCAATTTTGCATCTAACCTATGAATGTGCTGGAGTTTGAGACTTCTAAACTCAAAATAATTTAGAATTGGAGGTAATGAGCATGAAGTTGAATCTTGGTTTTGATTATATTGATATGATTTCGCATGCTCCAGGGTTAGATTTTGGGCTTGATGCACTTTTGAAATCTTTTGGGTTAATAAAGCTGTATACAATAGTTGATGGAAAACTGAAAAACATTGATGGTGGCAAACTGAAAGGCATTGATGATGTAATTTCATCAAGAGTTTTAGTCGTTGCAATGGTGATTATTTCTATTTCATTTATAGAGTGCATATCGCTATATAAATTGATGCTAAAAAACGTTGTTTCAGCATTGATACAGTCTTTATTTCGCAGAATATTGAATATAGTATTCATACTGCGGCGGGTAAATATCCCCCCACAAACAGGACATGAATTATCAGGAAAAAATATATCTCCCCTCACATTGGCAACCGTTACTATGACGCTATTTTGTGATTTGGGAGGAAGTATATGCAGACGAAAAAATCCAAGAAAAAAAAGTCCAAATATACTTGGACAGATATTGCAAAAAATCCCACTACGATTATTGCCGTTTTGCTTGCAAGACCGCTATTACCAGACGAATATGTACCAACATTCCTAATAATCGCCATGATGTTATTGGCACAAGCGTTACATGCTAGTTTTAAATTACTACGAGGCAAACAAAAAGAAGGAAAGGCTAAACATGCTCTAGCATTAGTATTGATTGCAGTTATCGTTACTACTCACTTGTCTCTAGCTGTTAGTTTGGTAATGCACTTTATTCACAACTTACCAACGTAAACAATTGGTTAATATACAAAAATTCGCCCTCTTGGGCGTTTTTTGTTGCTCATTACCTAACAAAGTCGTAAATCCCTCTTGCTTTTTCTTGATTATACCGCTGTTGTTCAAGTAAAGCGACTTGTGAGGGGCGCAGTTCTCGTGCTATTTCCCTATACTGGTCATGGGTTATCTTGTTTAGCCTTACGTCGGCACGGTCTAGCCTGTCGAATATATCCTTTCTGTCCGCACGAATTTGGGCAAGTAACTGTTGGCGTTTGTATTCCTTCTCAAAGCTACGCATTTTCTCCTGATAACGTGATATGCCTGCATTATCTCGACTTTGGGCTATGCTCATATAATCACGTTCAAGCCGTCTAATCTCGCTGTACGCTTGGTCGGATGCTACCTTGAAAATGCGCTGGAAATAGTCACATGAATGCTTGTATGCCGATTCTATGTTGTCAATTCGTGCGTCAATCTCACGCTTGTTTTGAAACCTACCCATACTGTTGCGCTCGGATTTAATGTACTGTAAAGCGTCATATTGCATACGCAAATCTTCGGTGCGCTTGGAAATGGTCTTGATATTATCCTGTATTCTGGCTATTTCCCTTTCGCCTTGACTTAACTCGTTAAGGTGTTTTTTTGCGATTGTGTACCCCTCGTTTAACTCGTTCATGAACAACGATACATTATGCGATGTATATTGCTCGTTGAATAATATAATAGCTTCATTATGAACTCTCCTAACACTCGAACGCCCAACATGTATAGTCGGCATACGTTCCAGCCCCTGCGCTTCAAGTGAACGGTGGTCGATGCGTGACTGCACACCCTTTTCTGCAAGCGCACGATTGCACTCGTTTGCCCAATTCTCCCGCCATTGTTCAAGTAAGTTTTTATTGTTCCAATCCCTGTTTTTGTTCTCGAACCCAGACGGCGAAATCTCCCGCATGGTAAGCATGATATGTGCATGGGGATTTCCCTTGTTGTCGTGTATCGAAAAATCGGCACACATACCCTTGTCTATGAAATTATCTGCTATGTAATTCCGCACAAGTTGAATATTATCGTCCAAGCCAAATTCAACAGGCAAAGCGACCTCGACTTCTCGTGCGGTTTGCGAATCAAGACGCCGTTCAATTTTCTCTACAGCGTTCCATAGTTGCGAACGGTCGTTGTATTGGCTCGGCGCATGGTCTGATAGCATAATCTCGGAATGAGCAACGCCAACTTTGCGTGAGTAGTCGTGTGTGATTCCATCCCGCTCGTTCGTCATTTTCTCCCCAGCCCGATATGCCGCCGCCGCAACAGACGAACGCCCAGAACTACGTCCGATTATCTTTACGCTACAGTGATATATTGCCATGCAAAAACATCCCCCTTTGCCATATGTGGTTATCATATGCAAGGGGGTTGCTTTTGTTGCGTGATAGTTTGGGTGTAGCCCAAAAAGCTGTCGGCAGACCGCACACGTTGGGACTTGTCCCAATGTATAAGTGCGCCCTTCGGGATTTTGAGCGACGGCAGTCGTGCGGAATCCCGATGTGTCGGCGTGGCGTTTGCGACACCTTGCGTGGGGAAATATACAGACTTGCGGGGTATCGAATTTGTGCGTTATACGTTCTCCATAACTTCAAGTTGTTAAAAACAGGCAACTTTCAACATGCCAGCGCATACAATATCGTTACGTTGAATAATTGATAAAAGAGGGGGACAATCGCATGACTGAACGAGAAACAAAACGACTGGAACGAATTAGCGAAAAATTGGAGCAAATAAAAGCGCAACGACAGGACATTTTAGCACGAGACAAGAAACGCCAGCGGAAGGAACGCACACGACGCTTAATTCAAATTGGCGCATTGACGGAAAAATATTTGAACAGGAAAGACATGAATCCTATTACATACGAAAATTTTTGGAAAAATTGTTTTTCAGTCGAGGGGTCACAAGCAAAAGTGGAACACATAATGGCATATACAGAATCGCAAGAACAGAACACTTCAAGCGAACAGGGGGCAGTCTAAACGTGAAAGAAAAACAAGTGCTTGTACCAGAATCATTTTTGGTTGATATTTACAGATTAGTCCTACACCTAAGAGGTGAAACAGAAGAAAGTGAACCATATAGACTTTTGCAAAAAGTTCAATCAGTAGTTGATGCAAAGATTGAAGCCCAGCAACGCCGTCAGGATTTCACCAAGTACAAGACAGCGAAACCAAACACCGAACAACGTGAACAAGCACGGCAAGATTATCTTGATAGTGCGGATGTACATAAGGGCTGGCGTTCAGATACAGAAATGCCGTTGGGGTATAATAACCCATCTCGTTAATGTCCATCACAAGTGCGTGTACACGCACTTGTTTCTGTTGGCTAGGGAGTTAGTTGCATTGCAATTAAGCTGGATGACAGGCATTTTTCTGTTTAGCACTTAATGTAATCGCAATGTAATTACACAAAATGCACAAAAATATTGCATTTTTCTCCAAAGTGTGATATAATGCTCAATAGGTGATGGTTAATAACAATTCATATTCTTGTTGAAAAGGTGCGATTATGAACAGTCCACGTTGATAATTCGGAGGCAAACACAATGATTAAAGAATATGATAAGGTAAAGCTACGTACTGGTGAAACAGCAAGGATTGTTGAGGTTTTGGAGCAGGAAAAGATGTATGTTGGGGAGATAATTCGTGCAAATAGAAGTGTTGATGTCGAACATATAGCTTTTAGTGACATTGTAAGTGTCTTTGCTGAAACCGAAACTCCTACTCTACACGCAGTATAGATTAAATAACTTCATCCCACAATGTACAAACCCTTATCTAGCGATGTAGTTTTTGAATGCCAGACGTGAAATTGTCCTTGACATCTACACGAAAGTAATATAATATTATTCGAGCGAACAAAACGCTAATCGGTTGCTCCGATGATGTGAAAATCGGTTGCTCTGATATACAGAACGTAGTGTTTTCAAGCATTGCAAGGGCTCTTAGCTCAGTTGGTCAGAGCGCTCGGCTCATAACCGAGTGGTCCCGGGTTCAAGTCCCTGAGAGCCCACTTTCAAACCGTCATTAATTTGGCGGTTTTTTTGATTTTCTTGCGTGATTATGCTATGCTCTTTCTAAATGGGGCTCTGCCCCAAACCCCGCCGCTACGCTGCGGGAAGCGCGACGGTGCGCGTACTTATTTGAATTGGAGGGCAATGTGAAAAATCAACTATTATCAATAGGCAAACAATTTGCCAAAGAACTATGCGAAATTAGCGACTTTATGTACCACAACCCGGAACTTGGCAATCAAGAATACAAAGCCGTGGAAAAGCTGACCGCATTTTTGGCCACGCACGGCTTTGCGGTAACGCACCCGGTAGTTAACATCGCCACAGCTTTTACTGCTGTTTTTGACAGCAAAAAGCCGGGGCCGTCCGTCGCATTTATTTGCGAATATGATGCCCTGCCAGAAATAGGCCATGCTTGCGGGCATAATATGATTGCCGCAACCAGTGCGGGCGCGGGCGTTGTGTTAAGCAAAATCGCAAATGAAACCGGCGGGAAAATTTATGTATTTGGCACCCCGGCAGAAGAAACCGACGGCGCGAAAGTGGCCATGACGGAAGCAGGCTTATTCAACGGCATAGACGCCGCGCTGATGGTACACCCGTCGGACTCAACCCACGAAAGCGGGACATCTGCGGCAATGGAAGCCCTACAATTTACCTATCACGGACTAACCGCTCACGCCGCTGGCAGCCCGGAAAAAGGCATAAACGCGCTTAACGCCGTGATACAGCTTTTTAATGGCATTGACGCCCTGCGTCAGCATGTAACCCCTGATGTTAGAATGCACGGTATAATCACAAAAGGCGGCGTTGCCGCCAACATTGTGCCAGATTTGGCTGTTGCACAATTTTACATTCGCTCTGCAACCAAAGAAAATTTGGCTGTGGTAAAAGAAAAAGTGCTAAAAATTGCCGACGGTGCCGCACTTATGACCGAAGCAACGCTGGAAGTCACAAACTACGAAATTTCCTATGACGATTTAAAAACAGACCATGCGCTGTCGGAAGCCTTTAACAAGAACTTGCGCGATTTGGGTGTTACTGACATTGGCCCGCCTCCCGATGGTAGCGGCTCGTCAGATATTGGCAATGTAAGCCATGTGGTACCGACGATTCACCCATATTTGGGTATTTCGCAAACGCCAATAACCGGCCATACGCGAGGTTTTGCAGACGCTACGATAACCGAGTTTGCGCATGAGCGGCTGTTTATTGGGATGATGGCATTAGCATATACAGGGTATGATGTGCTACAAAATCTAACCACCGCATAATTGTTTATTAAACCGCCCCTGAAAGAACTATGCAGTTCTTTCAGGGGCGGCATTTTTATCGCGTTAATTAATGTGCTACTTCTATCGCGCCAACGTCCAACGACACATTTGTTTGGCAAAGTCCCATTATTATGGCACCATCGTCTACAATAAAGGCAGGTGCGCGTACATTGCCGGTTACATCTGCCGTAGAGGTAAAATGCAGGGCATTGCGGCAAATTATATTGCCGGTGACACGGCCCGCAACGCGTACAGAGCTTGCTTCAATATCGCCGTCTACATAGCCAGTTTCGCTTACAATTAGTACGCCATCAATTGAAACATTGCCTATCACCGTACCATCTACCCGCATAGACTCGGCATCGCTACACGCAAAATGAGCCGCATGTATGGTAAACCCGCTGCCGATAACCGTGCCTGTAGGCTTGGTAAATTCATCTGTTGAACGTGAACGTGCCATCAACTATCTCCTTTATAAATGCTCATTCATAAACGGCCTAGGGTTTACGGGGCGGCCATTTACATGTACCTCAAAATGCAAATGCGGGCCCGTACTGCGTCCTGTGCTACCTACATGGGCTATAACATCGCCACGGGATACACGCTGCCCAACCGCCACCACATTATGGGAGTTGTGGGCGTACAAAGTGTACATCCCATTGCCGTGATCGATTATAACCGTGTTACCATGCCCATTGCGCCAGCCGGAAAAAGTAACCGTTCCGCCGCCTGCCGCATGAATATGCGTGCCTGTTCTAGCAGGAATGTCTATGCCGTCGTGATGCTCGCTACTGCCGCCAAAAGGCCCGCTGCGCCAACCAAAACCGGAACTTATCTGACCGCTAATCGGCCACAAAGTAGGGAAATTGCTCAAGTATAAATCCATTTGTGCGCGGTACGATTCAAAACTTTCCATCAGTTTACGCTGAACAGCAAGTTCGTCCACTAAAAGTTGCAAATATCCTTGTACGGAACAATATGTCACATCTGTGGCTACAGCACCAACAGACATAAGTCCAATGCCTGTTTCCTCAACGCGAGTTTCATCAGCCCTAGTATGAATTTGTGAATACACACGCAAATACGCTTGCGATTCCTCCAGCTGCTGTAAAAGCTGAGCAACAGGGGGGATTATTGCGGCGCGGCTGCTTAGGCCGGCAATGGCCGCTTGAAGGTCCTCGTCAAATTCGCGAATTGTTCTTTCTATTGCGTCCACTTGTTCTAGAATAACTTCGAGCTCTGTGCGGTGGTCGCGCGCTTGTTGATCTAATGCCGTTTGCGCACGATACTCACTTACGTTAAGCTCTTCATAAATTTGAAGTGCCGTTTCTATTAAATTATCCTGCACTTGTTCTGCATAGACGCGAAATTCGTAAAAAGTTTCTTCCGCTTCAACTAGCGTTTCTTCCAATACAACTATCGTTTCTTCCAAACCCTGCGCCCTGCGCTGAAAATAATTGGAACGCTGCTGCAAGCCGGTAAGCACAGCAGTTACAACCAAAATGCCAACTATAACACTGACCAATATGGAGCGAGGAATACGAAGCGTTCTTGTTTTTCCGCCGCTGTACGATGGAACAACCATGAGAGAAACGTATTTTTTTTGCTTATGTGAGCTATTATTGATCAACTTGTTAACGTTTTTGACAGACGGGCGTGCATTACGCTTGAAAAACATACATGTACACATCCTTTTTTTGATTTCATGGATGATATATTACCACGTAGTAAACGAAATTTCAAGCACAAATTACATTTTGGTGAAATATTTATTAAGAAATTGTTAAATCAATACCGCGCCTACTTTGATTTCGCGCCCACGAAGGTAGTCAATTGCGGGCATTCGCTTACTCCCATCACCTTGTAACTCTGTTACCCAAACTGCAGAATCGCCAGTTTTAATTAGCACGCCATGTGTAGGATTTACCGCAATAACAGTACCGGGGACGCCTATCGCTTCATAGTTAGCCGCCTCAACTCTCCAAATTTTTAGTGTTTTACCGTCATACATAGTTTGCGAACCTGGCCACGGGTCAAAGGCACGGGTTTGGTTAATCAGACGCTGTGTTGGCAATTGCCAGTTAACAATTGCGTCAGATTTTTGTAACATTGGCGCATAGCTGGAAATAGCACTATCTTGTGGGGTGCGGGAAGCATTTCCGTTTTCCAATAATTGCAAAGCTTCAAGCAACGCGTCCGCGCCAAGCTCTGCCATCCTATCATGCAACTCAGGGAAACGCTCGTCTGGATGTATTGTAAGCTCTTTTGACAAAATCATATCTCCTGTATCAAGGCCTGCATCCATATGAATTATTGTAATACCGGATGCCGTATCCCCGTTCAACAATGCTGCATGTATGGGCGAAGCCCCGCGATACTTGGGCAACAGCGACGCATGAACATTTACGCACCCAAGTGGCGGCATGTTTAGAATGCCTTTGGGCAGAAGAAGCCCGTACGCCGCAACAACAAAAATATCCGCGCCAAACGAGTTTAACTGAGCGCGGACTTCTTTTGAATCGGCAAAGCGCAATGTTTGAGGCTGCAAAACCGGAAGCCCGTATTCCATTGCTTTTATTTTTACAGGGCTTGGGGCCAATTTGTAACCGCGCCCGGCCGGACGGTCCGGCTGGGTGCAAACCGCCAATACTTGGTGGTGGCTATTAGCCAATGATTCCAGAGTTGGTACCGCAAATGCAGGGGTTCCCATGTATATAACTTTCATATTCTTCCTACTTTCAATGTTCAACTGGTACGATTTTCGTACCGGTTGAATTTCATTTCCGTCTAATTTTCGCCCGCCCTCTTCTACGTTTGCGTCTTTCTTCCTCTTCAATTGGGCGGATATTTATGGCCTTGTCTATAAACATTACGCCATCCAAGTGGTCTAGTTCGTGGCAGAACACCGATGCCAGAAAATCTTCTACCGTAACAGTAAATTCTTCGCCACTACGGTCTTGGGCGCGCACGGTTATTTTAAACGGGCGGTACAAGTCGCCGCACAGCCCCGCCACAGACAGACATGCCTCGTTGCAGGCTTGACTGCCCTCTTCTTCAAGTATTTCCGGGTTTATCATTTCGTAGTAGTCGTCTTCATGGGCAACTATGCAAATGCGTTTGAGTACTCCAACTTGTGGGGCGGCAATGCCCACACCATCTTTTTCGTCTAGGGTTTGCTTCATGTCGTCCAGCAGTTCGATAATGCTTGGGGTAATTTCATTCACAATTTTGCATTTTTTGCTTAACATAGCATCGCCGCGCTGGCGAACTTGCCTCAATCCCACCTGAATCACTCCATTATTATTGGGTTTTGCGTTAGGGAAACGGTTATCCCCGCAAGCGGGTCGTTCTCTTTCAGCTTCTTTATACAATATAGCACAAATGCCTTTAATGGTTCTTCTTCCCGGCATTTTACAAGCAATTTCCAGCGAAATAATTTTTTTATTTTTGACACAAAAGCCGGAGAAATTCCTATTACGTGAAAACGGTCTTGGCCGTCGCGCCGGTTGCAATACTCCATAATGGCCAAAAGTTTTTGTAATGCTATAATCAGTTCTTTTTCTG